>ENA-OXEG01000040-OXEG01000040.1-human-gut-metagenome-genome-assembly--contig:-NODE-40-length-94192-cov-22.649681_pt1 | contig 94192 bp, 62 predicted proteins | sample MGYA00249355_ERZ652243 | MGnify/ENA primary metagenome ERZ652243 (study PRJEB26925, sample SAMN05826944) | human gut metagenome | biome: ENVO:2100002; feature: ENVO:00000062; material: ENVO:00002003... | reverse complement strand
ACAGCTGGAGGGGGATGGTGGCGGGGTGGTCGAAGAATTCGCCGTAGCGCTCGAGGGCTACGACGTGGGTGCTGTAGTTGCGGCGCACGTCGGCCGAGGCCAGGGTCTGGCCGATCAGTGGGGAGGTGGAAGTGAGTTCCACGCTGGTGAGACGGAAGTCGTCGAGCCCGGGTGCATCGGGCTGCGGCGGCGCGTCGACGTCCATTACGCCAACTACGGCCTCAATCTGCTCGTCGGTGCCGATTACGCCGACCACATCGCCGGGGAAGATGCGTGTGTCGCCGCCGGGCACTACGATGAGTGTGCTTCCGCGCTGTATCATCACGACGCTGACGCCGTACTGCTGGCGTATGCGGCTGTTGACCAGACGCTCGCCTACAAACGGGCAGCCGTAGCCCACGCGGATGTAGGCCAGATGGAGGTCGTTGACGAGGTTGTTGTTTTTGCCCGTGCGCCGCAGCTCGCGCTCGTTGAGGTTGTCGAGGAATCGCGCTTCGAGCTGCCGGAGCTGCCGGTTTAGTTTCTGCGAGAAGAGCATGATAAGCAGGAGCATGAGTGCGACACCTACCACGATGCCCACGCGCAGGGAGTAGAACGATGTGAGTTCATGGACGATGAACCCCAGCGCCAATATCAGGCGGAACAGCATCATCACGATGCGCGGGCCGCGCAACTGGTTGGCCGACAGTCGGGCGCGCTCGTTGCCGCTGTTCATGGCCGGCGGCAGGCAAAGGGCGAGCAGAAATGGTGCCATCAGGGCGAGTGTGAGCGCGGCGCCGACAAGGCGGTACCACGACGGCATCCACTCCTGCAGTTTCGGCACCATATAATTATGGCATACCAGCGAAATGGCCAAGAGCACAATCGAATACATTATGATACGCCAGAGGTAGCGCCGTAGCAGAACCACCCAGGCGCGCCCGGTGGCGCCTTCCTTGCGGGTGTGGCCGGGGTAGCGGTTTACGAGTATGCGCAGGCGTCGAGGCAGGTGGCGCTCCAGCGCCGTGTAGGCCGGATCGGCCATGCGGATGAAATCTGGCGTTGTGAATGTGGTGATTACCGATACGGCCACTACTATCGGGTATATTTCATGATTCAGGACGCCCAGACTCATGCCGAGTGTGGCGATGATGAATGCGAACTCGCCTATCTGGGTGAGCGAGAATCCTGATTCCATGGCGATTCGAAGGGGTTGCCCGGTGATGAGCATGCCGAAAGTTCCGAATACGATCATTCCCACGACTACTACCACCGAAAGCAGCAGAATCGGCCACCAGTATTCCATAATCACCGCGGGCTGCACCATCATACCCACCGAGATGAAGAACACGGAGCCGAACAGGTCTTTCACGGGGGTGACTACGTGCCCGATGCGCTCTGCGTAGCTCGTCCCGGCCAGAATCGAGCCCATTACGAAGGCGCCGAGGGCAAGCGAGAAGCCGCAGAACACCGAGAATACTGCCATTCCCAGACAGAGCCCCATCGAAACTACCAGGAGGGTCTCTTCGTTGAGAAACCGGCGGAACCGGTTGAGGGCCGACGGAAGCACGAACACTCCCACCAGAAACCATATGATGAGGAAGAATGCCAGTTTGCTGACGCTCATAAGCATCTGCCCTCCCTCCACGCTCTTGTTGACAGCAATCGACGACAGCACAACCATCATCACCACGGCAAAGAGGTCCTCCACGATGAGCACGGCGAACACCAGCGAGGCGAACTTCTTCTGCCTGAGACCCAGGTCGGTGAACGCCTTGATTATTATAGTGGTTGACGACATGCTCAGCATGCCCCCCAGAAAGAGCGAGTTGATGTGGGTGAATCCCAGCAGATGGCCGATAATGAACCCTGTGGCCATCATTCCCGCCACAATCACCACGGCGGTGACAACGGCCGAGCCGCCCGTGTTGAGAAGCTTCTTGAAACTGAACTCCAGCCCGAGCGAGAAGAGCAGCACGATAATGCCTATCTGGGCCCAGAACTCAATGTTGGCTTCGGTGGTGACCGACGGCAGCGGCGTGAAGTTCGGGCTGGCCAGAAACCCGGCCACGATGTAGCCGAGCACCACCGGCTGCTTTATCCATTTGAAAAGCAGCGTTACGATGGCGCCGAGCAGCAGAATGAACGCGAGGTCGGAAATCAGGCTGTCAATGCTGTTCATATGTGGACTCAGCTATAGAGATAGCGTTTTATCGACTTTTTGGGAGTCTTTTCAAATTCGTGGGGAATAAGCTGTATGCGGTCCAACCGCTCGTAGGGTGCGACAAGGCCGTTGAGCTCGTTGCGGTTGGCCTCCATCAGTTCGGGGAGGGCCTGCATATCGACCTTGTCGGCGTCCATGCGCTCGTAGTCGGGATAGACTATCGCTGTCAGCCCTTTTCCGCGCTCCACCACGAGGCTTTCGGCCACGTAGGGCATGTTGTTGAGTTTCGCTTCGATTTCCTCGGGATAGATGTTCTGGCCGGAGGCGCTGAGAATCATCGTTTTGTAACGGCCTTTGATGAATAGAGTGCCATCGGCCGCGCGGGTGCCCATGTCGCCGGTGTGCAGCCAGCCCTCTTCGTCGATGGCGGCGGCGGTAATGTCGGGAGCCTTGTAATATCCTTTCATGCGGTCCTGACCGCGCACACATATCTCGCCCGGCTCCGTCTCGGGATTTTTGCTCCCCATGATTTTCGACTCCATGCAGGGGAGAGTGCGTCCGCAGGACGACGGCACGAACGAGCGCCAGGGAGTGTGGCTTATAAGCGGGCCGCATTCGGTCATTCCGTAGCCTACGGTGAATGGGAATTTGATGCGGTACAGGAATTGCTCCACTTCGCTGTTGAGCGGCGCTCCGCCGATAATCACCTCCTCGAACTGGCCTCCGAATGCCTCTACAAGCTTGTTGCGGATTTTGGCGTAGATGGCGTTGTCGATAAACGGCACAGCGAGAGCCCAGCGGATGGCGCGTTTGGTAATCATCGGCACTATCTGCTTGCGGTAGATTTTTTCGAGAATCAGGGGCACGCATATCACCAGATTCGGTTTCACTTCGCTGAATGCCTTCAGCAGAAGCTTCGGCGTCGGGGCTTTCCCGAAGATGGTGATGAAAGTGCCTACGGCCAGGGGCACGAGCATATCGAAGGCGCATCCGTAGGCATGCGCCAGCGGCAGGAATGAAAGCGCGCGCGACCCCTCGTAGTGCAGCCGGCTGGCTATGCCGTAGTTCACGTTGCCCGCGATGTTGTCGTAGGTTAGCATCACTCCTTTGGAGAATCCGGTGGTGCCGGAAGTGTAGTTTAGTACGGCGGTATTTTCGGCATCGATTTCGGGGTAGACCACATCCTCACGACGGAATCCCTTGGGATAGGTAGCCTTGAATTTGCGCGTGAGGTTGCGGATTATGCGCGAAGGCATCTGATGACCCTCGGTTTCACGCTCGGCGAGTATCTGGCGCATCTCGAGCGAGACGGCGGCCTTAAGCTCAGGCATCTCCTCGAACTCAAGAGTCTCCCATATGGAGCTGTTTACAAACAGCACCCGGGCGTCGGAGTGGTTGACTATATGCTGGGCATCGTGAGGATTGAAGTCGGCAAGAATCGGAACGATTGTGGCGCCGTAGGTTATTGTCCCGATAAACATCACTACCCAGGAGGTGGAGTTTTTTCCCAGTAGAGCCACATGGTCGCCCGGTTTAAGCCCCATCTGCCGGTAGAAGAGGTGCAGGCGGGCTATACGGCGGGCGAGGTCGGCGTAGGTCATCACTTCCTGGCTGCCGTAGTCGGTAAGGGCGGGGAGGTCCCAGTTGTTGCGGAAACTGTTCCGGTATATCTTCAGGATATGGTCGTCGTATCGCATTTTAAGTCGGGTTTGGATAATGCGGGTTAATATGTACGCAGGTTAATATATCTTTACGTAGCAACGGAGGGTTTTATTGTCCCGGATGCGTCAGAGAATTGGAGAGAAGAGCCTCATGAAAGATTCGAGCATCCGTCGGGGCAGCGGGCGGCTGCGCCATTCGGCCGAGGTGACGCGCCGGCTGTCGCGCATGTCGCGGAAGAACATGGCCTTGAGCCGGGCGTTGAATTCGGGAGAATATATCAGCATGTTGGCCTCGAAATTATGTTCGAAGCTGCGGAAATCGAAATTGGTGGAGCCGACGGTGCAGAAATCGTCGTCGACAATTATGGCCTTGCTGTGAAGCATCCCTTTCTGATAGAAATAGACTTTTATACCTGCGCGCAGGCAGTCCATAATATAGGAATTTGACGCCCAGCGGAGCATGTCGCTGTCGCTGCGTTGCGGCACGATCAGCCTTACGTCTACCTTCGAGAGGGCGGCGAGCTGGAGGGCCTGCACCAGGCCTTCGGTGGGGATGAAATAGGGGGTGAGGATGTAGACGCACTTGCGGGCTTCGGAGATTACCTGCTGGAACACGAGCGTCATGTTCATCCACTGGGTAGTGGGACCGCCGGTGACGAGCTGAAGCCCCACTGGGACGTCGGCCGACGGGGCGGCGAAGTCGGTCTCCTGCAGTAGGGGCTGCCCCATGAAATTCCAGTCGACGGCAAACGACTGCTGGAGCGCGGCAACAGCCGGCCCCTGGATGCGCAGGTGGAGGTCGCGCCACATGGCGAACATCTTGCCGCCGTCGATATAGCGGTCGGCTATGTTCATTCCGCCGATGTAGCCTATTCGCCCGTCGATTATCACAATCTTGCGGTGGTTGCGCCAGTTGATACGGGTTCCGAACGGCGGAAATACCACTTTGAAAAACGGAAAGGCCTCCACCCCGGCGCGCCGCATCCCCTTGAGGGCCTTGCGCGAAAGGCGGAAGGAGCCCACATGGTCGTAGATTACGCGCACTTTCACTCCTGCGCGGGCTCGCTCTTCAAGAGCTTCAATCACGCGGCGCCCGACTTTGTCGTCGATAAGTATGTAGTACTGGAGGTTGATATAGCGGCGCGCGTTGCGGATGTCGGCCAGCAGAGCTTCGATTTTGTCGGCGCCGTTGTCGAAGATATCAACTTTGTTGCCTTCGTAGTAGTTGGAGCCGCAGAGCGACGAGGCCAGGTTGATGCGGTTGCGGATATGCTCCGGGGGCTTCCCCTGACGGGCACTGGCGCCGCTGCGGTTGGTAAGACGCCGCAGGATGCGGCGGTTGCGCCGCGATATTATGCGCTTGTTCTGAATGTTGCGGCCGAAAAATATGTAGAGGATAAGTCCGACCATCGGCACGACGAGGAGCACCGTGACCCACGCGAGCGATTTCACGGGGTTGCGGTTTTCGCTGACCACCACGGCGATTATGCCAAGGATGGTCAGCGCGTAGACTGTGGCGACACTCCACCACAGCCATCCGAATCCGATGTATTGTCCAAGCCAGTGCAAGGAGGGTTAAAGATTTTAGGGTTATTTAGGTAGTTAGGGAGTTCAGAGGTTGTATGGTTGGCTTTGGTTTTAATTATTCTTCGAGCAGGTCGTGGCGCAGGATGAGGTCAGAGACCGTGAGGGCGTTTTCCACGTGGCGCGCCACGTTGCTGCCGAAGCCTGAGGTGTCTCCTACGATGCGTCCGCGGTGGCTTACGGCAAATGCCGGGGAGCGTTCGGCCACGGCCGAGAAGCCCATGCCGCGCCAGCCGTAGTCGAGCCCCATCTGGTCGAGCAGTGTGGGATAGATGTCGATCTGCCCCATCACGGCCGCGCGTCGGCCGGCAATCGGGGCGTTGAGAACGATCAGCGGAACGTATTCCTCGGGGTTGATCATCCTGGCTCCCGAGACGTCGCTTCGAAGGGCCGAACGCCAGCGGGAAAGAGCTTCGTGGTCGCCGGTGACCACGACCATAGTGCGGTTCCAGTCGGGGCGCTGGCGCAGATAGTCGAGCAGCCGCCCGATGGCCTGGTCGGTATAGTGGACGGCCGTCATGTAGTCGCGCAGTCGGGCCGGATAGCCTCCGTCAAGCGATATTGTCTGCAGTTCCTCCGGAATCTTGAATGGTGCGTGGCCCGAGAGGGTGTTGATCTGTACGTAGGCTTTCTCGCCGTCGGGCCAGACTTCGCCGCGTTGCATTTTTGCTATGGCCTGCGAGATTACGGCGTTGTCGCTGGGGGTGTCGCCGTTGATGCGTTCGGAGGTGTTCCAGCTGTCGCGCAGATGTATGTGGTCGATTCCGAATGCCTTGGCCATCATCTCGGCGTTCCATCGCCAGGGGCGGTCGCCGCTGAGGAGGTATGTTTTGGCCCCCTGCTGCTTCATCGCGTCGGGGAGAGTGTGGAAGCGGTTGCCACTCCGGGTCATAGCGAAAGCTCCCGAACGGGTGGGGTGCATGCCTGCGAGTGCGAGGAGCTGCCCGTCGCTTGTACGCCCGGCAGCAGCCTGGGAGAGCACTCTCGGAGCGTAGAAACTGCGCATGGCGCTGTCGCGGAGCATACGGTTGAGGTTGGGGGTGAGTTCCTTGCCTTCCACCTTCATTCCGATGGGCCACGATTCGAGCGACTCCCAGAATATGATTACCAGATTGTCGCGCCTGGCCATCGTATCGGCCGGTTCGCCCATGGCCGAACGCATCGCCACGTGGTTGCGGCCCCATGAAGCCACATATTTCTGCTGCTCGGGACTTATCGAGTCCGGCACTTCGAGACTTTCGGCAATCAGCACGCCGGGGACGGTGTAGACCACTGGCGCCACAATGCCGTTGTAGCTCGAGCGCAGTCGGGCCACGTGCCGGGCCATTCCTCCGCAGGCCATGGCCACAAAGCCGGCCAGAAGGGCGAGCGCTCCGAGGGTAAGGGTGTAGAAGATTATGTTGGGCCGGGAATCGTCGGCCTCGTCGGCCGGCTGCATGAGCAGGAAGGTAGCCACGGCTATGGCCGGAAGCACCAGATACCACCAGGAGAAGCGCGTGCCCACGGCGCCGGTGAAGTCGAGAATCGACGCTACGCTGGGGTAGGCGCCCAGCGGGATAGAGCTGTAGAATGCCGCGCCATACATCAGGTTGGCTGCAAGCACACAGTCGGCCAGCAGGAGTACTACCAGCTGCGGCCACTGACGGCGGCTGGCCACGGCCGGCAGGGCCAGCACCGTGGCCAGGAGGATGCCGTTGATGTACGTGCCTGCGTAGGCCAGCGCGCGCGGGTTGGTCGGAAGGCACCACATCAGGTCGAATGCTACGACCGTCAGCAGGCAACCGATCCACGCCACCAGAAAGCGGCGCGTCCAGAGGGCTTCGGGAAACATCAGCCGCCCTATGGCGCCGATGAAAATGTTTTTCTTTTTGTAAAGTCCCATAATGTGTGAACTCGGTTGGATAATGGAGGTGGGAATCTCGATGCCAGTGGTCGGTTTTACCACAAATGTACTAACTTATATTCACAAAAACAAAAATCCACCCCGACTTGGTTTAACCCCGGCAGTATTTTATTCAAAAAGATTACGGGATGTAAATAAGGACGCGTTTTGCTCGTTTGGCGGAAAAAAGGTAAATTTGCGCTCCGGGGGATGATAAACCAACATGACTATGAAAGAAACATTGGGCGAGATGCCCGAATCCAATGGGGGACGGCTGCAGAGCCGCCGTCTGGTAAAAAAAGAGTTTGTGGTGCCTTTCGTGCTGGTCACGTCGCTATTTTTCGTGTGGGGCTTCGCCCGCGCCATTCTCGACGTGCTCAACAAGCATTTCCAGATGTCGATGGACGTCACCATGACCCGCTCGGCCATGATTCAGGCCACAACGTATATAGGGTATTTCCTGATGGCCATTCCGGCCGGTGTGTTCATCACGCGCCGTGGCTATCGTCCGGGTGTGGTTCTCGGGCTGTTGCTTTTCGGCATCGGAAGTCTGATGTTTATTCCGGGCGAATGGCTGGGGTCGTTTGATTTCTTCCTTGTGTCGCTTTTCGTGATAGGCTGCGGTCTGGTAGTGCTTGAGACGGCTGCCAACCCCTATGTTACAGAACTTGGCGATTCATCGACGGCCCCGAGCCGATTGAATCTGGCGCAGTCGTTCAACGGACTCGGATGCATCCTCGCACCGGTTATTGTGGGCGGAATCCTTTTCAGCAACCCGGAGGTTTCGGTGGCCCTGCCGTACACGGTGATGGGCGTGGCTGTTCTTGGTGTGGCTGTGGTATTCTGCTTCGTCAGACTTCCGGAAATCAACAGTCGCGAGCAAATCGTGGCCTCGGCCGCAGCCGACGCTCCACGCGGAGGCGCCGGCGCGGCGTTGCGCCGCCTGGTGGCCAACAAAGGGTTTATGGCAGGGGTCGGCGCACTTTTCTGCTACGAGATTGCCGAAATCTCGATTAACACTTTCTTCATCAACTATGCCACCGACGGCGGCATGCTCACTCCGGCGCAGGCGGCAACGGTGCTCTCCGTCTGCGGTCTCGGACTGTTCATGGTGGCCCGTGTGGCCGGCAGTTTCATTATGAGCCGGATTCCGGCACGCAAAGTGCTTGCCGTCTGCTCGGTGCTCACAGTTGCCGGATCGCTCGCCGTGGCGCTCGACTTCGGGATGGTGTCGCGTTGCGGAGTGTTTGTATGCTATGCCTTTGAAGCGATTATGTTTCCCACAGTGTTCGCTCTGACAATTCCCAAGGCGGGTAGCGACACAAAAATGGCGTCGTCGCTCATGATGATGACGCCGCTGGGTGGCGCAGTCGGGACCACTCTCATGGGGTGGGCTGCCGACAGCTGGGGTATAGCCACGGCATTCGTCGTGCCCTGCGCCGGCTACGTGCCGGTAATGCTCTACGCTATGGCGCAGCTGCGCAAAAAAATGAATTGATAGGAAAGACTGAAATCCGGAATGCGGGGAGGGGGGGCGGCCGCTCTGATCAGCCTATAATGGCGTTCACTGCGGCCTCGTCGGCCGAGAAGGGGCCGGAAGCGCCGAGCTTGAGGGTGCACATCGCGGCTGCGAATTTTCCGGCCTCGAGATAGTCGGCGCCCTGGTTGCGTTTATAGAGGTATCCGGTCATATAAGTGTCGCCGCATCCTGTGGCGTCGACCACTTCGGCCGGCGGATAGGCCGGAATCTCGTAAAAATTGCCTCTGGCATATATCAGGGAACCGTAGCTCCCGAGGGTCAGCAATACTTCTTTCACACCCCATCCGGCCAGAATGCGTGCGGCTTCGCGCGGGTAGGAGCTTCCCGTAAGGGTCTCCATCTCTTTTTCGTTGGCTTTGAGTATGTCGATGTATTTCATAGCCTCGACCTTATCGGGCCAGTCGACGGCGAATACATCCTCGCCGCGCACCTCGCGCAGATATCCCTGGGCGTCGACCGACACAATGCCGCGGCCGGCCAGGGAGCGTATGGCGTCGAGCGAAAAATCGTCGGCTAAAAGCGTGCCGAGGTGGAAATAGCGGGCTTTTATGTCGCGCAGGCCGTCGACGGTGAAAGGCGCGGCTTTGGCGAGTACACGCTGCGTGCGGTCGTTCTGGTCCTCGCCGTATTTATTCTCGAAATATACCGAGGTGGGCGAAGGGAGCACCTCCACGTCGACGCCTTCGGCGCGGATGTCGTCTACGGCTTTAATCTCGCTCGGGGCGAGCGACGTGACCAGCAGAAATCCTGCGGGATTCAGGTGTGCCATACCGTGGGCGAAATAAAAGGCAGTCCCTCCGGGCATGTGGACGGTGTGGCGCGGTGTCACGATTTTGTCGAGTGTTATGTGGCCGATGCAGCAGATGTCGTATGTATTGTTCATTTCTGAAGTTGAAGAATACGCCTTGTGAAGCCATATAAGAAAAGTTTCAAATGACTTCGTTGACAGACTCATGATGTGAGCGGCAAAGGTAGCGATTTTTTCACCCTTTGCCAAAACAAATGTTCCAACTGCATTCTCTGCCTGATGTAAGTGACTTGAAGAAATTAGTTAATGGTTATTTGCAAAGAATTTCGAGATGATTTTTTCAGGTGGGGGAGGGAGCGATGCGGGCATCGTGACCGACAACACCGGGAAAAAGCACTCGAAAGACGAGTAAATAACCATTGAGTCCGAAAGTCACCGAATACATTAAATAATTTCTTTAAGTCGCTTATTAACGGCAAGTTTAATATTTACATGCCGCCCGGCAACCGAACATTTGCTGTTTTCAGTTGTATATATTACGATGTGTTATGCCATTGTCTGCCGGAATCGGCTACTGAGTGAGCAGAGACCGGGGCAGTTTACCAAAAAAAATCTAAAAATTAATTATTACGGAAAAATTTCCGCAATCAAAGTTGGCAAAACAAAAAAAGCTGACTAACTTTGCATCCGGATAACCGCAACCCTCCCGCCCGAGGAGTTGCGCCTTGATTAAGAAACAACCAAACAACTTCATTTTAAGATATCTAAAACAAAATGAGCAAGATTGATTTAACCCAGTATGGTATTTCGGGCACCCCGAAAATCTACCACAACCCCTCGTGGGATGAACTCTTCATCGACGAAACCAAACCCGGCCTCACCGGCTACGAAAAGGGTCAGGTTACAGAGCTCGGCGCTGTGAACGTTATGACGGGTATCTATACCGGCCGTTCGCCCAAGGATAAATTCTTCGTCGACGACGACATCTCCAGAAATACCATCTGGTGGACATCCGACGAATATAAGAACGACAACAAGCCCATCACCCCCAAGACCTGGGACGCTCTCAAGGCTATCGCCGACAAGGAACTCAGCGACAAGCCCCTCTACGTTGTCGACGCCTTCTGCGGTACCAACAAGGACACCCGTCTTGCCGTACGCTTCATCATGGAAGTGGCATGGCAGGCTCACTTCGTGACCAACATGTTCGTTCGCCCCACCAAAGAGGAACTCGAAGACTTCACCCCCGACTTCGTTGTGCTCAACGCCTCCAAGGCCAAGGTTGAGAACTGGAAGGAACTCGGCATCAACTCCGAGACCTGCGTCGCCTTCAACCTCACCCAACGCATGCAGGTGATCATCAACACCTGGTATGGCGGCGAGATGAAGAAGGGCATGTTCTCCATCATGAACTACTACCTCCCCCTCAAGGGCATGGCTTCGATGCACTGCTCGGCCAACACCGATATGAACGGAGAGAACACCGCCATCTTCTTCGGCCTCAGCGGCACCGGCAAAACCACCCTTTCCACCGACCCGAAACGTCTGCTCATCGGCGACGACGAGCACGGCTGGGACGACAACGGCGTGTTCAACTACGAGGGCGGCTGCTACGCCAAGGTTATCAACCTCGACAAGGAGAGCGAGCCCGACATCTACAACGCTATCCGTCGCAACGCTCTGCTTGAGAACGTTACCGTCGACGCCGAAGGCAAAATCGACTTCGCCGACAAGAGCGTTACCGAGAATACCCGCGTAAGCTACCCCATCAACTTCATCGAGAAGATCGCTCCGGGCAGCCACGGTCCCGCCGCCAAGAACGTTATCTTCCTCTCGGCCGACGCATTCGGCGTTCTGCCCCCCGTTTCGATTCTGACTCCCGAGCAGACCAAGTACTACTTCCTGAGCGGCTTCACCTCGAAACTCGCCGGCACAGAACGTGGCATCACCGAGCCCACTCCCACTTTCTCGGCCTGCTTCGGCGCAGCTTTCCTGAGCCTACATCCCACCAAGTATGCCGAAGAGCTCGTGAAGAAGATGGAAAAGAGCGGTGCCAAGGCATACCTCGTGAACACCGGCTGGAACGGCACTGGCAAGCGTATCTCCATCCGCGACACCCGTGGCATCATCGACGCCATCCTCGACGGCGCTATCCTTTCCGCTCCCACCAAGCAGATTCCCGTCTTCGACTTCACCGTGCCCACCGAACTTCCCGGTGTTGATCCCAAGATTCTCGACCCCCGCGACACCTATGCCGATCCCGCTGAATGGACCGCAAAGGCTACCAAGCTCGCCGAGATGTTCATCAATAACTTCAAGAAGTTCGAGCACAACGAAGCCGGCAAGGCTCTCGTTGCCGCAGGTCCCCAGCTCTAAGCTCCAGCGAATAATAATCAAAAAAAATAGCGCTCCCGCCGGGAGCGCTATTTTTTTGTGGGGGGATGGGAGGAGGGGGGTCAGAAGAGGTCGTGGGTGGTGATGGTGTCGCGCCAGAGGTGGTCCTTGGGGAAGGGCTCGCCGGACCAGGCTTTGCAGGCGGTCCATGGGAGTGGGGCGTCGGTCCAGAAAGGGTGGGCCTCGGGAAGGCCCAGGGGGAGGAAGGCGAGTGATGTCATGTAGAGGGAGCCGTTGTTGGTGTACCAGTCGGCGATGTTGGGCTGGCGGCCTGCGAAGCCGATGGTGAGGAATCCGCCTTCGTTGAAATTCTCCTTGCCGTCGAACATGCGGTGCATCACTGCGGTGAGGGCGGCGCGCACCTGGCCGTTGGTGAGGCCTGCGGGGAGCTGCTCCTGCCAAGCCATCATGGCGAGGGGCTGCATGGTGGCCATGCGGTAGGGGATGGAGCGACCGAACACGGGGAAGGTGCCTTCGGGCGAGATCATGCGCTCGAGCACGATGGCGAATTTGCGGGCGCGATTGAGAGCGCGGTCGTAGTATTTGCCGTAGTGGATGCGGGAGTATTTCCCGGAGTCGATCATGTTTCGGAGGGTCTCTAGATACATGGGATGGAACACGTAGGAGCTGTAGTAGTCGAAGGTGAAGAAGGGGCCGTCGGCATACCATCCGTCGCCGGCATACCATTCCTCGACTTTGCGGATGGCGGAGTTGACGCGGTATTCGTCGAAGTCGGCGTTGATTTTGGCGAGAAAGCTCTCGATGGTGGAGGAGAAGAGCAGCCAGTTTGTGTAGGGGGGATCGACGCGGCGCAGACCTTTGAAGGCGTCGATGTAGCGCTGTTTGGTCACGGTGTCGAGCGGGAGCCAGAGGGCGTCGTAGCCGCGGATGAATGATTCGGCCACATAGGCGGCATCGACGAGGGCCTGGCCGTGGCCTTCCCAGAGCAGGCGGTCGGGCGATGCGGGGTCGACGGCGTTGGCGTAGGCTTTGAGGGCCCAGTTGCGGAGCTGTCTGCGGCGTGCGCCTTCGGGGGTGTCGGATTCGGGGAGGGAGAGCCATGGGGCGATTCCGGCCATGAGGCGGCCGAAGGTCTCCATGTAGGTCACGCCAACGTTGCGGCCGTCCCAGTTGGGGCTGACCTCCACCTGCATGTTTTTCTGGAGGTTGCCTTCGGCCATGTTGCTGAGCACGGGTGCGGCGATGGAGTAGGCGAGATCGGTCCAGTACCGGCGGTCGGACTTGGGGAGGTTGGTCTCGAGGAAGCGGACGTATTCGCAGGCGGCCAGGAGGAAGGCTCCGGTGCCGAAGTTGGATGTGGATTTCTTGTCGACGACCTGGCCGGGGATGGCTTTCTCGCCTATGGGCTGCACGTAGCCCACGGTGGCATCGGGCTGGAGGGCTGTGCCGGAGAGGTATTCCCAGCCTTTGAGGGCGGCGTCGGCGTAGCGCTCATCGGTGAGGATGCCGTTGTTGATGCCCCAGAGGAGGCCGTAAGTGAAGAATGCGGTGCCGGAGGTCTCGCATCCGGGGGCGTGGTCGGGGTCCATCATGGAGCGTGTCCAATAGCCGCCGGGCTGCTGGAGGTCGGCCACGGCGGAGGCGAGGCGACGGTATTTGTCGAGAAAGAAGGAGCGGTGCTCCCAGTCGGCGGGGAGGTCGGCGAGCACTTTGGCGAGGCCGGCGAGCACCCATCCGTCGCCGCGGGCCCAGAAGTCTTTCTTGCCGTTGGCGGAGGTGTGGGCCGGGTAGACGTATTTGCCGTCGCGGAAGTAGAGGCCGGTGTCGCGGTCGAGCATGATGCTGTCGCTGACCTGGATATAGTCGTAGAGGCGCTGGAGGTAGCGTGAATCGCCGGTGATGCGGTGGAGCTTGGTCATCACGGGCATGACCATGTAGAGGCCGTCGGCCCACCACCAGTAGTCGCGTGGGGCGGTCGACATCTGGTATTCCATCACTTCGCGGGCGCGGCGTATGCGGCTGTCGTCGGGGAGGATGTTGTAGAGGTCGGCGTAGGTCTGGAAGCAGATCTGCCAGTCGCCGAAGAGCACATGGTCGTCGGTCTCGCCATAGTCGTATCTCCAGCGGGAGCGGTCGGTGCCTTTGGCGCCTTTCCATTGGTTATGGTCGGCCCAGGCGATGGAGTAGTCGAGCCATGCGGGGTTGCCGACAAGGCGATAGGCCTCCATGTTGGCGGTATGGTAGGCGGCATTGTCCCAGAAGGCATTTGTCTCGGGGGAATGGTCTTTCTGCCATTTGTTGTTGACGTCGGCGATGATTTTGCGCGTCTTGGCGGCCTCGGTGGCCACTGAGGGCTTTGGAGCCGCCGAGGCGAGGGCTGTGAAGGCCGCGAGCGCCATGGAAGAGAGGATCGTGCGGAGTCTGATCATGGTTTTATGATTGTTGGTTTATAGTCGGGTTTGTTGGTCTTTTGTCAGGTCGCCTCTTTCCGCGCATGGAGGCAGAATGCGGCGAGCAACATCAGGAATGCGGTCAGGCGTAGTGTCATGGTATGATCGGCGGTTTTGTGAGCCTCAAGGGCGCCGGGGGAACCGCGGAAGGCGTATTGCAAAATTACATTAAAATTCGGTAATATAATATAGCCGGAGTCGTAAAGTGGTGCTGACGCCACGCAGTGGGCTATCTCCGGCCGGTTCATGGAGCAAGTGGAGCAAGTTTTAAGAGGTTGTTAAAAATGATTGGTAACAGACGTGAGTTTACGACGGCGACCATGAGCGCCCCGGCGGAAATTTTGCAGGGGAAAAGCAGTGGATTTTGACGGAAAATATATAAATTTGCAGACTGTAAAACCGGAACTACGTTATTTTCATCATAAATAAAACTACTACAATGGCTTACGTAATTACCGACAAATGCGTCGCTTGCGGCACCTGCCTGCCCAACTGCCCCGTTGAAGCTATCTCGGAAGGCGACATCTATGTAATCGATCCCGACACCTGCATCGAGTGCGGCACTTGCACTGAAGTTTGCCCCAGCGAAGCTATCATCCCCGGCGAATAATCCGCTTCGTATCCCTGATCCGGGATAATTAAAGTTATCGCTAAGGCGGTGATTCAACACCATTTGAATCACCGCCTTATTTTTTTGTCCTGTGGGCGACAATTATGTCGGTCATCGCGCTTTGGTCGCTTTGTTATGCAAAGAATGGTCCGGATGGCAGATCCTGGACACCCCCGGCGACAATCCATACCGATTGTTATGGACGCGCCGGCATTCCGCATCTTTCCAAAATCTTTTAAATTCGGTTTACAGACACCATTTTCACCAAATATTTTTGTATCTTTGCATTGTAGCTGACGTATGGCCCGAAGATGCCGCCGCTGCCGCGTAATGACTGCCGTAGAGTCTGCTTAATTGCCAATAAACCAACAACTTTATAAACTCTGATTTATTTACTATGTCGAAAGTAACAGTCGTAGGCGCCGGCAACGTAGGCGCCACTACAGCTAATGTGCTCGTAACGTCGCAGATTGCCGACGAAGTGGTTCTCATTGACATCAAGGAGGGCGTTTCCGAAGGTAAGGCAATGGACATCATGCAGACCGCCAATATCCTGCACCTCCAGAGCCGTCTTACAGGCGTGACCAACGACTACGCCAAGACCAACAATTCCGACGTCGTAGTAATCACCTCGGGCGTTCCCCGTAAGCCAGGTATGACCCGCGAGGAACTCATCGGTGTAAACGCCAAAATCGTGAAGTCGGTTACCGACAGCGTGCTTGCCCATTCGCCCAATGCAATCATCATCTGCGTGGCTAACCCGATGGACACCATGACCTACCTGATCCATAAAATTTCCGGTCTTCCCAAAAACCGCATTATCGGCATGGGCGGCGCCCTTGACAGCGCACGCTTCAAATATTTCCTGAGCATCGCTCTGGGAGCCAACGCCACCGAGGTTGAAGGTATTGTAATCGGCGGCCACGGCGACACCACCATGATCCCCCTTACCCGCTATGCTGCCTACCGCGGCATACCCGCCTCCACGCTCATTCCGGCCGAGCAGCTCGAAAAGGTTGCCGCCGACACCATGGTGGGCGGCGCAACGCTTACTAAACTCCTCGGCACTTCCGCATGGTATGCTCCCGGTGCTGCCGCAGCCCAGATGGTAGCCGCAGTGCTCGGCGACCAGAAAAAGCTCATCTCCTGCTCCTGCCTGCTCGAGGGCGAATACGGCCAGAGCGACCTCTGCATCGGCGTGCCCGCTATTATCGGCCGCAACGGTGTGGAGAAAATCGTGGAATTCGACCTCAACGACCAGGAAAAAGCCCTCTTTGCCAAGAGCGCCGAAGCAGTTCACAAGACCAACGAAGCCCTCAAGGCCGCTCTCTGATTTACCTACAGTAAGCCGGAAATCAGAACCCAGCATCCAACAAACAGGCAAGGCAGTTGTTTTATCATGTGAAGATAAGCGGCTGCCTTGCCGCGTTTATCCGCAATAGCTATGCGTGTAAACATTATCCTCAATCACTCTTACAACCAATAAATAACATATGAAAATCCGCAACATCCTGGCTGCCGCCGCTATTACACTTCTGGCAGCCGCAGTGACCACCTCGTGTAGCAAGCGTGCCGGGCAGAACCAGGCCGAGGAAACCGAAAGCGCAACCGGCGAAGTAGATCACGAGCAGATTGGCGAGGCTGTGCATATAGTTAAGGCCGGCGAGGAAATCTACCCCGTGGAGGGAAAGCTCGTGGTCGTAGACTTCAACGCCACCTGGTGCGGCCCCTGCCGCCAGTTCGGCCCCGTATTCGAGGCTGTGGCCGCAGGCAATGCCGACAAGGCACTGTTCTATAGTGTCGACGTAGATCAGAACCCCGAGCTCGCGGGCAAATTCGGCGTGGAATCTATCCCCATGGTAGTCTACATGACTCCCGACGGCGAATTCACCTCTACCGTAGGCTACATGGATGAAGCCGCTTTCGCATCCACCGTTGCCTCCAAGCTCCCTAAATAATCACCAGGTATATAACGAATAAGGCGATGGGCCGCGGGGGCGGCACATCGCCTTTTCTTATGTGATGAATGGAAATGGGGGGAGAGCTGATCAGAGACGTACTTTGGTGACTACGTTGCCGCAGCGGCGGATGTAGATGCCGTTGGCGGGATTGTCGACGCGGATGCCCTGGAGGTTGTAGTATTCCACTGGAGCGTGGCTCTGGGTGGCTTCAACTCCTTCGACGCCGCTCAGGCGTACTACGTCGCGGCCGCCGGTGGCCTGGTAGATGGCGTTATGGACGATGTCGGCACCAGTGATGTCGTTGGTCTGATTGCTGTTGCTGCCGCCGTTGAACACGATGACGGTTGTTTCCTCAGGTACGACATATTTGTAGAGGTATTCGCCTACTTTCTCCATTTCCTGGCCCGGCCAGCCGTTTTTCTCGGGATAGAAGTAGATATTGACGGGATTCCATTTCACGATGGAGTTGTCGAAATAGATGGTCTTTCCGGCAGGACGTTCCACTTTGGTGAATGTTGCGGAACCGGTCTTGGTGACGTCGGAGGCTTCGGTTGCGCTCCAGCTGATTACTACGCTTTCGCCGATGGCCTTGTCGGCGCCGATGGTTACGGTGGCGTCGTGGCTGAGGCTGATGTTGTCGCCGCCGTCGATGCTGTACCAGGCGGATACGCAGTTCACGGGGCGGATTGTCACCTCGATGGCGTCGTCGTAGAATTCGCCGCCGTTGGGCGAGAGCGATACGCGCGGCTCGGTGGTGACAACCTCGTCGACTTTCTCGGCTTTGGTGCTTCCGTCGTATTTATAGAATACGTCGGAAGTGATGCCCTTTATGTCGGGGGTCTTGTTGCCGCCGTGGTTGAAGATGCAGTTGACCTCGCTGAGGGTATTGACGGTGAAGTAGTAGGTTGTGCCGTTCACCTCCTTGGTTTCGGAGAGGAGTTTGCCGGGCCATGCGCCAGCAGGTTCGATGGCTTTGCCCTGTGCGTCGGTGCCCCATACGTAAATGTTGGGAGCTTCGGAAGCCGAAACGTGGATGGTGATTGATGCGTTGGGGTCGACTTTGGTGTATGTGGCGGTACCGGAGTATTCCTGGCCGTCATCGCCGGTGGCGCCCCAGCTTACGGTGATGCGGTCGCCGTAGTTCATATCGGCGCCGATGGTGAATTCCTTGGAGAGCGAGCCGTTGAGGTCAACGGTCTGTGAGTCGCCGACCTTATACCAGCCCGAAACGGCTACGTCGTTGAGCGCGGCGGTGACGGTAAGGGTTTCTGTGGTAAAACTGCATCCTGCGGGCGACAGCGTCACGGCTGCCGTACCGATAGCGTCTTCGGCAGTGTAGTAGGTGGTTGTGCCGGGGTCGGTGAAGGATACGCTGCCTCCGTGGGCTACGGGAGAGGTGGCGTAGATGAACTTGCTGGGTCACCGTCGTAGAAACGGGTGGTCATGGCAAAGTAGATGGTCTCGTCGCGGAAGTCCGTGCGCTCGCCCACAAATGTCTGGGCCATCGACGAGGCTGCCACACAAGCCATCAAGCCACCCATGAACAGCTTTTGTACCTTGTTCATTGTAAAGGACGTGGTAAAAGATGAATAAAGTAAGTTAAAGATAATCTCAGTTGATGGGGATGGCTGAAAACAAGCCTCCCATTTGAACTCACAAATAGTCGGAACGACCTACCAAGGCCAATCCGGCGGCAAAATTACAATTTTTTTAATGAAAATGGCAAAACCTGTTCATATGTTATAAAACATATAAGCGGGATGTGAATCCGGGGCAGCTCCGATGGCCGGGTCAGCGGTCTTTGGTGAGGTCGAGGACTACGTTGTCGCGGCCGCGCTCGTGGTAGAGCTTAGGGAGGGGAGAGGCTGTAATCTCCTCGTGAGTGCGTCTGGAGCGGAAAATGTCGATGGCGGCATATAGGGCTGCCCGCATCGAGGCTTCGCTGGCTACACCTTTGCCTGCTATGTCGTAGCCGGTGCCGTGATCGGGAGAGGTCCGCACGTAGGGGAGTCCGGCCGTGAAGTTCACACCCGATTCCATGGCGAGAGTCTTGAAGGGGGCGAGGCCCTGGTCGTGATACATGGCCAGGACGCCGTCGAATTTCGTATACAGGCCGTTGCCGAAGAATCCATCGGCGGGATAGGGGCCGAAGGCATGGATTTTCAGCTGGTTGCGTGCACGCTCGATTGCCGGGGCGATAATTTCCTTCTCCTCGGCTCCGAGCAGGCCGCCGTCGCCGGCGTGGGGGTTGAGCGACAGCACGGCTATGCGTGGTTTCACTATGGCGAAATCGGAGGTGAGCGATTGGTTGAATAGCTGCAGTTTAGCTACGATGGCATCCTCGGTGATAGCCTCGGCAATTTTTGCAAGCGGCAGATGAGTGGTTACCAGGGCCACGCGGATGCGGTCGTTGAAAAGAATCATAAGTGGCTCGGCCCCGTCGCCGCATGCCGATGCGAGATATTCCGTATGGCCGGCGAAGCGGAAGGTGTCGCTCTGAATGTTGGCCTTGTTGATTGGTGCGGTAAGCAGCACGTCGATTTTGCCCTCCTTGAGGTCGGCGACGGCACGCTCAAGAGCGATAAATGCTGCTTCGCCAGCCTCAGGGGTCGACTCGCCGGGAGCGATGTGGGCCTCCTGACCGATTACGTTGACGATGTTGACGGCATCCGTCCTGGCCTGCGAGGCCTGCTGAATCTGGTTAAAGGGGATATTGAAGGCGAGTTCGAGATCTTTCCGGTAGTAAGCGGCGATTTTCGCACTGCCGTAGACAACCGGGGTGCAGAGCTCGAGGATACGCGGGTCGTCGAGCATCTTGAGAATTACTTCGTAGCCTACGCCGTTGAAGTCACCATGGGTGATTCCCACGCGGAGGCGTGGCGATGAGGGAGTTTCGGAGGTCTGGGAGCCGTCCTGGTCGGGCTTCTGGCGGTTATTTTCTTTCATTTTTCGGTATCATTGGTTTGGTAAGCCAAAGTTAAGAAAAAAAAGAGAATAACCGGCAATCCGGGCGCCGCGACGCATAGGGAGGATTCATTGCTGCGGTGAGGTGGCTACGGCTTTGGGCGCCGTTGAGTCGGGAGCGGCAGCGGCCTGCCTCAGGGAGAATGTGTTGCGGTCGGGATTGTTGAAGGTCAGCAGTCCGAATTCGCCGGCTACGGCGGTGAGATGTTCGATTATCTCGGCCTTCAGAGCTTCGAACTGGCCCCAGTTGGTCATCGTGGAGTAGCAGTTTACGTTCAGGGCAATTCCGTAGCTTTCGGGAGGATCCATGGATATGAGCATATCCTGCGTCTGGGAATTCACTTTCGGATGATGAATCAGATAGCTGCAGGCATAGGCGCGGAAAAGTCCGAGGTTCGTGTCGATTGTTCCGTTGATTCCGTGAGTGTTGCTGTACTCCTGAGTGTAGACTTCCTGACCCGGTGCGGCCGCCTTGCGTGCTGCCTCCTGGTGGACGATAAACTCGTCGAGCAGAGGAAATCTCGCGCGCAGCGAAGCAATCTGCTCCTGCGTGGTGAGGACCACGCTCGAGCGGTCGATGAAAATATTGTGGTCTATCATCCGGAATCCGACTTCAAACATATTGCGCCAGTTCTGAAACGAGGTGCTGACCAGCGTATAGGGTGGCAGCATCACCATGGTATTGTCGAAGTTCTGTACTTTCACTACCGTGAGCGTGACGTCCATCACGATGCCGTTGGCATTGGTGGAAGGAACCGTAATCCAGTCGCCCACGCGGAGCATGTCGTTTTGGGATAGCTGTATACCGGCTACAAAGCCGAGGATGGAATCCTTGAAAATCAACATGAGGGCGGCTGCAAACGCGCCCAGGCCGGCCAGTAGCGACAGCGGGCTCTTGTCGATGAGCACCGAAACCGACAGAATCACGATGATGATCCACACAAGTCCCCGGCATACGTTGAGAATCCCCTTGAGAGGATGGTTTTCCGTATTTTCGCGTTCGTCGAATCGAATCCATGCGTATTCGAGCACGGCACATATGGCTATGGCGAACGTGACGAGAGTATACACCCCCACAATCCTGAAAATCCAGCCGAGGATCTTGCCGTCGGACGAGAAAGCGAAGGGGATAAGTGCGAGAAAAACCAGAGGAGGGATGATGTGGGAACATTTTTTCAGCACACGCTGGGAGAGCAGCAGTTTCGAGGCCTGCGAATGCCGCAGTTTCACCACTTTGCGGACGGCAAACACTATGACAGTGCGTATTATCATGCCTATAAGGATGGCTACGCCGAGCACGATTGCCGTATAGGCGATTTCTTCAATGGTGTCGTTGCGGGTAAGCCCGAAAAAATCGAGCATCCGGCGGATAATCCGCATTATCCATAAGGCGAGGCTGTGGCTCGGCACGAGCGAGGTATGCACGGCTTCGGCCACAGCGCGTGCGCCGGCGCCTTCGGGGGGCGTCGCGGCGAGCAGTATGCATGAAATAATCCCTGCCATGGTTGAAACGTTTTTTCTATAGTTTCAACGATGGCAGGGTGAAAAAGTTCGGACGGATTATCAGTCCGGGTGGCCGCACTCCGGCGATGTAATGTTATTTCTTGAGGGTGAAGCGGCGTGAGGCCAGGCGATAGTTGTCGCAGAAGAGCTCGACGGTATAGTCGCCGGGGGTAAGGGTGGTGTTGACGTCCCAGTAGACGGTGATTCCGCCGATTTCCTCGCCGGCGTATTCGATGCTCTTGCGTGCGGTGGCCGCGATGTTCGATCCTTCGAACTGGAAGGATCCTCCGCCGGGGAGCACGTCGCCCTCGGGATTTACGATGCGTACCCAGATGGTCTTCTCTCCGACGGGGGTGGAGTTGTTCTGCGGGATGGTGAACGTAACCATGAGCTGACGGGCTTTGGTGACGTTCTTCTCCTTACGCCCTTTTTTATTGAGGGCGGTAAGGGTTACCCCGGTCACGTTGAGCTTCTCGGCCAGAGTCATGCGCTCGTTGAGAACCTTATTGCTGGCAGTCACGGTCTGGATGTTCTGCGAGAGCTGCTGGTTCTGGGCCTTGACCTCCTGATTCTCGGTGCGCAGTTCCTGATTTTCCTGATTGAGCTGGTTGATCTGCTCCACATATTGTCGGAGAATGCCTTTGAGGGTGCCGATTTCGTCCTGCAGTTTCTTAATCTGCGCGGCCGATTTGTTTTTCTCGTTCTTGAGTTCCTGAAGGAGTTTCTCCACCTGGGCGCGGGCGGCTGAATACTTCTGCACAATCGAGTCGTTGGCCAGCAGAGAGGTCTGATTCTCATACTGGGCGAACTCGTTGTTGAGGGCGTCGTATTCGTTGGCCAACTGCATCTGCTCGTTGGCGAGCTGAAGCTGCTCGATCTGTTGCTGCTGTTCGGCGGCCTGCTGAGTGTGTTTCACCGAAAGGAGTACTATGCCGACCACAGCGAGCGCCAGCAGGGCGCCAAGAGCCGAAATCCAGGTAATCAGTTTCTTGGATTTAGCCGGGAGAGGTGTTGTTTCCACATATTCTTCGTCGGGGCGGCGGTGGGCATGGCGGGGCTGCGGTTGTTCGTCGCGCGGAGCGGTTTCCTCGCGGAGTATGTCGCGTTCGGTACGCTGCATATCGCGCTCCTCGCGTTCGAGATCGCGCTCTATGCGGGCGCGCAGGTCGGCGGCGTTATGCCCCTGGGGGCCAGAAGCTTCGCTTCGGGCGGGGGCTTCAGGAGCCTCTTCGGGTACGGCCTCGGGGTCAACGCCGGGTACAGCTGTGCGCTGGCGGGCCATGGCGGCGGCGCGGCGCAGGCGGTCGTTGAGGGTTTCGCCTTCGGGTAGCGGATTGTTGGTTTCGTTATTCATAAGTAACTGTTCAAAATTATTACTTATTTCTATGCTTCAAGCGTTTTAGGTGTCGGACAGCGTGGAATCAGAGGTCGCGTCCGTGGCAGTTTTTGAACTTTTTGCCCGAACCGCAGGGGCAGGGGTCGTTGCGGCCCACTTTGGGAGCTGCTTTGGCGGGCATCGCCTTGCGCGGGCCTCCACCGGCGTTGGCCATGGCCTGACGGTTGGCGTTTTCGCCAGGCAGCCCCTCTTTCGAGGCGGTGTACTGCGAGTAGTCGTTGGGGCGCTCGGGCATTGCCTCGCGCACCTGCGGCTGTGGCTTCGGTGCGGCAGGCGCTGCGGGCTGCTGGCCGCTCACGCTTACGTTGGAGGGAGTTTCCACGGGTCGCGGCTGAGGCTCGGGGATGTAGATCTGGCCGCGCATCAGCGCTGCAAGAGCCTTCTGGTTGAGGTTGTCGAGCATGGCCTCGAAGATGTGGAAGGATTCCACTTTGTAGATTACCAGCGGGTCCTTCTGCTCGTAGGAGGCGTTCTGCACGCTCTGGCGCAGGTCGTCGAGTTCGCGCAGGTGTTCTTTCCAGAGTTCGTCGATGGTGACCAGGAGGATGGCTTTGTGCCATTCCTTCACAATCGAGCGGCAACCCGAATTGTAGGCTTCGTTGATGTCGGCGCGGAGATGGAAGATACGCTTGCCGTCGGTCATGGGCACGATAATCTTGCCCGTTGCGCCGCGGTTCTCCACCCATTCCTTCACCACCGGTGTGGCGATTTCGATTATGCGCTGCGAGCGCCGCTCCAGGTTGCTGTTGGCAGCGGCATAGAGGCGTTCGATTTTCTCTTCGCGGCCGAGCTGGGCGAATTCCTTCTCGGTGAAAGGAGGTTCGATGGTGAGCACGCGCATCAGTTCAAGCGAGAGCTCCTCGTAGTCGGCGGGCTGGTCGTAGTTCACCACGAGGTTCTCGATCAGGTCGTAGGTCATGTTGGCGATGTCGATGCCGATGCGTTCGCCGAGCAGCGCGTGGTGGCGGCGGTTGTAGATGTAGGTGCGCTGCTTGTTCATCACGTCGTCGTATTCCAGCAGGCGCTTGCGGATGCCGAAGTTATTCTCCTCCACGCGCTTCTGTGCGTTCTCGATGGCTCGGGTCACCATCTTGCTCTCGATCATCTCGCCCTCCTTGAGGCCGAGGGTGTCGAGCATCTTCATCACGCGGTCGGTGGCGAAGAGTCGCATGAGCTGGTCCTCGAACGATACATAGAACACCGACGACCCCGGGTCGCCCTGACGGCCCGAACGTCCGCGCAGCTGGCGGTCGACGCGGCGGCTCTCATGGCGCTCAGTGCCGATGATAGCGAGGCCTCCGGCCTCCTTCACCTCGGGGGTGAGCTTGATGTCGGTACCGCGGCCGGCCATGTTGGTGGCGATGGTTACGGTGCCGGCGCGGCCGGCGAGGGCCACTACCTGCGCCTCCTGCTGGTGGAGCTTGGCGTTGAGCACCTGACACTGGATGTGGCGCATGTCGAGCATGCGTTTGAGCAGTTCGGAGATTTCGACCGAAGTGGTACCGACGAGCACGGGGCGTCCGGCCTCGCGCAGGCGCACGATCTCGTCGATCACGGCTGCGTATTTCTCCTTCTTGGTCTTATAGACGCGGTCGTCCATGTCGATGCGCGCCACGGGGCGGTTGGTCGGGATGGTCACCACGTCGAGTTTGTAGATATCCCAGAGCTCGCCGGCCTCGGTCTCAGCCGTACCGGTCATACCTGCAAGCTTGTGGTACATTCGGAAGTAGTTCTGAAGCGTGATGGTGGCGAAGGTCTGCGTGGCTGCCTCGACCTTCACGCCTTCCTTGGCCTCGAGGGCCTGATGAAGCCCGTCGCTGTAGCGGCGTCCCTCCATGATACGGCCGGTCTGCTCGTCGACGATTTTGATTTTGTTGTCGTCGATTACGTATTCATTGTCCTTCTCGAAAAGGGTATAGGCTTTGAGAAGCTGGGTGACGGTGTGCACGCGCTCGGCTTTTACGGCGTAGTCAGCCATGGCCTCGTCTTTTTTCTGCTGACGCTCGGCCAGGTCGGCCACGTGCTCGAGTTCCGACAGTTTGGCTGCGATGTCGGGGAGTACGAAGAACTGCGGGTCCTGGTTGCGGTTGGTGAGCACTTCGTAGCCCTTGTCGGTAAGTTCCACCGAGCGGTTTTTCTCGTCGATTACGAAATAGAGAGGGTCAGTCACCACGGGCATCTCGCGCGAGTTGTCCTGCAGGTAGTATGCCTCGGTTTTCAGGAGGGCATTTTTCATACCTTCCTCGCTGAGGAATTTGATCAGCGGGCCGTATTTCGGCAGTCCCTTGAAAGCGCGGAAAAGCAGCAGTTCGCCTTCCTTGCGCACGTCCTTGTCCTCGCTGACAATTTTCTGCTTGGCCTCGGCCAGAATCTGGGTGACAAGGCGGCGCTGGGCCTGGACCACATTCTCCACGTTGGGCTTGTATTCGTTGAACATCTGGTCGTCGCCCTTGGGGACGGGACCGGAGATGATGAGCGGCGTACGGGCGTCGTCGATAAGCACGGAGTCGACCTCGTCGACAATCGCGTAGTAGTGCTTGCGCTGCACCATGTCCTGGGGCGACATGGCCATGTTGTCGCGGAGGTAGTCGAAGCCGAACTCGTTGTTGGTGCCGAAAGTGATGTCGCATTCATAGGCGCGGCGGCGCTGGGGCGTGTTGGGCTGGTGCTTGTCGATGCAGTCTACGGTCGAGCCGTGGAACATGTAGAGCGGGCCCATCCATTCGGAGTCACGCTTGGAGAGGTAGTCGTTGACGGTCACCACGTGCACGCCCTTTTTCGAGAGCGAGCGCAGGAACACCGGAAGGGTGGCCACGAGGGTTTTGCCTTCACCGGTAGCCATCTCGGCGATTTTGCCCTGATGGAGCACGATGCCGCCGATGAGCTGGACGTCGTAGTGCACCATGTCCCAGATGATTTCGTTGCCGCCGGCGAGCCAGCGGTTCTTCCAGATGGCTTTGTCGCCTTCGATGCTGACGAAGTCGCGGCCCTGGGCGGCGAGCTCGCGGTCGAGGTTGGTGGCTGTAACCTCCACGGTCTCGTTTTCGGCGAAGCGTCGGGCGGTCTCGCGCATTGTGGCGAATACTATTGGAAGGTGCTCGTTGAGCTGGTCCTCAAGGATGTCGAGCACATTTTTTTCGTGCTTGTCGATTTCCTCCCAGAGCGGCTGGCGCTCGTCGAAGGGGAGATCCTCCACGCGCGAGCGGATTTCGGCGGCTGCGTCCTGGTCGGCTTTTATGGCCTCGGCTATTTCGGCGCGCACGGTGTCGATCTTACCGCGGAGCTCGTCGTTGGTAAGGTCGTGGAGCGTTGGGCCTATAGCGTTGATCTTGTCTACAATGGGTTTGATCTCTTTGAGGTCGCGGGTCGACTTGTTGCCAAAGAGTTTCGTAAGTATCGATTGAAGTGACATTTCTATATTATATGGGTGGTGTGTTGTATATGTTTTGAAGGGTTGATATGGATAAAGAGAGGTGAGGGCACGGCCTACCAGCGCAGGCGCGGCAACGAGGCGCCGTTGGGCGAGCGTATGCGGAGCATTCCCGCTACGGTGGGAGCGAGTACGCGGGCGTCGACGGCGCCCCCGATGGTGCGCGACGCCTCGCCCGGAGCCAGAATGAAGGCCGGGGCGACCGTGGTGGCGGCGCGCAGAGTGGTCTGCGGCCGCTCCATGTCGCTGTCGTCGTCGGTCTCCTGCCATCCGGGGGCGATGCTTACTATGACGTCGCCGGCCGTCTGCACCGGAGTATTGCGCCGCATGGCGTCGGGGCGCTCGGTGGCGCGTCGGTCGATTACGTCGTCGATGGTCCAGGCGCTGGTGACGCCGCTCATGCGCGTAAGGAAGCGCGCCGATTCTCCGCGGATTTCCGAGAGGTCCTTGTCGCGCTCCTTTATAAGTTTGTGGTTGAGGTATATCTGTCCGTTATGGTAGCCGCTCACCCATTCGCCGTTGCCATAGAGGGCCATGAGATACATGTTGAGCAGCGAGACTGCCTTGCGCGAGGAGAACTCGCCGAAGGGGGTACCCCACTTCTCGTCGTCGCGGCGGGTGCGGTTGGTCAGCGGTGTGCCGGCAATGAATACGAGCGTATGGTCCATCCCCGGGCCCTTGGCGTCGATGGCGGCGAAAAGACTGGCCAGATTGCGGTCGAGGCGCAGATAGGCGTCCATCGTCTCGGGACGGTTGTCGGCGTCGCGGCCATGGATGAAAGGCTGCACCGAGTAGCCCAGGTTGAGCATGTCGATATTGTCGCGCTTGCCCAGGTTGAGGATGCGGATATAGTCGGATGCCAGTCGGGTGATGTCGGCGTTGACGGCCGGCGAATTTTTATAGGCCACATATCTGTTGGCGTTCTGACGCGGGAACGTGTGGCGGAAAGGGTACAGTTTCTTGTAGCCCGGGAGATCGGGAAGCCGGTCGACGGAAATAATCGGTGTCCACTGCAGCGTGTCGAGCCGCGAGTCGGTGGGCTCGCGGTGGTTGATTGTCTGCGGGGGCGTAGGGAGGTCCTTGTAGTAGGTTGTCGTGGCCCATTTGCCTGTCACGTCGTTGATCCAGAACGCGCTGTTGCCCGCATGGCCGCCCATTATGATTGCTTCGGGAGCGTTGGGCGCTATTGCGTAAACGTAGCCGAGGCCTCCGGCGTCGATGCGCAGTTCGTCGGCCAGCGTCGAGGCGGTCAGCGCTTTGGGCGAGAGCGTCTCGTCGGTGAAATTGCCGATGGTGGCTGGGTCGTTGACCGCGGATACCACTCTGCGCGTCTCAGGATCGTAGACTGTGCGGGAGGGGATGCCGTTGACCGACGGAGAAGTGCCTGTGAACACCACGGCTGTGGCGGCGGCTCCGTCGAGTCCGGTGCCGTAGTCGAGGTCGCCGATGGTAATTCCGTCATCCATCAGGCGGCGCAGGCCGCCATCCGTGAATTCTGGCTTCAGCAGCTCCAGATAGTCCATCGAAAGTCCTTCCACCACAATCCCCACCACGAGCGACGGGCGCTGTGGACGCGTGCCGTCGGGCTGACGGCGAGCCTGCGCCACGGCCGAGAGCGTCGCGGTGGCCACTAAAAGGGCCACGACAGATGTGGTAAGCGGACGGTGTAGAGGCTTCATTATTTTCTGTTCAGATATATGAATGTGGCCGAACGAAGAAGGTCGGCGCCCATAAGCGGGAGGAAAGCTACGTTGAGGCTCTGAACTCCCATGCAGCCGACAGCGCACAGCGCGGCCACGGCCGCAAAGTTACAAATTTGATAGCAATAAACCGCACGTCGCCACGATTTAATCCACACTCCTGCCGCCGCGAAGAGGCAGAGAGGATTCAGCCAGAGATATAGCCAGTTGGGCGACGTGGCGTAGTGGCTGGATGCGAAGATGAGAAATGTGAGCAGCAGCCCGAGCACGCCGTATGCGCCGAACAGCAGACTGTCGAACCATCGGCTGAGCCTCTGCTGCTTTATGTCGAGGATACTGAGGATAATGGCCGCGAGCAGAATGTAGAGTGCGACGGCCATGGGGGTGAGAAGTGCCGGAGTTTTGCCTTCGGCAGTTCCCTCTTCCGGCCCCTCCATGAGTATATCGGTTGCTTCCACCAAGGGGCTTCCGTCGGCTTTTTGTGCTTTGGCGAGCGCCTTTTGCAGTTCTACAGGAGCAAAATTGCGTTCGCGTTCCGAAATCTTGCGGTCCAGACCGCTTCCCAGGGCCAGGTCGATGCCGAACTGATACCATGGATAGTTGGTGTGATACCGCCGCATCTCGCTTCGGAAGGTCTGTTCGCCTGCCTCTGTAGAGCCGAAAGGCGCCGTATCGGCCACACCCGCGTGGCTGGTCAGCAGCTCCATGGGGCGTGTGGCGCAGTTGTCGAGCACGTAGTTGTAGCGGTAGGTGCGGTTTTTCGGAAGCAGATTCAGCGAAATAGCCTCCATGAGGCTATCGGTCTGCGCGGGGGTAAGACTGAGCGTCTGTTCGATCACGCGCCGTCCCTCCCGGCGATATTCCTCAAGAAAAAGCTGAGTGGGATAGGCGAGCGCCATGTAGTCGGTTTCTCCCTTGACGAAGCGATATACGAAATTAGGTGCGGCGAAGTCGAATACACCCCAGTTTACAACCACGTCGCGAGCCGTCGAGCCGTCGGCGGCGGGAATCTGCAGGCGAAGCGCGGTATGACCCTCGAGCTGGTAGATTTCTGCACCCGGCGCGCACGTCAGTACGCTCACCTTAGCCTGCGGAGCGGCCTGCCCGGAAATCGGTGGGGGCACCGGCGTCCCGTTTTGCCCGTACGCCGGGACGACAATCATGAGGCAGAACGTCCATAAAAGCGACGCATCAAGGAGTGCCCGGAAATAATTATGTCTTGATATTATATCTCTCACGTCTGTGTGTCTATAACAAAATCCATGCCCGTCTCCCCCGGTGCTGCAAAGATACAAAAATCCTCTCATAAAAATTTGAGGGAGTTTTTTATTTGATAGTTGGTAAATAATAAAAGAAATGTATACATTTGCATATTCCTGATGATTTTTCACTGAAAACACATAAAATAAACCAACTATTTTTTTACATTTCTAATTTTTTATTCGCTATGTTACCAACCAACCGCGGCTTCTGGTTAGCCTTTCTCCTTACTATCGTAACTTTGGGCTTCTACCAGTGGTATCTGATCTACGCATTTGCAAAAGAGACAAACACAGCCTGCAAGGGCGACGGCAGAAGCACTACCGGACTTTTCCTCTTCATCGTGTTCTCCATCCTCACCCTCGGCATCTACAGCATCGTATGGTACTGCATGTGGATCAGCCGCTGCAACACCTATCTGGCAGTGAACGGCCGTCAGCAGGGCCTTCAGGTATCAACCTATCTGATTGCCGTGTTCCTCGGCTGGCTTACCCTCGGCATACTTAATCTCGTAGTCTTCTGTAAGATGCTCTACCTGCAGAACGCCGTAAACCGCACCTACAACGAAAACCAGGCTGGCCCAATGGAAATGTGTGCCTAAACCATTCTCACATAAACTTACAGGCGGTGATTCAAATTGTTTTGAATCACCGCCTGTAAGTTATAAGATCTATAAGACTTATAGGATTTATGACTCTTGCTCTTATTCGGAGTAGTAGATTCGGCGCACCCGCGGACTCACGGAGGTGAGGATTTCGTAGGGGATGGTGCCGAGGGCGTCGGAGAGCGTCTGGGCCGGGTTCCCTTCGCCGAAAATCTCCACGCTGTCGCCAACTTTGGCGTTGGCCTCGGTAACGTCGAGCATTAGTATGTCCATGCAGATGTTGCCTACGGTGGGGCATTTCACGCCGTTGACCAAGAAGCTTACGGCTCCCCGGCCCATATGGCGGTCTATGCCGTCGGCATAGCCGATGGGTACGGTGGCTATCACACTGCGGCGTGTAAGCAGTCCGCGGCGCCCGTAGCCTATGGTCGTGCCGGCATCCCAGGTCTTTATGGAGATTATGGGAGAGCGGAGGGTGGAGACCGGGCGCAGGCCATCTTCCGAACCGTCGTTCAGCACCGGGATACCATACAGGCCGATTCCCAGACGGACCATATCATACTGGTACTCCGGATATCGGATTATACCGGCGGTATTGAGGATGTGGCGTTTCACATAATGGTCGGCGAACGCGTCGATTATCTTCTGCGAGCAGCGGGCAAACGTGTGCAGCTGCATTTCAGTGTAGTCGTTCATGTCGGGGCAGTCGGCCGTGGCGAGATGGGAGAATACCGAGCTGACTTCCACGCAGTTCTGGCTTTTGATACGCTCGATAAGTCGCGGCAGGTCGGCTTCGAGGAATCCGAGGCGGTGCATGCCGGTGTCGAGTTTGATATGGATGGGGTAGCGCTCTATGCCCAGACGCGATGCCTCGGAGATGATTTCCTCAAGGATATCGAAATCAAAGATTTCCGGCTCCAGCCGGTAGCGTAACAGCAGTGGATAGTTGAGCACTTTGGGATTAAGTACCATTATGGGCATTGTTATTCCGGCTTCGCGGAGTTCGATGCCCTCGTCGAGTACGGCCACGGCCAGATATGCCGCCCCTCGGCTCTGGAGCGTCTTGGCGAGTTCGTAGCTTCCGGCGCCATAGCCGGAGGCCTTTACCATGGCGACAACTCCGGTTGAGGACTTCAGATGGGAGCGGTAGAAGTTGAAATTCTGGACCATGGCGTCGAGATTCACTTCAAGTACCGTCTCGTGGGTGCGCGCCTCGAGAGTATGGGCGAGGTCGGCAAGGCGCGAGCCGTAGCATCCTTCCACCAATATTATCTCATTGGAGAAGCTGGAGGGAGTGAGCGACGCAATTGCTTCGTCGACCGTGGAATACCACCGGCTCCCCTCCGGCATCCGGTCGGCTACCTTGCCGTAGGCGGCGCCGATGCCGATTATGCGGTCTACACCCTTGCGGCAGGCTATATCGATCAGGGCGGTATAGGAATCGGCATCGGGGCGCGGCAGTTCTGGCGAAATCAGGGTGAACTTCTGGCCGTTGGTGCGGCGCGCATTAACGAAATCGAGCGCTGGGTCGAGCGAAATGAGGTCGAATGGATAGTCGTCGACCACAATCTGGCAGTGGTTTACGCCGTCAGCCACGTTTAGGCGTGTATTTATTGGGTTGAGCTGTCCTATAGCTTCTGCAATCCCGGCGTCGTCGATGCCGAGCAGCCGCATGGCGGCGCGGCAGGTGGCCACGTTGGCTTCCTCCCACCCGCGCTGCAGGCGCTCGTTGGCCGTGGCGCCCGATATTTCGGCGGAGGAGTCAATCAGTCTGATTCCGGCGGGAAGCAGTCCGTCGGCGAGTGCCTTCTTAATGGCTTGGGCCACAGCCGGAACTGCCGAGGGGTATATGAGAATGTGCGCCCGACGGGCAAGTCGGAGCTTTTCAGCGATTTTGGCCTCGCGAGAGGGAAATCCGTCGTCGTGGGCTTCGGAGATGTCGGTAAGAACCACCACGTCAGGCCGTATCATCGCTTCGAGCGGCTCCATATCGCCGGTCTGTGAGATTCCGGCCTCGATGAGCACAATTTCGGAATCGCCGGCGGCCATGCAGAGCGAGAGCGGCACGCCGAGCGAGGAATTGAAGCTGCGCGGGCTGCGGGCCACGCGGCGTTTCCCGGCAAGCATCTCGGCAAGCCACTCTTTTACGAGTGTTTTGCCGCGCGAACCTGTGATGGCCACAACTGTGCCTTTCATCGCATCGCGTGCCGCGCAGCCGAGGCTCTGAAGTATGGTTTCGGGGCTTTCGGTAACGATAAACGCAGCATCGGCGTAGGGAGCGGTATCAAACCCCGGTTCAACCACGAAGGCGCGCACGCCGCGGTTGTAGAGCGGTTCTACAAACCGGTGGCCGTCGTTGCGGCCGGTGCGGATGGCGAAAAACATGGTCGAGGGAGCGTCGCCCAGGGCGCGGCTGTCGATGAGCAGGTGCCGTATTTCAGGGTCTGCCCCTTCGGGACGAACAGCGGTGAATCCCGGGCAGAAAGATATAGTGGAGAGCGAGCGGCATATGTCTTTAAAAGATTCCTTCATCGTTGTGTGGGAAGGTTAGTTGGTTGTTTTCGGGAGTTTTTCTGCAATGGCCTCTGTCAGTTCGGGATGTTCGGTAGTCATCCGGTTGGCGAGGGCTGTTGTAGGATTGTAGAAAATCGTTTGTTTGCATTCCGGCAATCGGGCGGTGCTTCAGCCTGGAGGTGAGGCGCAGAGCCTCGGTGAAGAGTCGCCGCGTCTGTTCCGAGCAGAAAACTTGAGCCCAGCGCTCGAATATATAATCGGCGGCTACATCGGATGGATGCACCATGTCGGCGGCGTAGAAACGATAGTCGCGCAGCTCGTCGTCAAGAATCTCGTAGGCAGGGAAATAGGTGGCGTCGCAACGGCGGCAGAGCTCGTCGACGGCTATCAGCAGGCGGCTTTTGCTCAGCCGGTCGGCGTGGAGCCCATAGGCTTTGTGGCGCACGGGGCTGACCGTGAAGAGGATATGCAGCCCGGGACGCAGGCGGCGCAGACGGGCAATAAGGGTGTGCCATTCCTCCACGATTTCGTCGATGCTCAGGTCGCGCTCGGCAAACCGGTTTGCCGGCAGTTTGTGGCAGTTTCCGGCAATGCAGCCGGTGGAGAGGTCGGTGAATACGTGCGTGGAACCGAACGTAACCATCAGCACCTCGAGGCGGGAGAGTTCGGCATGGAGGGATGTTATGAGGGCGTTGACGGCTTCGGCAGTTTCCTCGGCCGTAGGGCGCGAGAGCGCGGTGGCGTAGTCCATACAGTGCCACATCCCCTGACTCTCGACCATTTCCTCCGGGGTGTAGACGCGACCGTCGATGGCGGCGCGGAGCGCAGTGGCTATCGAAGCGGGATTGTAGAGCGCCCCGAAAGGATTGACGCGCACGCGGAGCAGCCGGTCGGCCATTCTTGCCCCGAGATTGTCGGCGAAACAGGAGCCGATGGTCCATACAGTCTCGCCATGGGCAATGTTCCAGGCTGACGGCTCAATCTCGACTTCGGTGGTGAATTTCATGCCGTTGGAGTTTCTATTCCTGCGTGTGGGTCAATACATCTGGTAGTTGATGGAGAGCACCTGGAACTCCGTGCGGCGGTTGATCTGGTCGGCTACCTCCTGGTCGGCCTCGGGGAGAGCCAGGATATACTCCTCGGTGAGCACGTCGCCCTCCTTGAACTGCGGATAGAGCCGTGCGAGCTTCTTGGTGATGGTCTTCGGGCGGCTTTCGCCGTAGCCCTGGCTCTGCAGGCGGTCAGGCTTGATTCCAACGGAGATAAGGTAGTCGATAACCGACTTCGCGCGGCGCCCGGAGAGATCGATATTGTATTCGTCGGAGCCCATGCGGTCGGTGTGCGATGCCATTTCGATTGTAACGTTGGGATTGTCGCGGAGCACCTGGGCAAGCTCGTCGAGTGCGGTCTTCGACTCGAGGCGCAGCGTGGCCTTGTCGAAATCGTAGAATATGTTGTCGACCACGACGGGCTTATGGATGGAGGCCAGGATGAAGTCCACGCCGTATTCGGCATCCTCCTCGGCTGTGTCGGAGGTGAATTCCTGCTTGGCGTTGAGGTAGCCTTTGGCTCCGGCGAGCATCACGTAGCTGATGCCGCGCTGAAGCGGGAAGCGGAACGAGCCATCGGGCTTGGCCACGGCCTTCTGATTGGAGCCGTCGTTGCCCACGATGCGGATCACGGCGTTGGGCACGGGCTCCTCGTCCTTGTCGAGCACCCATCCCGAGATCCATATCTCGAGGTCGGGGAGCACGAACGAGTAAATGTGGTCGTAGCCGCGTCCGTCGGTGCGGTTGGAGCTGAAGAATCCACTCTCGCCCTTGCCGAATGTTATGCCGAAATCGTCGGCGGCCGAATTCATCGGCGCGCCCATATTCTCCACCTTCCATCCCCCCGACGGTGTAAGAGTGGCCTTGAAGATGTCGAGACCGCCGAAGCCGGGATGGCCGTCGGAGGCGAAGTAAAGCAGCGAGTCGGTGCGCACGTAAGGGAACATCTCGTCGCCGGGGGTGTTGATGAATTCCCCGAGGTTTTCGAGAGAGCCTACCCGCTCCTGGATGTTGACGCGCCAGATGTCCTTGCCGCCCGAACCGCCGGGCATGTTGCTGGTGAAATAGAGCCATTTGCCGTCGGGCGATACGGCGGGGTGGCCGTAGCTCGATATGGTGTCGGCGGTGATTTCATATTTCACCGGGGCGCTCCATTTGGCGTCGGAACGCTGGGAGGTGTATATCTCAACACCCGTATGGGCGTTGGGCTCGCGGCGCGCGCGGCTCAGATACATGGTCTGGCCGTCGGGAGTGAAACTGATTACTCCCTCGTCGTTTTCAGTGTTGAGTTCGCCTTCCACCGTCTCGGGGCGCTGCCACTCGCCCTTTTCGTTCTTGCGGGTCATCCAGATGTCGCCCTTCTTCATGCCGGTGATTTCGCTCTTTTTGGTACCGGTTACCTTCTCGTTGGTGGTGGTGAAATAGAGCACGTCCTCGCTCTGGGGATCGATGAACATCGGCGCGAAGTCGGCGCGGCGTGAGTTGAACAGTTTTGCGTTCTTCACCACGTAGCGGGTGGGATGCCCTTTCTGCGCAAGCGCGAAGCGGCATCCTGCCAGTCCGTTGTCGGCCTGGGCGAGAAGCTGACGTCGTTTTGTGGCGTTCTCCTGAGTCTCGGGCTCGGATTTCACCTTGGCGATGAACTCTTCGTAGGCCTTCTGGGCCGGAGCATATTTCCCCTCGGCCTGAAGGGCCTGACCCATATAGAGAAGGGCAGTGGAGTCGGGGCAGCCGTAGCGCAGCGAGTTGCCGTAGGCCGAGGCCGCGCGGGCCGACATGCCCAGCTTGGAATAGCAGAGCCCCATCTGATAGGCCACGGCGCCGCGCTGGGGGCGCTGTTCGCGCTTGGTCAGCTTGTTGTAGACCTTGCGGTAGGTTTTCTGGGCCTCGAAGTATTCGCCACGTTCGAACTGCTCGTTGGCAACCGAGAGCTTGGCGCCGCGGCATCCGCCGAGCATGGCAGTAACCATCAGCAGGAGAATCCCTGCCGCCAGCCTGGATTTTATATCGTGAAGGTATCGCATCTCTGGATATTTGCTTGTTTCGCGCAATTTCAGTTGACTTGCCTGTCTGGCGTATTTTAGATTTATATCACGCAAAATAATTTTGTTTCGCGCTTCTATATATAACGTCGCAAACCCTCCCTAAATTGTGCCTCCGATAGATAATAGACACATATGTGTCTGCTCTTTATTCCGGAACTCCTCTGTGGAGCGGTTAGCGGAGGAAGGTGGCGGCGGTGAAATAGAGGCCGAATGAGAGGCCGACGTTCCAGCGGGCGCTGCTCCCCGAGAGGTAGTTGACATAGCCGCATAATGAGGCGAAGGGTAGGTTGTAGACCACGTCGAGTTCACCGAGGAATTGCGGGTCGGAAAACCAGTGGCCGTAACGGGCACCTCCTCCGTCGTCGGGTTCGATAGCCCGGAACGGCATGAACATGTGCGCCCCCAGACGCACCTGAGCGCGCTGGAGCGGCGTCCAGACTGGTGTCAGCCCTACTGCGGCAAACGAGTTGGCATGAAACGTCTTGTTGAACAGATCCTCCATCGAGCTGAAGGGAGTGTACCCCGGAGCATTTACCACCGAAGCATAATACGTGTTGAGCAGCCGCCGGTTGGAGACGAGCACATCGACCGAGGTGCCTAAGGCGAAGCGGCTGCCCAGTCCAAAGTATTTATCGGCCTGAAGCTCGGCCTGACCCCAGTGCTGGCCGGTTGAGTAGTAGAATTCCTCCTCGCCAATGCGTTCGCGGAAGCGTCGCAGGGTGTGGTGGTATTTCCCTACGGTCTGCATGGCCGTCAGGCGGATATTGGCGCCGGAACGTGGATAGCTCTGATTGTCGAGAGTGTTGTAGTCGAAGCGCAGCAGCGCCTGGGCAAGGTTCATGCGAGTCTCTTCCCTCCCCGAGAGCGGGAGATCCGCAGGATCGGGAGCATAGAATCGGTTGAGGGCGCGTCCGCCTCCCACACCGATACTCAGCCGTCCGCGGCGTCCGGCGGCATAGGCATAGCTCAGCCGTCCGAACATGTCGAGATGGCTCACGAATGCGGGGGAATTGTCCTCGTAGAAAAGGCGGTCGTTCTCGTAGTATTTCTGTCGGCTCACTACAGCCTGCAGCTCGAGTGCCGAAGGGCGGGTGTGGCTGAAGAGCATCTGCACGTCGGCCTGGGCCGCCATATAGCTCTGCCCGATCCATCCCATCAGGCTTGTGGCCCATGAATTGGCGGCCATGCTGCGGTAGTTGGCCGAGACGAATATCATCGAGTTGACGCTTGAGGTGAGGAAGCCGCCGGCACCGAGCGAAAAATTGTTTTTTACATCGGCTGTAAGGTCGAGGGCAAAGAGTCCCGTCGACGGATTGTAGTGGGCCTGCGGAAATAGGTTGCGCAGGCGTCCGGGCGTCAGGGCCCGGTAGTAGGCCAGACGGGCCGCTTCTATGCCGAATGTATCGGCCTTATGGCGAGAGCTCTCAAAGATGCGTTTGATGTACTCGTTCTGCTGCCGTGTCCCCCCATCCACATGCACCGAGTCGAACCTTACGTAGGGTGAGGCCGATTTGAATACGTCGCGTCGCAGCTGTCGGGTGGGCTGCGGAATCCGCGACGACACGCGCGAACGTATCGAATCCATCATCTCAAGGCCGCGGGCATATCCTATGGCATAGATTTCACGTGCTTTCCCGAAATCGAGCAGCGAGAAACGGCTCACGTCGATATGGATTCTTATCCCCTCGTCGGGCGGGAGCGAATAGTCGTTGTTCTGGATTATCATGTTTTCCAGCTGGCTGACTATGCTGTTCGATGGCTCAGCGTCTTCGGAATGTACGTCGACTCCTATCATTATCGACGGGGCGAAATCCTCGCGCATCACGTCGACGGGAAAATTATCGTAGATGCCTCCGTCGTAAAGTTCCACCCCGTCGATGCTGATCGGAAGAAATACTGCCGGAAACGACATCGATGCCCTTATTGCGTCGCTGAGCATTCCGCTGCGACAAACCACTTTATGCTTGTGGGTCACATCCGATGCCACGCAGCGGAACGGAACGAACAGCCGGTTGAAGTCGCCGCCACACTGCGCCGTGTAGGCGGCGAAAAGATCCATGAAGGCGAAATTCATCGGAAGCGGCGAAATCAGGCTCGACGGCATGATGCCGGCGGCGCCCGTGGAGTCGCGACGGCCGATATTCACGTTAAGATGGGCGAACGCCGGAGTCTGCCTCTGCTGAAGGAAATAATATGTGAGGTTCGGATCGATAGTGCCGGTCGACCACATCCCGAATCCCTTCGACTGCAGAAGCTCCATCATTTCTGCCGGCGTATAGCCGCAGGCGTATAGACCGCCCACTATAGCCCCCATCGACGTGCCGGCCACGAAGTCGATGGGTATGTCGTTGTCTTCCAGCGCCTGGATTACACCGATGTGGGCGATACCCTTGGCTCCGCCTCCGCTCAATACGAGTCCAACCGACTGGTAGGAACGCACTGTGGCGGTGGTATCGGAATCAACCGGTGAGGCTGCGGCCAACCCGGCGATTAGTAAGGCGACGAGCGAAGCGATGAATCTCATTTGGCGGAGGACGTTTGGCTGAGTAATATTTCTTTTTGTTGTGGAAACCGAATAAATGGCTTACCTTTGTCGTCGTGGGTGAAGAAAAAGTTTAGATAACTTCAATATCTTCCGTAGCCGAGACGAAGGAAGCATTCATCCGTTTTCAACGTGCAAACATACTCAAAATTTTTGTAATCATGCAACAAAACTTCCAACAGCAGGAGGCTCCGATGCAGAGCCCCATGCCTCAGCGTCCGTATATCGGATTCGGCGAGGCCATTCAGATCTGTCTTAACAAGTATGCCGATTTCAAGGGCCGCGCAAGCCGTGCGGAGTACTGGTGGTTTATCCTCTTCATATTTATTGTAGGATGTTTCCAGGGAATCCTCAACCGTTTCGGTATGGTCGGTCAGATTATCTCCGGTCTGATAAGCCTGGCATTCATTGTTCCCCAGCTTGCCGTTTGCTGGCGCCGTATGCACGACATAGGCAAGGGTGGCGGCTGGTGGTTCATCTGCTTCATCCCCGTTGTAGGCTGGATTCTGTGGATCGTATGGTGCTGTCAGCCCTCCGAGCAGTATCCCAACCGTTTCGGCGATGTTCCTGCTTGATAATCGGACAACGGCATAATACTTTTTCAGCCCTGTGGCACCGGCGTCGATGGCCGGTTCCATAGGGCTGAATTATTTTCTGTTTTACAATGTGAAGGCAACTTCCTTGAAGAAATAGGCTTCGGGCCGGTCGGCGACTACGCGCCTGAGCAGCAGGCGTCCGTCGGGCTCTATCCCCTCGATGGTAGCTTCGAACGCCGTGCCGTCGGGAAGGGCGAAGGGGTGGGGCTTGCCGTCGTTGCGCCAGAGCTTGTGCTTGAATTCGGTGTGGATTGCCGTTGGGTCGGGAGCCGCAAGCCGGGTGGTCACTTCGTTGCAGATCTCCATAAGCAACCCCGCGAGCGGATAATCATGGCAGGCGAGCTGGGCGAGCGACACCGGATTGGGAGCGTCGCTTACGAATTCTGTCTGGTTTACATTTAGCCCCACACCGGCTATTGTCTGGCTGATTGTATTCCCCTGGAGTGTGTGCTCGATAAGGATGCCTGCTATCTTGCGGTCGTCCACATAGATGTCGTTAGGCCATTTTACCGCCACGCGGTTGGAGTCTACGGCCTCGGCAAGTGCACGCTCCACGGTTCCGGCGACGGCCAGAGCCACTATCTCGGAAATCATGAACTGATGGTCGGGAGCAACCTCCGTAGGCTGGAGATATAGCGAGAAAGTGAGGTTCTTGCCCGGCTCGGACTCCCAATGGCAGCCGCGCTGGCCGCGTCCTGAGGTCTGGTGGTGGGTCACCACTACGTCGCCGTGGAGCAGTTGGGCGGCGTTTTCCTTAGCCCACGTGTTGGTAGAAGCTACGCTTTCGAGTTCCTTTATCATCTTTCAGCTTCTTTTTGTGGTTTCGCTCTGCGTCTGAACGTTATTCGGGCTTCTCGATGGTGAGCGTCCGCGATTCGTCAGGATTTACGGTGATGTGCACCTTCACGGTATCGTCTGGCAGGAGGGCCTCGATGCGTTCGGGCCATTCGAGCAGGCATAGCGCTCCGGAGTCGAAATAATCCTCCACGCCGATTTCGAGGGCGTCGTCGATATTCTCCAGCCGGTAGAGATCGAAGTGGTAGATCAGTTCGGCGGTGGTGTCCGAACGGTATTCGTTGATTATCGAGAACGATGGTGAGTTGGCCAGGTCGTCCTCCACGCCCAAGGCGCGGCATAGCTCGCCTATGAAAGATGTTTTCCCGGCGCCCATCTCGCCGTAGAAGGCGTAGACGGTCTCGTCGCCCATCTGTGCGGCGAATTCTTTGGCTGCCTCAGGCAGCGCCTCGCGGTTGGGTATTTCTATCTTCATGATCGGTTAGGTTTTTGTTGTCCTGTAGGGGTTATTCTTTCGGCGTGAGCACTACCAGCGGCACTATCATCTCTTCGAGCGAGATGCCGCCGTGCTGGAAGGTATCAGTGTAATACTGCACGTAGTAGTTGTAGTTGTTGGGGTAGGCGAAGAAATCGTTGTTGCCCGCGAAGATGTAGGTCGAACTCACGTTGGGCGAGGGGAGGCCGAATTCCTGGGGTTTCTTGATTTCATACACCTGCCGGTTGTTGTAGGCCAGGTTCTTCCCCACTTTGTAGCGGAGGTTGGTGTTGGTGTTTTTGTCGCCCACAACTTTCAGCGGGTTGTCCACGCGGATGGTGCCGTGGTCGGTGGTCACAATCACTTTCGCGCCGCTTTCGGCTATTCGTCTGAAAATCTCGAGCGCGGACGAGTGGCGGAACCACGATTCGGCCAGCGATCGATAGGCGGCATCGGTGCCTGCCAGCTCGCGTATCATGCGGCTCTCGGTGCGGGCATGGCTGAGCATGTCGATGAAGTTCAGCACAATCACGTTCAGCTGGTTGCCGCAAAGGTTGCGGAAGTCGCGCAGCAGTTTCTCTCCTCCGGCTGAATCGTTGATTTTGTGGTAGCTGAATCTGCATTGGCGGCGGAACCGCTCGAAGTGGGTCTGTACCAGCTCGCTCTCGTTGAGATTTTTCCCCTCCTCCTCGTCTTCGTCGACCCATAGATGGGGGAAGAGCCGGGCGATGTCGATAGGCATCAGGCCCGAGAAGATAGCGTTGCGGGCATATTGCGTGGCCGTGGGAAGGATTGAACTGTAGAGGCTTTCCGAGAAGGTGAAATACTCGGCCAGCAGTGGCTTTATCGTTAGCCAGAGGTCGAGGCGGAAGTTGTCGATCAGGATGAAAAACACCTTTTCGCCCTGCTCTACAAGCGGAAACACCGTGTTGCGGAATATTTCCGGACTGAGCATGGGCCGCTCCTCGCCTTCGGGATATGGTTTGCCCGACGAGAGTGTGGAGGGGAGGGCTGCTATCCAGTCGGCGTAGTTGCGCTTCACGAATTTATAAAAGGCGTTGTCGGCCTCGGCCTTCTGCATGCGCAGCATGTCGGCCATAGCGCTGTCGGCCGATGCCAGACGCATCTCCCAGCCCACCAGACGCTCATATAGGGCATAGTAGTCGCCGATGGTGCGTGCGTCGTTGATCTGCATGCCGATTGATGCGAATTCCTGCTGATAGTTTGTGGTAGCCGTCTGGCTCACGAGTTTGTCGCTGTGCAGGTTCTTCTTGATCGACATCAGTATCTGGTTGGGATTCACGGGCTTGATCAGGTAGTCGGCAATGTTGTTGCCTACAGCCTGGTCCATGAGGTTCTCCTCCTCGCTCTTGGTGATCATGATTACGGGCGTCTGCGGCGCTATCTGCTTGATACGCTGCAAGGTTTCAAGTCCGGTGAGGCCGGGCATGTTCTCGTCGAGAATCACCATGTCGAAATGGCGCGACTCCACGAGCTCGAGGGCGTCGTGGCCGTTGTTTACCGTTACTGGTTCATAGCCCTTCGAGCGGAGAAACATTATGTGGGGTTTGAGCAGGTCGATCTCGTCGTCGGCCCAGAGTATCGTGGTTGCCATTGCGGTTTTGATGTTAGCGGGTTGATGATGCGTTCAGTCGAGCAGAGGGTCGTCGCCTTCCGAGCCCGGCTCGTAGTCGGGGAGCTTGGGCTTCGGAGCGGGCTTAGTCATGGGTTTCGGCTCCGGTTTAGCCGCAGCCTTCTGCTCCGGTTTGGCTTCCGGTTTAGCCGCAGGCTTCGTTGCAGGCTTGCTTTCCGGTTTTGTTTCAGGCTTCCCCTCGGGTTGCTCCTCGGTGTCGGGCTGAGGCTCAGGGATGACTTCCTCCGGCTTTTCTTTCGGCTCTTCTTCCGGGATTTCTGTCGGGGTCTCCTCCGTCTCGTAGAGCGGACCGGTCTCTTCGGCGGTCTCCTCGGGGTCGAGACCTTCCGACGGGCCGAACACTTCGGGAGGCAGCACGGCTTCCTCGGTGTCGCGATAGGTCTTGTCGCGCATGTAGCGGAAATAGTCGTCGAACGAACGGCCGTTCTGCAGCAGCGTGTCGAAGTTGGCGGCGGAAATCACGACGGGTCTTACCTGTGGCGGCAGTTTCAGCGTAGGGCTGGCGGCCATCACCTTGCGGTAATGGTTTATCTCCTCCACGTTGTCGAATCCTTTTATTATAAGGAGACCGAGGCGTCCGAAGTTCATCTGCTCCAGGTCGAAATCCTTCACAACAAATGAACCGAAGTTGTGACGCGCCACCTCATACAGAAGTCCGTTGGGCGAAATCTCGTCGGTAGGATAGAGCAGTACGAGGTACTGCTGCGTCTGCGGGTCGAGGTCGAATTCGAGTTCGCCCTCGGCATTGCCGGCGATGGAATCGTTGCCCAGACGTATGTCCCACACCATGCCTCGCATGTTGCCGCCCTGAGTCTGCAGTTCGCGCCCCTGGGCCAGCCCTTTGAGGTAGGCGGATGCGTAGGGGGTGATGTCGGTGTCGGGGTAGCGCTCGAGCAGCTCCATCAGGGTAGCCTTGAATCCCTCCGTGTTGTGGTCGGTCACCTGGGCGAGGGCCTCGAGAAACATGAATTTCGGCATGAGCGCCGTAAGCGGGAAATCGGTGCGCACACGCTGGTAAATCTGGTGCAGCCGGCTGTTGTCGTTGGCCGCGTATGCCTCGAAGGCCTCGTCGTAGAGTCGGTTCTCCTCGTCCATCATGCGGCGCAGGTTGCCGATGTAGTCGGGGTCGCGCATGGCCATGCCGTAGCTCGATTCGGGAAAGTCGGTCAGAATCAGGTTGCGGAAATGCTCGGCACGCGCCGTGTCGCCCTGACGCACATACATCAGGTAGAGGTTGTAGTAGGTGTCGAGCCGGTAAATGTTGTCGGGATAGCGGTTGAGCAGGCGGTTGAATTCCGACTCGGCGGCCGGGAAGTCCTCCATCTTGTCCTTGAGGATTACCCCCATGTTGTAGAGCCCTTCCTGGATTATGTCGTTGGCCGTCTGGCGCTCGGCGTCGGTCTTGGGAATCTGCTTGAGGTAGTATTCAGGGAAATGGGGGTCGTTTTCCTTCTCGGCGTCGGCCTTTTCCTGTTCGTCGGTTTCGGTCTCTTCGGCCTTCTCGGCGTCTTCTCCCTCGGCGTCGGCGTTCTCGCCGCCGAAGTCGTTGAAGTCAAACGATGCCTTGTTGCGACGGCGCCAGTTGTCCTCGAGCTTGCGGTTGCCCCATTTGCGCTGGAACTGGGTGCGTCCGGCGTTTTTTGTGGCCGTGTTGTAGAAGTACCACGAATCGTCGCCGTTGTTCATCGTGAAGGTCTGAGGCGCGGTATTGCTCTGCAGTCCCTGGCCCATGGCGTCGCGGTTGGCGAGGAATTCTTCGCGGGCGGCCGCGTCGGCCTCCTCTTTCTCTTTTTTCTTGAGTTCCTCGATTATCTTGTCGACCACGCCGCGCTGCTGTTCGGGCGTCATGTCCGATAGGCGCAGAAGCGAGTCGTTCAGCTCCACATTCTGCGAGTAGAGGACGAGCTCGTCGAGCACGTCGCTGCGGCGCCGCAGCGTGGCCAGGCCGGGCCACGACTCCGGAAGCAGCGGAACAGCCTCCGAATAGCAGGGCTGGGCCTTGGCGTAGAGATGGCGGTCGTAGTATAGGCCGCCGAGGGTTATCTGGGCTATGGCCTTGTCAATGGCACCGCGGGTGGACTTCTCCACCGCCAGCTCGTAGTTCGCAATGGCGTTGGTAGTATCGCCGCGCGAGAGGTAGAGATTGCCGATGGCATAGTATACCTGGTCGAGATATTCCTTGTTGCGGTCGTAGCGGGCCATGCGTTTGAGAGCCTTCACCTCGGGCACGATGTCTGTGCCGGTAAATACCTCGCTCTGCTTGATGCGGGCGTTGAACTGGGCACGGTAGCTCGTGCTCGAGCTTCCGGCTGCTTTCTTGAATGCCTTGTATGCCTGCTCCTTGTCGCCCGCAAGGGTGTATACCTGCCCAAGAAGAAAGATCAGGCGCGGTTTCTGGGTTTTCGTGGCAAGCTTTACAGCCTCCGTTAGCATCGGGATGGATTTTTCATACTCCTTCTGTTTCACAAGCAGGTCGGCATACGTGGAGTAGTAGAGCGAGCGTATCTTTTTCGATGTCAGCTGGTCGGACTTTACGCGCGTCAGGATGTTTTCGGCCTCGAAAAGCCAGTCGAGGGCGCAGTAGCAGCGTGCCTGCCATAGCTTGGCTTCCACCACCGTGGCCGGAATCCACGAGAAGTGCTTGGAGATGTAGAAAAAAGTCGACGCCGACCCCAGAAAATCGCCGTTCATATACTGGCTGCGGCCCATCATCATCCAGGAATTGTGGAGAAACGGATTATACTCCTCGCGGCGCATCCACGCCTTGTATTTGGCGTCGCCGCTCTTGCCTGCCTGCTTTTTCGGCTTTTTCTTGATGGAGCGCAGCTGTATGGCTTTCTGGGCCTTCTCGATCGAGCGGTCGAAATTGCCCGAAGGTTGGGGGGCTTTCTCGTTGGCGCGTGCGGCTGCTGGATGTATCACAAGCGGCAGCGAGTAGTCGTCCTCATAAGTCGACTCCATCTCTGCAAGGGTCTCCTTGTAGTGCGTGTCGCCGTTGTAGTGAATGTTGTAGCGCGTGATAAACTCCTGATACTTACGCGTCGCCGCGGTATTCTTCTTCGGGGAGCACGACGACAGCGCCGTCGCGGCTGCGATTGCCGCGAAAACCACAGCCCATATCCCGGCAGGGAGCAGGCGCCTTGATCTTGTTGCGCTGTTTTTTCGCATAGTCATGTTCCGTACGTCTCAAAGGCGATGCTGACCCATGGCTGCATCGCGCCCGCGCACGCCTATATCTATTTCTAACGCTTCTATATTCTAACGCTTCTCTCCCCTAAATATTGCCATCCGGAGTATACTCCCTTTGTCGTGAACTAATTCCTGTTTTAAAATGTTAACAAATCAGAAGCCTGAAGAATTCTCCGGCCCCCTCCGGTGTCCGTTTTTCTGTTTTTCTTCGTGATTTCAGTAAAAAAGACATGTTTTTCAAGAAAAAAAAGTTAAAATCAATTTGGAAGATTGTTAAAATAGAGTTAACTTTGCTCCCAAACATAACAATTGATTCATTATGAAAAAGGTTATTCTTCTTACAGCCATCGCATTAAGCACTGTTGCCGCTTCGGCACAGACCACCGTGGCCGGCAGCAAGTTCACCGACAACTGGTCGTTCACCCTCAAGGGTGGAGCGGTCCTCTCGTCGAAAACCGTTGAGGACAATGGTTTCTGGAACGATGCCCGCGGCATTATCGGTGCTGAACTCCGCAAACAGATTACCCCCGTATTCGGCCTCGGCGTAGAGGGCGAATGGACCATCAACACCTCCAGCTGGGCTGGCGTCCGCTCCGGCAACTGGTTCGATCATCAGTATGTAGGCGTTTTCGGCGCTGTTAACCTCATGAACGCCTTCGCAGGCTACACCGGCGCTCCCCGCCTCTTCGAGCTTGAGCTCGTGGCCGGTACAGGCTGGCTCCACGCCTACTACCCCCACACCTCCGGCATCAACGACGGTAACTCCTGGGCCACCAAGGTTGGCATGAACTTCAACTTTAACCTCGGCGAGGCTAAGGCATGGACCCTCTCCATCAAGCCCGCATACCTCTGGAACATGAACGCCAACCCCGAGCGCAACATCCTCGGCTATGCCGCCGGTTACGACAGCAACTACGGCTATCTCGAGCTCGAGGCCGGTATCACCTATCACTTCGGCAACTCCAACGGCACCCACCACTTCACCATCGTCCGTCCCTACGACCAGGCTGAAGTCGACGCCCTCAACGCACAGATCAACGACCTCCGCAGCCAGCTCGACGCATGTGGCGCCAACAATGCCGCCCTGCTCGCACAGCTCGCCGACCTCCAGGCTCAGCTCGACGCCTGCAACCGTCGTCCCGCCGTTGTAGAGAAAGTCGTGAAAGACCTCAACAACATCCGCTACGTATTCTTCAACTGCGGTTCCGCTTACATCGCACCCAACCAGCAGCCCAACATCGCCATGGTGGCCGACCAGCTTAAGGAAAACAGCAAGGCTACCGTTACCGTCAAGGGTTACGCTTCGAAGGATGGCTCCGCAGCATTCAACAAAAAGCTCGCCGAGCGTCGCGCCGAGGCAGTCAAGAAAGAGCTCGTTAAGCGCTACGGCATTGCCTCCGACCGCGTAAAGGCAGAAGGCATGGGCATCGGCGACCTCTTCCAGGAAAACAACTGGAACCGCGTGAGCGTCTGCACCATCAGCGAATAAATCACTACATTCTCTCAATAGAGATATCTCCCCAAAAGGCGGCGGGTCGGAATCCGACCCGCCGCCCCTATTTTTTACCCGAATGGTGCGGGCGCTGTCAGAGTGGTCCAGATGGTAGGAGCTTGAGGGTGAGGGCGAAGGAAGTTGACTAAGGTCAATAACCGAGCCATAGCATCCCGAAGGTGGTTCTGCGGGCGAGCTTCAGCTCGTGTTTCCGTCCGGATGGCAGGCGCCCTGAGAAAAGCCGGCGAGGCGGCCGCAAAGCTGCGGCGTTTCGGAGCGGCAGTGTCTGAGCGCAGCGAGTTCTGCCGCTCCAGCCGCAGCGCGGCCGTCCTCGCCGTAAAGCTTTTCTCCGCGCCTCTTGGCCTTTTGGTTCTTTTCGGCCTGCGAAAAGAACACAATTTGCGCCCTCGGTCTTTTGGTTCTTTTGGGGCTGCGAAAAGAACACCCGCCCTGCTGTGGAAGCATGTTCAGGATCCATGCTCCGTAGCGGGGCGTCGTGTTTTTGATTCATCCGGATGCCCCGTAGTTGCTGCGCTTCTGTCAAGCCCTTGAAAAATATTGCTTTGGGACGAATTAATGGGCGAATTTGTAGAATAATGACAAATATTTTGTAAATTTGCGTTCACTTTGCTTTCAAAAGGTTCCCTATTCGCGACAATGTGCCGATTCTACGGGGTGCTTGGCCTTCATACCTCTGCGAAAGCATCTGCTTGGATTTCAATATTTTGTACAAGATGAAAAATCTCACCGCGGAAATGTTGGAATAATCAGATCAGGAAAGTATAAAAAAATTTGAACAGTCACTTACAATCAGTCATTATGCAAAAACATTTACTCTTAGCTTTATGTATGGCTTCTGCAGCGGCTTCTACGACGCTTTCTGCAGCTGATTTTACCCCCCCATGCGAAATCCCCTGCGGTACGCAAGCGGAATTGACAGCCAACTGGTCGATTGTTGATAACAACAACGATGGTGCCGGGGATGAAACAACATGGGAATTTAGTTCCTCTGATAATGCCGCGGTGTATTCTTACAATCGGAATAATGCTGCCGACGACTGGCTTATCGCCAAATCCCCTGTTGCACTTAAAGCTGGTGAAACATATAAGGTTACCGGCAATATTAAAACATATAACAATTACACTAAAGAAAGTATAGCTTTTTATGCAGCTACGGCTGATAATGTAGAGGCTTTGCTTCAAAATAAATTCTATTTTGATGAGAGTTTAGCCTCAAATTCATATGCATGGCGGGGTGGTTCGTTTACGCCCTCGACTGATGGCGAATATTATTTTGCCATTCAGTGCTATTCTCCCAAAAATCGATGGAAAGTTTATTTTAAGGGATTACAGATTGAAGTAGTACGTCCTCATCCACTTGCTGCAACCGATGTTACTGCGAAAGCAGCTCCTGAGGGTGAATTGAAAGCTACTGTAAGTTGGACTATGCCGACTAAATTAGATAACGACGCCGAACTTACCTCTATTTCCGGTGCAAAAATCTATCGTGGCACAAGTTCGTATTTTTCTTTAAATTCATCGACACTTGTAGCTACGTATACAGGTGGAACCCCCGGGGAGGTGTGCAGTTGGGAGGATACTACAGTACCAGAGGCCGGTAAGTACTATTATGCTGTTGTACCTTTCGATGAAAATGGCGATTCGCCGGCATCTCCCACAAAGGTCCAGTCTGATTGGATCGGAATGGATGAAAGGGTCGGGACTGTACTATCTCTAAATGCTGCTCTTGAAGAAGGCAGTGATACCAGAATCAGTTTGTCGTGGGAAGCTCCTAAGGGTGCAAACGGAGGTTGGATTGATCAGACAAAGATTAAGTATCGTATTACTCGTGCAGGAAAAATTAAGACAACCTCTGTTACCGTTGCCGAGGGTATCACCGAAACAACACTTACCGACGAAGTTAATCCTTTGGATGTATATACTTATACCATATGCGCCTCATACAACGGTGGAACCTATGGCAGCTCCGGAACAAATTCAAATGAAGTAACAGTTAATGGTGTCCTGGAAGTTCCTTATACAGAAAATTTCTCGTCGTCAGCTACGCTGAATTTCTGGACCTTACTCCATAGCAGTGAAACGACAAAGGATTGGTCGGTTACCAGCAGTAAATTAGGTCTATATGGAGGCCCGGCTGATGCTTGGGCTGCTACTCCCCCTGTTAGACTTAAAGCCGGAGTGGCTTATGAATTCAGTTTCTCTCCCTCACTTTCATATTATACCCCCACGAAAGATGTTAGTCTTTATTTGGGTAAAGAGCCGACGGTGGCAGGCCTTCAGACCGAATTGTATAAGGTAACAGTTTCCTCTACGTTTGGCTCGGCCGAAAAGGTATCCTTTAGTGTTACTGAGGACGGTATATATTATTTGGCCTTCAGGTGTGTAAATGCCGGAAGCGACTACCGCACTGTGTATGTAGACGATTTAAATCTGACAGAAATAGAATGTTCGCCGCTTGCAGTTACCGACCTTACAGCCGCTGTCGCTGAAAAAGGCGCAATGGAAGCTACCATAAGCTGGATTAACCCGGCTAAGACAAACGCAGGAACAGACCTTTCGGAAATCTCTAAGATTGAAGTCCTCCGCGGCAACGATGTGATTGCTACTCTAACCGAAGGATTGACACCTGGCGAATCAAGTGCTTATATAGACAACACCATTGAAAGTCCCGGAAAATACATATACAAGGTTATTCCATATCTTGGTGCGAATGCCGGACCTTCCGCTTCGGTCGAATCCGGTTGGGTGGGTCCCGACACCCCCGTAGCTCCCTCTTCTGTAACTGCGACTCTTACTGACGAAGGTCGTGTTGTTGCATTCGAGGCAAACGTCCTGGGGTTGAATGGAGGATATGTAGATGCAAATGCTCTTACTTTTACCATAACCCGTAGTGGCTCCGATATTGCAACCGGCCTTACAACGTCCCCTTTTATCGATAGTGAAAATCTTCAATTCGGCAACTACGTTTATGGTGTTAAGGTTGTAAATGGTTCTGAAGAGAGCGACATTACCGAGGCTGCTCCGCTCAAATTTGGTAACCCCCTCGAATTGCCTTATAAAGTTGATAGCTTTAATGAGGACAATGCTTCTCTCTGGACTCTTACCGGCGATAATCCTGCCAAGACGTGGGTATTGAAGGATGGCGCTCTTACCGGTAATTTCATTGCTGACAATTCCTGGGCTTTTACGCCTCCGCTAAATCTTGTTCATAGCGAGTTGAAGGTGAAAGTCAACGGTAGTTCCTATAATTCCCGTAACCCGGAAACGGTTGAGCTGTATATCAGCAAATCAACAGATCATAACAATGCCGACCATCATCGACTTGTACATACCGTAACCTTCGACTCTTCTTGGGGCCAGAATGCCGAGCAGTCTTTCACTGTGACCCATCCCGGAACCTATCATGTTGGTATCCGTCTTCCTAAGAATAACTGGACAGCAAAAATCAACAGTGCTTCGCTTGAGGCTACCACCATCCTTACCGGAGTGGAGGATATTGTCGCCGAGGGCGACGGGATGCTGATGTATAGCCGCTCGTTTGACTTCATCCAGGCTCCCGAGGAGGCAGAGGTGAGTGTCTACAATGCAGCTGGTGTGCTCGTTTTCCGTGCTGAGGCCGTCGACGGTCATGTCGACACTTCCGCTCTCGCTTCTGGCCTCTATGTGGCGGTCGCCACAGCCTCCGGCCAGAATCTTACGCTTAAGTTCGCCAAGTAATTAATTGAAATATATAAAGCCGAAGGCTATTGCCCTCGGCTTCATTCAGCAAAAAGTATATAGCATGAACAACAATCACAAATCCAAGTTGATTGCCGCCGCACTTCTTCTGGCAGGTCTCGGCGCCGTGGCCGTGGCTGCCGATGTGCCCCACCGCAAGGCGATGCCGCTGCCCTCGATGGCTTCAGCGCGCTTGTCCACTCAGCCGCTTGTAGCTAAATCCTTCTCAACAAGCCATTACGCTCCGTTTACTGCCCCCGCCGAAGGCTCGACTCTCAAGGCGGATTTCTCCGTTTCCGGTCAGGCAGAGGGAAATGTAACCGCCTGGAGCGAGAATTTCGATAACGGCTTCCAAGGGTGGACAATAGATCCGACCTCCTACGTCACGTGGACCACAAAGCAGATTGCCGCTTCAGGCGACAAGAGTTTCTCCACAATCGACCCCGACGATGTGAAGTCGCTTTATGTTGATGGCCCCTATCAGACGTACCGCCGCGAGATTTCCGCGGCTACTTCGCCTGCCTTCACCGTGCCCGACAATGGCTCGCTTGAAGCTTGGGTCGGTTATGCGCTCAACTACGACAACTATTGCCGCCTCATAATCAGCATCTCCGCCGACGATTTCGCCACTTCCACCGACATCTGGAACAGCGGCAATCCCGGCGACAAGACCAAGACGTGGTGCTGGCACGAGGTTGCCGTATCGCTCGACGCATATGCCGGGCAGACGGTGAAACTCCGCTTCACCTATGGTCCCGGCACCGACGATTCTTTCGGTACGGGCGGCTACATGGGCGATTTCGCCATCGACGGCATCAAAATCAACGGCAAGAAAAGCATCGACCATATCGAGGTGGAGACGGGCGACGTCGTCGAGTTCATCGACATTACCGAGGGGGAGGTGGTTTCACGCCACTGGAACTTCCCCGGCGCAAATCCCTCGGAATCCACCGAGAAGATGCCCCGCGTATACTATACCGACGACGGGCAGTATGACGTAACGCTTACCGTGACCGACGCCGAGGGACTGTCGTCGACGGTGACGCGCACGGCATTCGTCGGTGTGACCGGGTCGGCACCTGTGGCCGTTATCGGCGCTCCCGCCGAATTCCGCTACTCGGCCACGGGCAAGTTCATGGTCGCTCCGGCTGTGCCTGTCACTTTTCGCGACGCCTCAAAGGGTTTCCCAACCGAGACTCACTGGATGTTCGGCGGTACAAGCGAGGAAAGCAATCAAATCGAGGAGGTGGAGGGTAAGGAGGCCACCGTGGTCTACTATTACCGCCACGACTGGCCCGTGGGCCTCGTGGTCGGAAACCGTCACGGCGATTCAAATGCAATCGGCGATGTATCCGTTGAGTTTGAAGGCGAAGCCTCAAATCTGCGTGCCGACGACGAGATCTGCGTTGCCGATGTGTGGGACGGTGAAGGTATCTTCCCCGGTTCAGCTCCTGCACGCTACAAGATTACGGCCTATGCCGAGCGCTTTTCCGCGCCCTCGGCTCCGGTATTCATCCCCGGCGTAAACGTCTACTTCGTTGATGCTGAGGCCGGCGAACTTATCGACCAGATCGCCCCCGTTTCGGTAAGCATCTATTCCGTTGGCCCCGACGGTCTCCCCGACCGGAAACTCGACACTACAGAAAGCTGGAGCGTTTTCGAGCTCGACAAGCCCTCCGCCACCGGTCTGGTGCCCACGCAGTTCAAGTTCTCAAAAAATCTGGTAATCAATGAGCCGTTTATCGTTGCTGTAGAGGGCATCCCCGCCTTCCGCGAGGCAACAACCGACGGCGAGAATTCCGTAGGACGCACCTACGTCTCGTTCGCCACGGCCAAGTTCCGCGGCGAAGGTGGTACATCCCTCTGGCAAAAAGACGGCAAATGGCAGGAAATCAGCGAATATTTCCCCGCCGGAAAGAATCATACCTCGTTTATGATCTGCCCCTACGTGGCTCACTCCGTCCTTACAACCAATCCGATTGCCGACTCGCGTGAAATCACCGTCGGACCGGCCGCAGGATCGGTACGCAAGCAGCTCTACTGCTACTATGGCGGTCTTGAGGAGCCGACGGTCGATGCCGACTGGCTCCACGTCAGCCGCACCGAAACAGACATGACGGTCCAGAACGTCCTCATAGACTTCGATGCTCTCCCCGGAGGTGAAACCGAGCGCACAGGCCACATACACTTCACCGACGGCGCTTCAAAGATGACCTGGACTGTGACCCAGAATGCCAACAGCGCCATTGCAGTTGTTGCTTCCGGCGCCTCCGAGTCCCTGAAATGTTCGCCTGCTGTTTTCACCGACTCCTTCACTGTCAGCGGCGATGCCGACCTCGTGAAGGTCTACGACGCCGAAGGCCGACAGATAGCCGGCGCAACCCTCGTCGACGGTGCAACCACAATCGTCGCAACCTCCTGGGCTCCGGGTCTCTATATCGTCTCTGCACCCGGCCTCCACTCCGTCAAGGTTGTTAAGAAATAAGTCATCCCTCATTATTGTTGTAAAGAGATAATTCTTCCCCCCATTATAACGGCATCCCCCTGTGGCATTTCCGGCCGCAGGGGGATGCATTGTTTTTCCGGCATTGTAGAATTTATAAGACTTCTACCACTTATAAAATTGCCATTATTTTAGTAAGTTGAGGACGATTTCGCGCGACGCGTTGATCAGCGCCGGGACGTGGGCGTCGGAATTGACGATTATCGGCACGCCGGCTTCGTGGAGTGCCGCCACGTGGCGTCGGGCAGGGAAAAGGCGTCCGGAGTGTTCGGCATACGCCTTGGTGTTGATTTCAACCGTCAGAGGGCGCTCCGATGTCGGGGCGGTACGTCCGGCGAGGGCGATTACGTGGTCGGTAAGGCCGTCGGCAAGCGTGCGGTACCACTGCTCCTCCTCGATACCGGGACGGTAAAGCGAGGCATTTAGTCCAATCTTGTCGTAATGTCCGAGGATGTCGAAATGTCCCTCGTCGAGCATGCGGTGGGAGGTGGCGTAGAATGTTTCGACCACGTAGCGGATGTCGTTGTGGAAATGTTCTTCCATCTTGCGGCGGAAGGCCTCGAAACGGCCGTCGATGTCGACCCATTCCCCTCTCTGGGCACGGATAAAGTGCACGGAGCCGAGGGCGTAGTCGAGCGACAACGTGGCGAAATACGGGTTGGCAGGCCCCCATACGCCTTCGAGGTAGTCAATCTCCATCCCGGCGTAGAAGCGGCACCGGTCGCCGTGGTCGCGGCGTATGCGCTCCACCTCGTCGAAGTAGCGTGGCACGTCGGCTTGCCTCATGTTGCATGGCGACTCGATGGGAAGGGGGCAGTGGGGAGTGAATCCGTAGTGGGTGAAGCCGTCGGCTACCGCCCGGCGGGCGAACGCCTCCATCTGGGCGCGTCCGTCGCAGAATTCGGTATGTGAATGAAATGTGTAGAGAGTGCTGTCGTTGAGTTCGCGGATGAAATCCATATAGATTGAAAATCGCAGTTGAATTTTTTTGCGTCAGGCTCAGGCCGGTCCGTATACGAAATATCCCCCTGTCAGCAGGGCGAGAGATGCAGGAAACGAAATCATGATTTTAGGTCGGAGGTCAGAGTGATGATGTCGGAAGCCGGCGCGACGGAGCCGGGGGGTGGTCAGCGTTCGAGGGTGATGACATCGTTGCGCAGCGTCTGGAGCTCGGCGCGCGAGGCCGAAATCTGCTCTTCGGCGCGGAGAATGAGATCGTCGAAACGGGTGTCGCCCTTGGCGAACGCCTCGCGCATCTTCTGAAGATTTGCCATGGCCTCGTTGAAGCGGTTAAGGCTGTCCATATAGGTATGCATGGCTTCGCGTGCGGCGGGTGTGCGGAAGTCGGCATAGTTGGTGTAGACGCCGCGCCCGGGGATTGCTATGGTGAATTCCACGGGGCGCGTGGAGGGGTCGTTGTTCAGAGCCACGATGCGCTCCACGATTGCCCGTCGGTCGGTATCCGGGCGCCATGAGTCGCGGATTGCGTCGATACGTGCGCGCGATGTCAGAGTGGGGTCGTCCGGGTCGATGTTCTGGCGCAGTTCCGACGGTATGAATACATAGATGGTCACTTTGCCGGGAATGCGGTTGCGGTCGGTGGCCCACCATCCCACTCCGGTGAGCTCGTCGATGGCGAGCATATAGTCGTCGTAGGGGGAGTTGTAGGGCATGCCGAGGTTCTGCGGCTGCAGGAATCCGTTGTCGCCTCGCCGCGATATGAAGATGTCGAGACCGCCGATCGAGTTCTCGCCGTCGTTGGCAAAATAGAGGGTGATTCCGTCGGGCATGAGGAAGGGGTAATTGGCGTCGCCACCTTCGCCCAGGTCCACCGAATCGTCGGAACCGCCTCCTGAGCCGAGCATGGCGGGCCGCTCCCACTGTCCGTCGGTTAGTGCAGCCGAGGAGAAAAGCCGGAATGTTCCGGTGGTGTCAGGAGCCGCCCATATCATTTCGCGGCGGCTTTCAGGCTCGTAGACCACCGTCGGGTCGGCTGCGGTAAAGCGCTCGGGGAGCACGTCGGCCGGCGCGTTTAGCGAGCCGCTTTCCGGCGAAAGGCGGTAGTGGCGGAAAAATGTGTCGGCGTCGACTACCATCGAGTCGATTATCTCGATGTTTTCAACGCGTCCGAGCATGTTTTCGGTTCGGTCGATGCGTTCGTCGAGGTCGCCCGAATTGTCGGGTCCGAGGGTCTTTTTTCCTTTTTTGAGCGATGAACGGTAGGCTTCAAGCAACTCGCGTGCCTGTGCGGTCTCCAGACGGGTGTTGGCGAGCGCGGCGAGCGCGAGCGTAGCCTCGCGGTTGCCCAGACGGCGTGAAGTCTCCAGCGCCTCGGCGGCTTCGGTGTCGTTGCCCGAGGCACTCAGCAGCTGGCCGAGCTGATAGGGAATGTCGGCGTTCTTAGGCTGGGCGGCCTCAAGGGTGCGGAGCATGGCGATTGCACCGGCGTTGTCGCCGTCTTCGGCGAGCATCAGAGCTTCTTCGAGGCTCTGAGCCCCCGCGCTGTGTGCGATTGTCACGCCTAAAGCAAGCATCGCGGTTATTTTTATTCTGCGGATGGCGGTTTTCAGAGTCATATGGATCTGAGATCGAAAAATGGATTAGAGTTGTACGGCTTTCTGGCCGAGAGGGTTAAGGATGTGGATGAGGAGGTCGAGGAAGAGGGCGTATGGATCCTGGCGCGAGCCGTTGCCCTTCGAGGCGCCGTCGAAGCGGCGGATCAGGTCTATGATTTCGATTGTCTGCCATGGGCCGTAGTGCTGCATGGCCGCCTTTACATCCTTGAGTTGCCATGGGGAGCGGAACCCGAGTTCGGCCATAATGCCGCGCTCGGAGCGGTCGGAGGCGTAGTAGGCGCCGAGAACGTTGGCGAAGAGGTTGAAAATAAGCGGAGCAATCATCTGCACGGGGTGCGCTTTAGGATTGCCGCGGAAGTTGTAGTAGATTTTCAGCGTTCGCTCCACGTCGCGGGTTGCAATGGCTGAGATAAGTTCGAAGGAGTTGTATTCCTTCGACACGCCGATGTTGCGCTCCACGGCCTCGGGGGTTATGGCCGCTCCTGCGCCGAGCGATACGGTGAGCTTGTCGACTTCGTTGTAGAGGCGCGAAAGATCCGTTCCGACGAATTCGCAGAGCATGTTGAGAGCCTTTGGTTCTATCGACAGTCCTTTCTCCTTGATGAAGTCGGCTACTACGGTGCCGACGGTGCGGTCGTTGAGTTTTACCGACTCGAAAGCCACGCCGCCCGAAGCTCTCAGGGCCTTCAGGAAGTCGGCTCCGGAAGCTTTCTTGCCTCTGCAGCAGAGACACAACACGGTGGAGGGGTTGGGGTTGGCGGCATATCCGGCCAGCGCATTCAGGAAGTTGGCTCCGGCCGTCTGCACTTCCTTCACGATTACAACCTGGCGGCCGAACATCGACATGCGTTTGGCGGCATTCTCCACCTGTTTGGGCGAGTCGAGCTCGGGTGCATAGAGAATTGTCAGGTCGAAATCCCGGTCGGATTCCGGCACGAGCTCCTCGAACATCCGCGCGAGCGTGTCGATATAATATCCCTCCTCGCCGTGGAGCAGATATACCGGGGCGGGACGGTTGGCACGCAGATCGCGGCATATGGAAAGAAACGAAGGGCTTTCTGCCATAGGAATCAGTCGGTTCGGCATCGGCGCTATAGTGCCTCGGAGGCAGTGCGCCCTACGCCATATTGTTTCAGCGGATTTTAATTTGTAAATTTACAACGAAATTTCGTATCTGCCAACCGCTCGGAGCCGATTAACACCCTTCAACTTTTTCATCTCCGTTCGGGCTACGTTTCAATCCTCAATAATCCTGGCTGCCAATGGCCGCAGAATTCAACCCTCAGACCCTCCTGGAGGCCGCCCGACGTTTCGGGAGGCTCAATCTCCCGCCGGTGGAGCTATGCATCGCACGCGAGCCCGACGGTGTGGTTCGCGTCCACGACCGTCTGCGCGGCTATTCTGTAGCGCTTACGCCCGAGGAGTGGGTGCGTCAGCATTTCGTGGAGATGCTGATAGCAAAGCTCGGCTATCCTCCGGCCATGATGGCCAATGAAGTTGGTGTGGAGCTCAACGGCACTTCAAAGCGCTGCGATACAGTGGTCTACAGTCCCCGCGGACTCCGGCCGCTTGCGATAGTCGAATATAAGGCGCCCTCAATCCGTCTGACCCAGAAGGTTTTCGACCAGATCGTGCGCTACAACATGGTGCTCCGAGTGCCCTGGCTTATGGTATCCAACGGGTTGCGCCATTACTGCTGCCGCGTGGACTACGACGGCCGCCGCGTCGCCTTTCTTCCCGATATTCCTCCCTTCACCTCCCTGCAATCCTAAATATCCGTAGGGTGCATGTTGTCAGAGGGCTTACCGTAAGCAGAAATACTTTGATTTATATAAAAAGATGAAGGCGACGGCCCATACGGCCATCGCCTTCATTGTGAGTTGTTGATTATTAGGGGAATCAGAGATCGTAGACTACGGTTACAACGCTCTTGGCGGGGATGGTTACAACATCTTTCACGCGCACATTAGCGGGGGTGAGCTTGTTGTCGGCGTTGGTGGTGTAGGTTTTGATCGACATAATCTGGTCGCGGCCTTCAAACTCGTCTTGCAGATAGAAAGTGCCTTCGGTATTGTTGGTGTATACCGATACGAGGCGGGTATTGTCGGGCGAGAGGTAGCTCGAACCGAAGAACTGGGCGGATTCGTTGGCTACTTTGGCGTCGACGCGCACGTAGCCCGGACGGATGCAGAGCGAATAATTGCCGAGCACCCAGAGGTTGGTGGTGGGATTGTAAGTGCCGTCGCCGTCGGTATAGTCGGCTCCGTCGGGCACGAGTCCGATGAGGATGAAGCGGTTGCGGTGTGAAGCGTTAACGCCGTCCATCGATGTCCAGAAGCTCCAGGAGGTTACATTGGCCAGTGTGAGGTCGTTGTGGATCACGCGGCTCATGTGGATGGAAACGTCCATCTCCTCGAAATTGCTGTAGCCGGGGAATTCGTCGGTTGCATACTGGTCGTTGCCGAGCATCGACCATTCGGTCTGCCAGACGTCGGCACCATACTGTGCGGCTGCAGAAGCAACCTGGCTGCGCACGCTGCGCATGTCGTTCCAGTTGTAATCGGTCCAGTAGCTGTGGGCGCACACGAGGTTGTTCTTCAAGTGGGCGAGGTCGCCGATGTAGTTGGCGCCACCGGCTGTGAAATAGTTGCTGAGGATGTTGTCGCTTGAGTAGAGTTCGGTCCAATTGGCAGCTTCTCCGGGAAGAATATTCACATCAATCCCTTTGTTGGTGAGGGCCTTGTCGAGTTCGCGCACAAGCTGCACCTGCTGGGCTACGCTCCAGCCGGAGCCTTCCTGCGAGGCGTTGCCGTCGCTGCCGGCGCCCCAGTCGTACTGAGGCTCGTTGAAGGGCGAGATATGGGTCACGTTGAAGCCTTCAGCCTTGAAGTGGGCGGCAACTTCGGCCATGTAGTCGGCAAACGCGGCATAGTTGGCGGGGCGAAGATTGGCATTTTTAGCGCCACGGGCCGAGAAAGCCTTGCGGTTGTAGGTATACTGCACAAGGGGAGAGTTGGAGAAGAGCACGAAGCTTTCCACTCCCATTTCGCGGGCTTTCTGCATGAAGAACTGCTGACCTTCGCATTTGCTCCAGTCGTAGTCGGTGGTGCCGGTGCGGAAGCTCTCGGCGCGGCGGGTTGCCGTAATCTTGGAGTCGGAACCCTGCTCGTAGGAGCCGGCGCCGAGGTTTACGCGCCACATTGATAGGCCGATACCGCGGGTGGTGGCTCCGGAGGCCGACTGGTCGAAGAGCAGGGTGGCGATTTCGTCGCGGCAGCTCGTCCAGTTCTTGCCTACGAATGCGGGAGCCCAGCAGTCGCTTGCGCCGAAACCGGCGATGGTCTGATATGTGGTGTTGCGGTCGATTGTTACCTCGGCCTTAACGGCGCCTTCGGGAATCTCGGGACCCCCATCGGGTTTCCCGGGGTCCACGGTGCCGCCTTTTGGCGGTATGTAGTTGGCGAATGTGGGATCATCCTTTTCGCAGCTTGCGAGGGTGAGCGCGGCCAGGCCAATCAGAAGATATTTTGAGATATTCATTTCGAATTAAAATGAGATTCGGGTAGTGGTTTTAGACGAAATTTAAATTCGGGTGGGGCAGAACCCCGGGCCGGTAGGGGATTACCAGCCGGGGTTCTGCTGGATGGATCCGTGGGAACGTTCGATTTCCACCAGCGGGATGGGCCAGAGGCGGTCGCGGTCGTCGCGGTAGTTGATACCCTTGCTGGAAGTTTCGCGCTGGTTTTCCCATTCGTCGGGGTCGGCGGTCTCTTTGTTGGTATTCCAGAGCACGAAGCGGCCCTGGGGCCCCATTATGTTGGCGATGGCATAGTTGCCGTTGTCTTCCTTCCAGCGGCGGATGTCGAAGAGGCGGTGGAACTCGCCGGCCAGCTCAAGCTGACGCTCCTGGCGGATGATGTCGCGGAGTTCGGTGCCGGTCTTGCCGTTGACGCCCGAGAGGAATACGCGGGTGCGCACGCGGCTTACAAGCTGGGCTGCCAGACCGTCCTGTCCCTGCTCGTTGAGGGCCTCGGCGTAGAGCAGAAGCACGTCGGAGTAGCGGAGGATGGGCCAGTTGATCGGGCTGTGTACCTGGTCGTATTTGTCGCCGCGCTGAGCGAGCGGGCAATAGTATTTGCGGAAGATGCGCGGCGATTTCTGGGCCGAGGGGTCGATGAAGTATGAGCCGTCCTCGTTCAGGTCGCCTTGCTTTTCTACGAGTTTTTTGAAGTCGTCCGGTGTCTCGCCGGCAATCTCAGTGTCGCCCTTGCGGATGATGGTCCAGCGCAGGCGCTCGGTATCGCCGGCCTGCAGGAAGAGGTTCTCGAGATAGGCCGAGGGGATGCCCCATGCCCATCCGTCCTGGTCGTTGACGCCTCGGGGACCGGCAACAGTGGAGAGCGGGCAGCCTACGTTGTAGGCGGCGTCGTAGGTGTGCTGGGCCTCGAATACGGATTCAATGCCGTTTTTGTTGGCAGGATTGAAGTTGTCGCCGAACGAGGGGTTGAGGTCGTATTCGCCTTCGCGCACGAGCAGCCCGAGTGTGTCGGAAGCCTGTTTCCATTTACCCTGGAATACGAGGGCCTTGCCATGGAGGCCGAGGGCTGCGCCACGGGTGGCGTGACCTATTTCAGCGGCTCCGAGAGCGCTCTTCTGAGGCAGGTTCCGGATAGCATAGCGGAAATCTTCGGCGATGTAGTCGTAAATCTCCTTTACCGTAGAGCGGCCTTTGCCTTCGGCTTCTTCAGCCGCGTAGAGACGGTCGAGAAGTACGACACCGCCATAGAGCTTTACAAGCTCGAAGTAGAAGTAGCCGCGGAGGAAGCGGGCCTCGGCTATGAGCTGACGGCGCACTTTCTCATCGATGATTATGTCTGCGTTTGTGATACGGTCGACTGCCACGTTGCAGTTGAGTATGGCTTTGTAGCGATACTGGTAGAAGTTGCTCGACGGGCCGTTCTCCTGGCCGTTGGGCATGTATTCCACGAGCTCGCGGTAGCCCGATTCCTGGGTGGTATTGCCCTGCCAGGCGTTGTCGGTGGCCATTTCCATCTGGAGCCAGGGGTTGTAGACCTGCCACCAGTCGTCGCAGGTTATGAAGTAGTAGCAGCCGTTCACGAAGTTGCGGCATTCCTCTTCGGTGGTGAAATATATGTCGAGTTCCTGCTGACCGCGTGCGGGCTCGTCGAGGAAGTCGTTGCACGAACTCATCAGCATAGCAGCACCGATGGTTGCCAGTATTGATAGTTTTTTCATTGGTCTTAATTCGATTTTCCGGATTAGAAGTTGAAGTTAACACCGAAGAGGAACGTGCGCGGGTTGGGGTATGCGATGTTGTCGATACCGGTGTTGAGCACGTCGCCGTCGAGCGAGGGTCGCTCGGGGTCCATTCCGGAGTAGGAAGTGATGGTGAAAAGATTCTGTGCGGAAACGCTCAGGCGGAGAGTGGTGCCTCCAACGAGCTTTTTGGGGAAGGTATATCCGATCTGGAGGAGCTTGCAGCGGAAGAAGCTGCCGTCTTCTACAAACCAGTCGCTCTTGCGCGAGTAGTTGAGGTTGGAGTCGTTGGAACTCAGGCGGGGATATTCGTTGGAGGTGCCTTCGCCGTGCCAGCATTTGTCGAATGTTCCGGCGAATACGTTTTCGCCGGCCACACCGCTGTAGCGGCTGCGGGTGCAGTTGTAGATGTCGTTGCCGAATGTTCCGTAGAAGTTGGCGGTGAGGTCCCAGTTCTTCCATCCGAGCGACAGGTTGAGACCCATCATCACGTCGGGGTAGGGGTTGCCGATGTAGTCGCGGTCGCCGTCGTCGATCGAGCCGTTGCCGTTGAGGTCGAGGAAACGGATGTCGCCGGGCTGTGCGTTGGGCTGGATGAGGTTGCCGTGTTCGTCGGAGTGGGCGTATACCTCGCTCCAGTTCTGGAACAGGCCGTCGGTCTTGTAGCCGAAGAAGCGGCCGATCAGTTCGCCGTCCTCCGAGCGGGTGTAATCGCCGGAGATGGGGCCGTCGCCGGTGAGCTTGACGGCCTTGTTGCGAACGCCGGAGAGGTTTACACCTACTTCATAGCGCCAGTCGCCCACGCGGTCGCGCCAGCTGATGCCGAGTTCCCAGCCGGTGGCTTCCATTTCGCCGATATTCATCGTAACGGCCGAGAGCCATGCGGGATAACCCATCCACATGTAGTTCTGCTTGGAGTAGAGCATGTCGTGGGATTTCTTCTTATAGAAGTCGGCGGTGAGGCTCAGTCGGGAGTTGAGGAGCATGGCGTCGATGCCGACGTTGTAGTCTTCCACGGTTTCCCACTTGAGGTTGGGGTTGCCGATGGAGCCGATGGTGGTGCCGGGAACGCGGACGCCGCCGAGCACGATGTTGTTTGAGCCGACGAGGCTCTGGTATGCGGAGTTGGCAATAGCCTGGTTACCGACCTTACCCCAGCCGGCGCGGATCTTCAGGTTGTCGAGCCAGGAGATGTCCTTCATGAATTCTTCCTCGCTGATGCGCCATGCACCGGAAACGGCGGGGAAAGTGGCGTATTTGTTGCCTTCGCTGAAGCGGCTGGAACCGTCGACGCGGACGCTGGCTGTGATGTAGTAACGCTGGTTGAAGTTGTACATCACGCGGCCGAGGTAGCTGACCAGAGAGTTGTAGCTGGTGTCGCCGTATCCATATTGCTCGCCGGTACCGGCGTTGACCTCGCGGAGGGTCTCCTCGTCGGAGGGGATGTTCTCGCGGCGGGCCTCCACGTTCCAGTAGCCGAAGCGCTCGGCGGTGAAGCCTGCCATGACGTTGATGTTGTGCTTCTCGGCGATGGTGGTCATGTAGTTGATTGTGTTGGTCCAGTTCCAGTCGACGTTTTCATACATGCGGCGTGAAACGGAGCTGACGGTAGCCTGTTCGAGGGCGTCGAGGCTGAATACGGGGGAGTAGGAGTCCTTGCGGGTAACCACGCCGTTGAGGCCGAACTGAGTGCGGATTGTCAGCCCCTTTATGGGCACAATCTGGAGGTAGGGGTTGAGGAGCACGCCGTAGTTGCGCGATTTGCCTGCGGGGCGGGCGAGCGATGCTGCGGGGTTCCATACCTGGTTGTTGTAGCTGCGCTGGTAGTCGTTGTAGTGGTTGTCGGTGAAGTTGCCGGGGTTCTTGAACACCGGGGTAGTGGGATCCATGCCCATTGCGGAGCCGAAGAGATTGGGGGTGTCTTCCCACGATTCGGTGCGCGGAGCAATCTGCAGGCCTGCCTGAACGTATTTCGAGAACTTGTACTCGGTGTTGAGGTTGATGGTGAGTTTGTCCCAGTAGCCTACGTCGTACTGCGAGTTGTTGCGGAAATAGCCTACGGAAGCTGCGAAGGTGTATTTGTCGTTACCGCCGCTGATGCCGAGCTGATAGTTCTGCACGAGGGCTGTCTTGTTGATCACGGTGTTCCACCAGTCGGTATCTACGTTCTGGCCTTCGGGGGTGTTCCAGGGGGCTTCTCGGCCGTCGTTGGTGTAGCGGGCGAAGAATACCTTCTTGTATTCGTCGGCACCGGCCATGTCGGGTTTCTTGAGGGTCTCGAAGCCGATGTTGGCCGAGAAGTTCACGTTGATTTTGCCTGCGGCGCCCTTCTTTGTGGTGATGAGGATAACGCCGTTGGAGCCGCGGGTACCGTAGATGGCGGCGGCGGAAGCGTCCTTGAGGACCTCCATCGACTCGATGTCGTTGGGGTTGAGGAAGTTGATTTCATTGCCGACGGGCATGCCGTCGACTACGTATAGCGGGCTGGAACCGTTGACGGTTGTCACGCCGCGGATAATGACCTTGGGCTGCACGCCGGGGCCGCCGCCTGAGGCAATCTGAACGCCGTTGACCTTGCCCTGGAGGGCGTCCATGGCGTTGCCGGTGGTCATTTCGGTGATGTCCTCGCCTTTGACGGTGGAGATGGAACTGGTGAGGTCGGAGCGCTTAACCTGGCCGTAACCGACCACGACCACTTCGTCGAGGACGTTGGAATTTTCCTTGAGGACAACGTTTACGACGGGGCCTGTAACTTTCACTTCCTGTGTCTCCATTCCGACGTAGGATACCACGAGCGTCTGGCCCGTTTCAGCCTGAATGGAGTAATTGCCGTCGATATCGGTGCTGGCGCCTTTGGCGGTGCCTTTCACCAGAACGGTTGCCCCGATAAGGGGCTCATTGTCGGCAGCTGAGGTGACGACGCCGGTCACGGTGGTCTGTGCCCAGGCGCTCACGCATGCAAACAGCGCTGCAAACAGCAAAAATATATTTTTCATTTGTAGGTATTCTCTGTAAGGTGATATTGCGAATTAGTTGGCTGGAACGAGGCGGCAGTCCTCGGTGTGCATGTCGACTTCGAAGATGTAGTTGCCAGTGCGGCGCACGTTGGGTTTGAACCATGTATCCTGCACGAAGTTGTTCTTGTAGCCAGACTGGTTGTTCCATTTATCCTTGGTGAATCCGGGCACCATGCCATACTTCTGGTTGAAGAAGGCGTCGTTGCCTTTGAACTGGGGATTGTCGTCGAACCAGCGGCCGAGATATTTGCACTTCTGGATGTTGGTCTCGTTGTCGGCGCGCCATTCGGTGTAGCCCCACCATCCGTTGTCGTGGAAGTTGCCTACGATGAAGCTGAACTGGCCGGCCTCGAGTTTGAACGGCTCGGTGCGCCAGAGGTGAGGATTGTTTTTGTCGCGCTGCAGCGGAGCCACCATGTCGTTAATCCAGGTCTCCACGCCGATGGTCCATGTGCGCCAGTCGGCGTTGCCGATGTCGTCGCCCCAGGCCTGCCACATATTGAGGTGGTTGGCGCCGGGAGTCATGGTCTCCACAGGGTCGTGGGCGTCGGCGAGCGAGTAGGTCTCGTAGCTGTATTCGCGTGTGAGGGTATTGAAGGTGAAGTGGTAGTATACGCCGGCCTGATCGAGGACGAATTTGTCGACGGAGTCGATGTCGTCGCCGAGGGTATTGGGGTCGTCCTTAGCCGGGGCGAAGCATATGGGGGTAAAGTCGGTGTTCTGCGGGAGGAAGCAGATCTTCGTGCCGGCGGTGGCATTGTAGTACCGGGCCTCGTAGGTGTAGGCGTCGATGTGGTCGATGAGCACGGGCACGCCGAATACGTCGTTGTTGAGGTCGCGTGCGTCCTCAACGTCGGCCAGATACATCTGCTCGAAGTCGGGGAGCTCCTGGACGTTGAACTGGGTGTGGTGGGTAATCACGTGGCCCATAGCGTCGGCGGCGAAGATGGCGAGGGTATAGGCGGCCTCTTCGTCGGGAATCGGGAATGCATTGTCGTAATTGTAGGAATTGGTGAGCTCGTCGGCACCGAGGTCGATAGTCTCGATGGCCTGGTTGGCTGCATAGTGATTCTTCCATGCCTCTAACTGGCCGCTGACCATGGCTGCGATTTCCTCGTCGGTCATGTCGGTGGTATCGATTACGGGCTCCGTTTCTTCGCCATCTCCGGTCGATTCACCGTAGCGTTCGGCCTCGCCCTCCATGAGTATCATGTGGATTTCAGAAAGAGCCTTGTTGTCGTCGATGCCGAATTTCACTTTCAGCAGCGTCGGGTCCTTGATGAGTACGGTAAGTTCTTCGCCGGGCACCACGCTGAATACAGGCGCGGCGAAATCGGCATCCATGGTCACGAGAATGTTCTTCGAGACGGTGCGTCCGCCCACGTCGGTGACGGTAACGGTGATTGTGTGGCTCGGCTGCGTGATTTCCTCGCGGATGGAGTGGCTGTAGTCGAGCGAATAAGTGGTCTGCGGCTCGCCATAGATGGAAATCAGGTCGATGGTTTTGTTGAGATGGAGAGTGGGGCATACAAGGTCGATGGTAGCGATGCCGTCGGCATCGGCCAGCTCACCTTTCACATTGATTTTGTAGCCCTTGTCGGTGCGGATGTGATCGGTCTTGAGCTCCATCTTCGGAGCTGCGCCGTCGACTTCCGGCCAAGAAACTTCGTCGTCGGAGCAACCGGCGAACGCAAGCAGCGCAATGCCGAGGCAAAGTTTGCTGAAGGCAAGATTCCTGTTCATGAAGATAGGTTTGGTATTGTTAAGGTAAAAGAAATAAATGTTTCCGAACGATGTCGCGGTCTGCGGGTTAATATGGAGCTAATGCGTCAGCGTATGGTAAGCCTTTGGAATGCACTGATTAAGGTTCAGAGCGTTCCTCCGGTTGCCGAAATGATATAAAGCAACCTGACGCGGTTCCCTGCGGGAATGCGCCGTGGCAGATTGTCAGTTCAATATATTGCAGGTAGGCATTAGATTCAGTTTTCCGGTGGCAAATTTATGAAACGACAATAAAAATTGCAACATCTTTTGTTTTTGTTAACGTTTATTAATCCGGTGTTCTCTCGTTAACTGCCGATACTGCGTCTGTATATGGGAGGGCACGGCAGTCGGGAGATTTCATGCTGCCCATGAAAGGGGCGGATGATGCCGCTATTGCGGGGTCGGCGGAATTTTGCTAAATTTGAAACGTTGAACCGACGGCGGACTTATCCCATACGTTCCGCCACCCCCCTTATGGCAGAACTGCAGCGACAATATATAGCCATCGACCTGAAGAGTTTCTATGCTTCGGTGGAATGCGTGGAGCGCGGGCTCAATCCGCTCGACGCATGCCTCGTGGTGGCTGATCCGACGCGCACGGACAAGACCATCTGTCTGGCGGTGTCGCCGGCGCTTAAGGCAATGGGCATCGGGGGCCGTCCGAGGCTTTTCGAGGTTGAGCAGCGGCTTCGCGAGGTAAACCGCAGCCGCGGGCGCGCGGGCCGGTCGTTTTATGGCTCCGAACTTGCCCGGAGGCCCGATCTGGCGGTAAGTTATATAATGGCGCCTCCGCGTATGGCGCTCTATCTGGATTTCAGCACGCGTATCTACAGCATATATCTGCGGTATATAGCTCCGGAGGATATACATGTGTATTCAATCGACGAGGTTTTTATCGACGCCACGTCGTATCTGCGCACCTACCGTATGTCGGCCCACGACCTGGCGATGCACATGATGCGCGAAGTGCTCCGCGATACGGGTATAACCGCCACGGCCGGGATAGGCACCAACATGTATCTCTGCAAGATCGCCATGGACATCAAGGCAAAGAAAATGGAGCCGGACGCCGATGGGGTACGCATAGCTTCGCTCGACGAGCGGAGCTACCGCCGCGAGCTGTGGGACCACGAGCCGCTGACGGATTTCTGGCGTGTAGGGCGCGGCATAGCCCGGAAACTCGAGCAATACGGAATCCGCACGATGGGGCAGATCGCCCGCTGTTCGATCGATCACGAGCCGTTGCTGTTCTCGCTCTTCGGTGTCAACGCCGAGCTGCTGATCGACCATGCGTGGGGCTGGGAACCGGTGACGATGCCGATGGTGAAGTCGTACAGGCCGGAAAGCCATTCGATAAACAGCGGCCAGGTGCTTTCACGACCATATAAGGCTGCCGAGGCCCGCAACGTGACTCTGGAGATGATCGATGCTGTGGCGCTGGAACTGGTGGAGAAACGTCTTGTCACCGACCAGATTGTGCTTCAGGTAGGGTATGATACCGAATCGCTGAAGAATCCGGCGATTTCCGCGGCCTATACCGGGCGGGTCGTTACCGACCACTACGGCCGTGCGGTGCCTTTCCATGCCCACGGAACGACGAATGTCGACCCTCCTACATCGTCGGGGCGCATTCTTACCGCCCGCGTCGCCGAGCTCTTCGACCGTATAGTGGACCGAAATCTGCTCGTGCGCCGCATAACTGTCTGCGCGAATCATCTGGTGGGGGAGGACGTGTATGAGCGCGGGCGCGCCGAGCGCCCCGTGCAGCTCGATCTTTTCACCGACTACGAGGAGCTGCGCCGTCGGGCGCAGGCTGAGCGCGAAAGCCGCGAGCGCGAGCGGCGCCGTCAGCAGGCGGTGTTGCGGATAAAAAAGGTATTCGGTAAAAACGCCATTCTGAGCGGACGGAATTTCACGGATGGCGCCACCCAGCGTGAGCGCAACGGCCAGATCGGTGGCCACAAGGCATAGATATGACATGGATGAAGAGCTGATCAACAGGGAATACAAAGGTGTCACCACGCGCAAGCCCATGCCGGTCGAGGCCCGGGCGGGCCAGTTCGCGCCTTTCGCAGCGCTGTCGGGCCACGACGAGGCGATAGGGGAGACCGCCCGGCTTACCGCCGGCCGTATGGAACTTTCCGACGACGAAATGCAGCGGATGTCGGAACGGCTCAACGCTCTTCTTGCCATGCCGCGCGAGCCGGAGGTGACCGTAACCTACTTCCGGCGCGACGAGCGGAAATTCGGGGGCGCCTACGTAAGCCATATCTCGCGGCTGAAGGGTGTCGACGAGGCCTACGGGCGCCTTGAACTTTCCGACGGCCTGCGCATCGACCTGCGCGATATCGTAGCGCTCGGTTCGCCCGAACTTCCGGAATGTTAGCTGCGGTATGGCGTACCGACCGGTGATGATTCCGCTGAGACACTAAATTGAGGCGGAAAAATCCGGGAGAGCGACATATTATTTTAGTAGCGGGAGCGGATAATCGGGAAATTTGGCTAAATTTGCGAATACGCACGGCGCACGGCGCTGTCAAAATAGTGTAGAATTCATTGCATGCATAGTATGAATACCAATCTTAAAACACTGGCTGTGGCGGTGGTGGCTCTTGCGAGCGCGTCGCAGGCATGGGGAGAGATAGATCTTGCCTACTATTCGTCGCTCAACGGGCTTTCCGGCGAGAAACTGAAAAACGCGATTCATACACTCGTTACCACCGATGTGAAGGTATACAGTTACGGTTCCGGAAAGGATAAGACGTGGTGGTTTTACGAAACTGACCGCGACGAGAGCAACAACTCCGTAATCGACCGCTATTCCACCGGCGTGCGCTACTACGGTAGCCGCGGTGATGCGGTGAGCGGGATGAACATCGAACATTCCTTTCCAAAATCATGGTGGGGCGGCTCTTCAAATAACGCCTACAAAGATTTGTATAATCTTATGCCGAGCGAATCGAAAATCAACAGTTCAAAGTTGAACTACGCGATGGGTCTGGTGGTTTCCGGTTCCGGTGGCAACGGCTACACGAAGGTAGGCACCGGTCCCGACGGCTTCAAGGTGTGGGAACCTGCCGACGAGTGGAAGGGTGCGTTTGCCCGCGGATATATGTATATGGCCACGGCCTATCAGGATTTCACCTGGAGCGGCGAAGGCCTCAAAAGTCTTACCACCGGCGATTACCCCACGTTGCAACCATGGGCGTCGGAACTTTATATGGAGTGGGCGCGGCAGTATAAGGTCGACGAAATCAAGGTGACCCGCAACGAGCGCGTCGGCGCACTTCAGAACAATCGCAATCCCTATGTCGACTTCCCCAATCGTCGATCTCACTCCCTACTGCGGCAAGACGGTTAAACTTGCCTTCCGCTACACCTCGGATACTGACGTGGCAGCAACATGGGAGATCAAGACGTTGAAACTTACTGCGATAGGTAAAACGGGAGGCGTGGAGACCGTTCCGGTCCACCTCCAGCCCGACGAAAAAGACAGCACGCTGCCGGTGGAATACTATTCCATCGACGGGCGCCGCATAAATCCCGAGGGCTACCACGGGATCGCCATCCGACGCCAGGGATCGAAGGCTACGAAAATCCTTCTTTAGCCTTTATTAAGAGGTTGTCTAAAAATTTTTTCAAATGGATTGTCTGCTGATTTTTCGGCTCTTTTTGGCGAATTTTTAGCTTTTCATCGGTCACGATGCCCGCATCGCTCCCTCTTCAAACCTCAAAATTCCCTCAAAAACAGCTCCAAAAATCTTTTGGAAAAAAATTTTAGACAACCTCTAAGAAATAACGGGAGGCGGAACGGATAATGTTAGGCAAATTTTTCTTATCTTTGTCAATCCGCAACCTTGGGCGCCCGATTGGAGGGCAGTCTACATGCATCGAAAACAATAAATTTATATTATCAGCTCATGAACAGCAAGAAGCTAACAATCGTGGCCGCAGCAGGCGCTCTGCTGCTTACGGGTTGCAGCAAGAAGCTCAACCAGTTTCAGGCCGACTATTTTTCCGTTAATCCCAATCCGCTCGAAGTGGTGGGCGATCGCGTTCCCGCTACGGTGACGGCCCGCGTTCCGGCAAAGTTCTTCGTAAAGAACGCGCAGGTGACCGTAACCCCCTATCTGTGTTTCGACGGTCAGGAAGTGGCCTCGCAGGCTTATTCCTTCCAGGGGGAGAAGGTGCGCGGCAATGCCCCTGTAATCAGCTACGATAACGGTGGCACGGTTACCATCCCGGTGATGTATGCCTATCAGCCGGAGATGATGCGCAGCGAGCTTGAACTTGCGTTCGATGTACGCCAGGGCAACAAGCAGTATGTGCTTCCGCGCGTCAAGGTTGCCGACGGTGTGGTCGCCACGGCCGCTCTCGCCGATGCTTCGACCGTAACTCCCGCGCTGGCTCCCGACAAATTCCAGCGCATAATCAACGAAAAGTATAACGCCGATATCCACTTCCTCATCAATCAGGCCAGCATCCGCGACGGCCAGCTTAAGTCCGACCAGATGCTCGCTCTCAATCAGCAGATCAAGGACGCCAGCGGCGACGCCAAAAAGGAAATCGAGGAGATAAACATCGCTTCGTATGCATCGCCCGAAGGGTCGCTCGACATCAACACCCGTCTGGCCGAGAACCGCGAGAAGAATACTAAGGCTTACCTTAAGAATCAGCTCAAGAAGGATAACATCACTGAGTTCGGCGAACTGACCGCAAATTTCACGCCCGAGGACTGGGAGGGTTTCCAGAACCTCGTGTCGAAGAGCGATATCCAGGACAAGGAGCTTATTCTCAGCGTTCTCTCGATGTATAAGGACCCCGAGCAGCGCGAGAAGGAGATTCGCAATCTCTCCAGCATCTTCGACCAGCTCGCCGATCAGATTCTGCCGCAACTGCGTAGGAGCCGCATTACGGCTTCGATCAATGTGATAGGCAAGAGCGACCAGGAGATTCTCAGCCTTCTTTCCACCAACCCCAAGGAGCTGAGTGTCGACGAACTGCTGTATGCCGCCACGCTGACCGACAGCAACGCCGAGAAACAGAAGATCTACAACACGGCCGCCGAGCTTTATCCCAACGACTACCGCACGTACAACGACCTTGGCCTCACACAGTATGTGGGTGGCGACTACGATGCCGCCAAAGCCAACTTCGCCCGCGCAAGCCGTCTGGCCCCCAACGCAGCAGAGCCTCAGATGAACCTCGGCCTCGTATCGCTCCTCAACAAGGACTACCGTCAGGCCAGCCAGAAGTTCGGCGCTGCCGCCGGTCTCGAAGAGCTTAACGACGCAATGGGCACCTACTACCTGATGACCGGCGACGCAACCGCTGCGGTGAAGGCATTCGGCAATGCGAAGACCAACAACGCCGCTCTGGCCCAGCTGCTCGCAAAGGATTACAGCAAAGCCAAGTCGACGCTTGCCGGCATTACCGCCCCCAACGCCATGACCTATTACCTCACTGCTATTCTGGGCGCGCGCACCAACAACGACACGATGGTAAACAATAACCTACGTCAGGCCGTTAAGCTTGACCGCTCGCTGGCTGCCAAGGCCGCCAAGGACATCGAGTTCCAGAACTTCAACATTTCGGCAATCCTCTGATTTTTCGGGGAAGCCGCCTCCGACTCTCATACCGCGCTATGGTTTGTTTCATCGCGGCCGCATTGCCATTGCGGCCGCGAAGGAGCAAACCATAGTGGCGTAACAGCTGACATAATTATCTTATCACGACCGGGCAATCAAAAATCAAGTTATGGCTCAACCCTCTTCCCGCCGTCCCGGCCCGCGCCGAAGCCGAAGCCGCCGGCCGTCGGCTCCGCGCCGCACGGCTTCCGGACGCCGTAATCCTGAACATACCACCAGGCGTCTCGCCTACGTAATGGCGGTGGTCGTTATCGGTGTAATCGCATGGCTCGTCGCCTCGGCAAAGCAGACTGACGGCGCGGAGCGTGTAGACCTTCCAGGGGGCTCACTGCTTGCCGTGGCTGCCTCCAAGGACCTTCCGCAGGAGATAATCGATTATTCCGGGATGACCGTATCGTTCAATCCCGAGACCCACGAGCCTAACTGGGTGGCCTGGGAGCTGCTCGGGTCGGAGACCACGGGCCTGCATGCGCGTGAGTCGCAATTCTCCGTCGACGACAATGTAAAGGGTTGCGCAACGCCGGCCGACTATCGTCGCAGCGGCTACGACCGCGGCCATATGGCACCGGCCGGCGATATGAAATGGAGCCGCCAGAGCATGCGCGAGTCTTTTCTGATGACAAACATATGTCCGCAGGCGGGGGAACTGAATCGCGGTGCATGGCAGAAACTTGAGGAGAAATGTCGGCAAAGGGCCGAGGTCGACAGCGCGGTTATCATCGTGTGCGGACCGGTTTTCCGGAAGGGGGAGGCGGTGGAGCGCATCGGCGAGACCGGTGTGGCAGTGCCGCGGCAGTTCTTTAAAGTCGTCCTTTCGCCGTATGCCGACCCGCCGGTGGCGATAGGATTCCTGATGCCCAACGGTCCCGTTGTAGGAGGAATGCAGCGCTGCGCCGTTCCGGTCAATTCAGTGGAGGCCGTCACCGGCTACGATTTTTTCGCCGCGTTGCCCGACGATGTGGAGGCCGCTGTGGAATCGCAATGCAATTTCGCGCGTTGGAGCCGTTCGCCCAAACCAAGAAAATAACTGAGCCGATTGGGGAATGTATGGATAATTGTAAAGGGATAAACATTTTGTGTAAAGGAATATAGCATGACAATCTGCGCAATTTCCACACCTCCGGGCATCGGAGGCATCGCCGTAATCCGCATCAGTGGCCCTGAAGCAATCGCTACTGCTGATCGCGTATGGCGCGGTAAAAGCCTCGGCGAGGCGGCTTCGCATACGGCTCATCTTGGCGTGATTGCAGACCCGTCCACCGGCAATGAGCTTGATCAGGCAGTTGCGACGTTATTCCGCGGACCACGCAGTTTCACGGGAGAGGATGTTGTTGAATTTTCAGTTCATGGATCTCGATGGATTCAGTCGGAACTTATTAATCTTTTGATTCGCAACGGCTGTCGGCTGGCCGATGCCGGCGAATTCACACGTCGGGCGTTTACCAACGGGCGCATAGACCTTGCCGAGGCTGAGGCGGTGGCCGACGTAATCGCGGCAGAATCTGAGGCGGCCAACCGCGTGGCGCAGCAGCAGTTGCGCGGATCGTTCTCCCGATGCCTCGGCCATTTGCGCGACGGGCTCGTAGATCTTGCCTCACTTATCGAACTTGAACTGGATTTTGCTGAGGAACATGTGGAGTTTGCTGATCGCAGCCGCCTGCTTGCCCTCGCACGTGAAACACTTGCCACTGTATATAGTCTATCCGCGTCGTTCGCCACCGGTCAGGCTATCAAAAACGGCATACCGGTGGCTATAGTAGGAGCTCCAAACGCCGGTAAGTCATCCCTGCTCAATATGCTGCTCCACGACGACCGGGCAATCGTGAGCGATATCCCCGGCACCACCCGCGACACCATCGAGGACACGATCGTCGTCGACGGCCTTCCTTTTCGCTTCATCGACACGGCCGGACTGCGACAAACCTCCGATGCCATCGAAAACCTCGGTATTGAGCGCACCTGGACCGCAGTGAGCCGTGCCCGCATTGTGCTGTGGGTTGTCGATTCCTCGTTGGAAAAACCGGAATGTGAGGAAGGGGAGAGGGCGGCGCCCACGGGTGGCTGTTCTTCCGATGCAGAAGAATTCGCCCGTGAACTTTCCAAAAGGCTACACGTCGATAGCGTCGTAGTAGCGGTACTCAACAAGATCGACCTTGTCCACCCAGGTGAGGTGCAGAAACTACTCGATTGCTATCTGCGTCTTCCGGGGGTGATTTCGGCCATCGCGATATCTGCCTCCACCGGAACAGGACACGACGCGCTCCGCGCCCTCCTGCGCGCCAACGCCTTCGGACATCAAAGCCTCTCCGATGCCGCAGCTAATGAGAGGTCTTCCGCCAATACATCTCGTGGGAATCACCGTAATAATCTTCCTTCGGAAATTGCCTCAGGCGATGCAGTCATCGTAACGAACGCACGCCATTATCAAGCCCTCCTGCACGCCTCCGACTCACTCCGCCGCGTAATCGACGGCCTCCAGACCACCCTCCCCGCCGACCTCATCGCCCAGGACGTCCGCGAGACCATCCACCACCTCTCCACCATCACCGGCGACATCTCCACTCCCGACATCCTCTCAACCATCTTCTCCCGCTTCTGCATCGGGAAATAGGTTTAATCTTGTGAAATTCGGCGCAATAGCATACTGACAGCATACCCATGACATATAATAAGTTGAATAACAGCGAAACGTGCGGAAGTAAAAAATCCATAATAATATGCTGTGGGTATGCTGTGGATATGTTATTATTTTGGTACTCGTTTGGTACTTGGGAAACGCGAGTACCAAAAGTACCAAAACTTAAACTTCACGAACTATGACCGAGAAAGCAAAAGAACCGGTGAGGCTGAGGCGCAAGACGCTGACGAACGGCAACGTGTCGCTCTACCTCGCAATCAACACTGGCGGACGCAGGGAGTATGAGTTCCTGCGCCTCTACCTCATCCCCGAAAAGACAAAGGCCGACAAGCTGCGCAACCGCGACACGCTGACGCTGGCCAACTCCATCAAGGCGCAACGGATCGTTGACATTCAGAACGGGGCGCACGGCTTCAAGTCGGCATTCAAGGAGCAGACGCTGTTCTTTGACTACTACATCGCGCTGACCGAAAAGCGTAAGAAGAAAGAGGGCAAGGGGAATTTCAGCAACTGGGCATCGTGTCTGCGCCACCTGCGCAAGTACGAGCCGAGGCAGAACATCACGTTCGCCGACATCACGCCGCGATGGGTGCAGGGATTCAAGGACTACCTCGAAAACGAGGCGGAGGCTTTCGGATGCGACAACCGCAGGCGCAAGGAACGCCGTCCGCTGTCGCAGAACTCCAAGCAGTCGTACTTCAACAAGCTCCGCGCCTGTCTGCGGCAGGCCTACGAGGAGGGCATCATCCGGGAGAACCCGATGCGCGGCATCCTCGGTTTCTCAACACAGGAGGGCGCGAGGGAATATCTCTCGCTTGACGAGGTGAGGGCGTTGGCTGCGGCAGAGTGTGACTATCCCGAAATCAAGAGGGCGTTTCTTTTCTCGTGTCTGACCGGGTTGCGCCGCAGCGACATCGAGAAGCTGACATGGGGCGAGGTGACGGTGTTTAACGGCCGGACGCGCCTTGTGTTCCAGCAGAAGAAAACCGGCGGCCAGGAATACTTGGATATCACTCCGCAAGCGGCGGAGCTGTTGGGCGACCGTGGCAATGCCAAAGCTACCGACCACGTTTTCGGGAACATCCTCTACCCATCGGACACCAACGACAACCTGCGGATATGGGCATTGCGAGCCGGAATTGACAAGCACATCTCGTTCCATTGCGGACGGCACACGTTCGCGGTACTCATGCTGACGCTCGGCACAGACATCTACACCGTGAGCAAGCTGCTCGGACACCGCGAACTGAGAACGACACAGATCTACGCCAAGATTGTTGACTCGAAAAAGCAGGAGGCAGTGGACAACATCCCGAAGATTTTTTAGTCAGTGTCGGCCACGATGGCTATCGGTCGCACCTGACTGATGGCGAGGCGCAGGAGAATACAGCCACTCTACCACCTTGTCGGCAAGCTGCATGGATTCTTCGACGTTATAGCATTCGTCGCGCACACCATCTTTCAGTGAGCCGAGAAAGCATTTGAAATATTCTCGGCGGGCATCGGCTATTTTGTCTGCGCTCGTCTTTCTCGTGAAAAGTCGTTGAAAGAAATTCATCGTGACGTGTTTTTGAAGTTCAGCGGCGAAGATACAGCAAACCGCCGGGCCCGGAGTTTTAAGTTTTGCAACTCGCGCGGCCTGGCTTTCTCTTTTTCTTTTTTCGCGCAACTTTTTTCTTTTTCTCTTTCGCTCCGCAGGAATAGGGCGCGTCAGCCAAAAAAGAAAAAACTTCAAAAAAAATTTTTTCAAAGTCGGCGGCGTGGAGCGAAGCGAACGGAAACCTCGCGCGCACGCGCGACTTCCGACTCCTCCTCCTTAGAAAAAATATTGATTTATATTTTTTCTTCCTCTTCCATAGGATATATTCGACTTAATATATCCTTCCTCCTCCATTCGCGCGCGCGTGAAGGGGTTTTCGGTCATAACCCGTATGGGGTTTTGACAATCACAAAAATAAAACCCCATACGGGTTATTTCGGGGTTTTCTTGGGGTTTTGAAAATCAAAAATCAACAAATTGATTTTATGCCGATTGCACAAAGTCACCGCACTAAAAAACGGCCTACTTTCACAAGCAAGCCGCCAACGTTTTCAACTTTCACATGAATTTTTTCTCGGTTTTACGCGCCGATAATCCTTATTCTTCATCGCCATTTTCCATCTCGCCTCCGCAAAGCTCGCGCAGCCTGTCCTCAATCGTGCAGTCAGTCGCGCTGACGCTCATATCGACATCGACCGATTTCATCTTCGGGGTGTGGAACTCCAGTAGTCGCAGCTCTGCATTAACACGCTCGTTGGGACTTAAGGCGATCATGTCCGCCTCAAAGTCGGAGATAGTGAGCGGTAGCCCGGAAGCATGGTCGGTAAGGGGTATGAGGTCAATAACCTTGTACACGTTCCCTTCTTCATCTTGAACGAGACGTTGCCGCTGAATCTCGCGCGTTCCTCCAGATATCGGGTCAGTCTGAATGCGAGGCTCGAAGTATGCGAGAGAGTGGGCGCGGAGATAGCCTTTAAGCGGATTCTCCTTGTTGGGTGTTCCTTTGGCCCGGCCTCCGAGGCGACCGCGGCCGTCATTCTTCTGTCTTGCCATTACTAAAAGTAGTTTGAATAGTTTTCGGTGCCGTAGCACAAAACTTAAAAGTCTGGTGCAAATATAGTGGTTTAACTTTGGAGCAAATTTTTAAGTATTGAAACTCATAATAACCACATCATGGGACTATTCGGAAGCATAGCAGGAGGCGCGCTTGGCGCGGTCGGAAGCATCTTCGGCGGCATCAGTGCCTCCAAGGCAATGAAGAAGGTAAAGCGCAACATTGAGGCGCAGAAGAAAGCCAACGAAGATTGGTACAACCGCCGCTATAATGAGGACGCTACTCAGAGAGCGGATGCGCAACGTATCCTCACTATGACCGAGGAAAGCATAAAGAACCGCAACAAGCAAGCTGCAGCAACTGCTGCCGTTATGGGAGGCACTGAGGAAAGTGTGGCCGCCGCCAAGGCTGCCAACAGCGAGGCTCTTGCCAATGTAACCTCTCAGATTGCCGCGGCCGGTGATGCACGCAAGGATAATATTGAGGCACAGTATCAGCAGAAGGACGCAGCCCTTGATGATGCACTTAACAATATGGAAATGAAAAAGGCGCAGGCAATATCGTCAGCGGTGCAGGGCGTAGCCCAAGCAGCCGGTGGCATGTCCGGTGCTTTCTAATACCGATTTGTCATGGCAGAGGACTTTAAAGCCCAGTTCGGCCCTCAACCTTATCAGTTCGGACAGGAGCAACCGCAAGTGGATGCCAAGCCCGAGGTGAAGGAAGAGCCTACCGGAGTGGAGAATATTCAGTATGATAAGGTTACGATGCAGGGCGCGCCCGACAACCCCAAGAATGCACAGGAGGTTGTTGAGCGAGGTCTTACCAATATCGGCACTCCCCAGACTGACAATGAAGAGGAAAAGCAGAGGCGCGAAGCCACTGAGGGCTATGACTCAATCATTGCCACACTGGAGGAGAAGGCAAAGGAATATGAGCCGGAGACTCCGGAGCAGAAGAAAAAGCGCGAGAAGCGCGAGAAGTCGGCGCGCATCGTGTCGGCCATCTCGGACGGCTTGATGTCTCTGAGCAATCTATTCTTTACGACCCGGTATGCGCCGAACATGTACAACCATGAGAAGAGCAGCATCCTTACTCCCCTGCAGGCATCCCTTGACAAAGCCAAGAAGGAGCGCGAGGCAAATGCCGACAAGTACCTCCAGTTTGCACTGAAGCTCGGCGGTGCAAAGAACGACCGCGCCAAGACCCTTCGAGAACTGGAGGCTCTGCAGGAACGTCAGAAGATCGCACGCGCCAAGGCTCAGCGAGAAGAGAAGGAACACCGGTGGAAAGAATTGCTCCAGCCCGAACTGCAGCGTAAGGCCAAAGGACAGGCCGACAAGGCCGAGCAGGATGCACTTGCAGCTAAAGTAGTGGCAGATAATGCGCAGGGAATGGAGGCGGCCAAACTTGCCACGGAGAAATCAAAGAAGAAAGCGCATGATGCCGCTGCCGCAAGCTCGTACGCATCAGCCGCTGATAAGAACCGCAAAGAGTTCTCGGCATGGGACGAAAAAGGTAAAGAATGGAAGTTCCGCACCAAAGAAGCTGCGGATGCTTTCGCGCGTCAGCACGGCACCTATCAAGAGCGAGAGGAAGTTGAAATTACCGAAAGGACCGACTATAACAATCCCAAGACCGACCCTGCAGTGACCAAACGCAAGCGCAAGACCGGAGGCGCAGGTAAGCCCGACCCCGGAGGCGACGACGACCCCACCGCATAATACATATATACAATGGCAGACAACGATAAGATTTCAAAGTTGTATAACGCGCTCATCAAGAGCGGTTATTCAATGGCCTCAGAGGACGTGTTCCGCGAGCGTCTTAAAGACCCCACAAAGCGCAAGGCATACTACGATGCCATGGTGGAGAGCGGTTATAAGATGCGGCCCTTCTCTGAGTTTGAGACCAACATAGGTTATGGGGAGCCGGTGCAGGCTGAAAACCCGGCACAGGCTCCTGCTTCCACTGTACCCACAAACGGTGACACTGAATTGGCTCCTCAAAACGGCACCTCGGAGCAGCACTGGACTCCGACCGAGCAGGAGAAGATACGCATGTCTTACGAGATGCACTTCGGCAAGGACGAATATGTAGAGGACGGTGTGGACGAGAACGGCAAAACCAAGTATAAGCTGCAGCACACACCGGGCCTCATGGAGACCCAGCGCAAGATGCAGGCTCAGACGGACCAAGTGAAAAGGTTGGCCGAGAGCTACACCCCGGAAGGCCGAAAGAAGGCTAATGTCGCAAAGACTGCGGCGCAAGTAATGGGCCTCCCCACAAAGGTCATGGGCCTCACTCCTCCTGTCTCGTCTGGGAAAGACCCCGAAGGACAGACCGAGGAAGCGCAGGAAGCTCCACGGTTTACCAATGACCCTATCCCATACGGCGTTAAAATGGTGGACGGCAAGCCTACCGTGGAGTGGCTCTTGCCGGATGGAAGGCTCACAACCTCAATGACCGAAGCCGACCAGTCGGCCTTTGTGTCGCGCCACAATCGCCTGCAGCACCAGTTTGAAGTGCGCATGAAGCAGAATGGCCTTGATGTCTCCAATGAGGATGATGTCAAGGTACAGGCCTCAATTGACGCTATCCAATCCGGCATCGGCCTTGACGAGAATGTTCGTCAGCAGATAATCAAAGAGGTTGAGGACAATGGCCTTAACCCTATGGACGGCGAGCATCTAAAATGGATGATGAAGCCCGGCTTTGAGCGTCAGTTACTGGAGCATCGTCTATCAGTCGCCGAGGAAAGACTTAAAGATTTGAACCAACGCCGTGCCGCTATATTGAACGCACAGGCTCCCAAAGTTTACAATGGTCCTGTCTATCCCGGAGCTGTAAAACCGTCAGCCTCGGTTGCCGGCACTGCCCAGACTCCACTGGACCGCGATATTGAATATGCCACCGCCGAAGTCGCCAAGCTATCCAAAAGCCTCAAAGACTACGACCAGAACAAAGCAGCTGCCGGACGCAGTTGGATTGGCAACCTCTTCCATGGCTTGTATGAAGGCATCTTGGATGTTGACACATGGACCTTTGGTGTTGTGTCTGCATCAGTGAACCATACGACACGCAACGCAAATGCCAACACGGCGGCCGGAGCCAATCTTTTGCAGTCTTATCTCCAGTCGGAAGAGCTATTGAAGTCCGCACCGGCGGCCGGAGCAGTATATGGTGGAGCGCGTTTTACTGGAGAGATTATTGGAGACTTTTCAACATACCTCTCTCTCGGCTTCGGCAATATCGTCCGCAAAGGTGCCACTAAGGCTATTGCAAAGGGAGGAGGCAAGAAGATTGCCGGAGATGTTGCCGAACGACTGGCCACAAACAACAAACTCGCCCGGTATGGCGGTGCTGCCCTCGGGCATGGTGCCAACTTTGGTGCCTTTGAAGGTCTGCGCGACATCCGTCAGCAGTGGATTGACGGTGGTTATACTGACGATGAGGGTAACTTCCATGAAGGTTTCTCTTTCGCACATGCAGCTCAGCAGGGCATCCATGGCTTCACATTAGGTGTTCCCATGGGTATCTTTGGCACGTGGGTAGGGAATGCCGGCAACCGCATGGTGAAGAGCGTTGACAACATTGCAGGAAAGGCCGCAATCAAAGGAGGCCAGTTCGGTTTGTCGGTGGTAGGTGAAGGCACAATCTTCGCTTCCAAGGAAATAGCCGACTTCCTTACAATGCAGGACGACAAGTTTGACGAACTCTATGCAGAGCATTATGGCTACGATAAGGAAACCGACCCTCAGAAAAGAGCCAATGCACGAGCCAAAGCACGAGCAATCATCAGTTGGGATGCATGGACACAATCGGCCGCCAACATCTTCGGTATGAAGGTAGCTGGCAAAATCTCTCATCCCGGACAGTTGATTGGCAATGTCAAGTCAACCATTGCAGAGTTGAGGCGAGACGGAGCGCGGCACGGCATGAACTTCCGAGAGAAGGTTAAGATGATGCTTGACCGCTCACCTTTAGACATCAAGCTCACGAAGGAAGAACGTGAGGAGTTAAAACGCTTCGGCTACGGCGACCTTGCCGACATCTTTGTAAAAGAAGGCGAGCAAGGCAAGAACGGAGTTGAGGTGGGCAACTTGAATGAAACGAGCCGAACACCTGTGGGAGACCCCAATGGAGGCATGGACCTCGTAACCGGCGACTTCAAACAGTCGGAATATGACGGCTATGCCACCATGGAGAAACTCATGAACGACAAGCGCGTGAGTGAAGCCTCGCGCGCCAAACTCTATTTCATCCTCACCGGTAAGATGCTGCCTATGTCAACAATTACCGGTTGGAACATGGTTGAGTCGGAGGACGGACAAACCTTCTCTATCAACTCATACAACTCCGAGGGAGGCGTGGTAACTTCAAAAACCTTCCGATATGACAGTAAAAGCGCAGGGGCAGACTCTCAACGCGAGGTGGCGCGCATCAAGAGGCAGGTGGAACTAAACACCGTCAATGTCGGTGAGCAGCTTGCCGATGTTGCGGCCACCAAGAAGATAGCGGAACGCGCTTTCAAGAGTGTAGGCGCAAAGCATAATCTTATCCCCGAAGCAGTCTCCTATATCTATGACCGCTATGAGAAAGGGGAACACCTGTCCGAAGCAGAAGCCGCAATCATCGCCGACATCAATACTATTGTAGAGGGCAATCTGGAATACGGCGCAAGCCTCCGCCCTGCTGCTTTCAAGGAGCGCATTAAGGAGGAATATGACGTGGACGTTGATAAAGCCCTACTCAAAGAACCCGAGAAGCGCACCGATGCCGAGCGTAACGCAATCGCCGACTACATGGATATGCTATACCACGAAGCCGACCGCGACCGCATGGCACGCGAGGTGTGGGGCCAAGAGTACGAGCAGATGCGCGATGAGGAGAAGGCAGCACGCCGCCGTGCATATCGTATGCAGATGGACGGCCGCCTTCTTGCAGAGGGCAAACCCGAGGACCCGACCGAGGCCGACAGGATGGGAGCCGAAGCTATCTATGAGGAAGCTAAGCAGACTTTCGACAAGGTAGAACAGGGTAACCCGGAGGCGCAGGCGGAGGTTGATGCAATCGGGCTGAGGGTGCAGGAGGCATGGACCCTTTGCGAAGAGGCCTTTGGCGACCAAGCCGACTACTGGATGTTCCATGTTGAAAACGATCCGTGGAGACTCATCAATGACCCTGCCCTCACCGCAGACCAGCAGGAGGCAGTGCTATACTACATCAACAGCAAGGCTGCCATGGACGGTGTGTTGGATGCAAGCAACGAGGCATCGGACCGCAAGAGAGCCGAGGTTGAGAACACAATCACGGCTCGCACCCACCGCGACCTAAAGCAGATTATCCCGGCCACTATGAAGGTGGACGACCGACAGGTGTATGTGGTCAAGGGCAATGTGACGATGCACGAGGACGGCAGCGCGGTTGACGTGCGCAACTCCGACCAGAGTGTTGTTGTCATGGATGCCGAGACCGGCAAGCTGGAATTCTCATCGCCCGACCGCATCTTCAAGTTGGGCGAAGCGATAGACCCTGCGCAGGAACTGGAGACGGCTTATGCCGCCATACAGGCCGAGCAGGATGCAATGCTCGGAAATAATACCGGCGGTCCCAAAACCGGCGAAAGCGTACCCAAAACTACGGAAAACGGCGGTTCAGACGCAGAAAACGTACACAAACCGGTCTCAACTGTAGGAAATGGACAGGAAGGCAAGCCCTTGACTAAGGACGAGGAGGCCGCTCAACATGTCCACAATTCGCTTGAAGGTGCCATAGTTGACCAATGGGGAAAGGCGATGGATGATGCCATTGAGCGCACCGGCATTGAATGGCTCAGCAATCCCAAAGTGAAATTCATCTTTGGCGAGTATGCCAAAGGATGCAAGAGCATTGAGGAAGTAGCCGAGCGCGCCATTGCAGACCAAGACGACCCACGCACCGCTCAGCGCATCAAGAACCTTCTTAAGTTCAAATCCACTCGCGCCCTTCTGGAACGTCTGCTCCCCAAGAGCAACGACACCGAAGGCGCACCCCAGTCGGCCCTCTCTCGCATCCCCACCAAGACGGTAGGCAAGGAGGAAGAGCCGGACTTCACCGCCGTGGATAAGGCCACGGCCCTTGACGGACTCATGGAGGCCGCCGGAGGCAATGAGAAACTTGCCACAGATATAATCCTCGCGCAGGTCAAGCAGTCCAGAGAGGACGTGGAGGCCCTAAAGAAGAAGCCTCCCACAAAGAAGCAGCCCAAGCTCAAAGGCTCGCCCATGGCCATGCTCAAAGCCAACGAACAGGCCGAGCAGGAATATGCCGAGGCCATGACTCAGTATAAGGCCGACCTTGCCGAGAAGGAGCGCATCATGCAGGCATGGTACGACATCTCCAGCGAGCTTAGCCGCCGCAATTCCGAAGCACGTGCCGCACGTGAGGCCGAGCAACAGGCGCGCAACATCCAAGCTCATGACGCAGCTGTGGCACGATTTGAGGAGGAACAACGCATCAAGGCCGAGAAGCAGGCCGAGCAGGAGCGCATAGGCGTTCACGCTGTCAATCCGAAGATACGCGAGCGATGGGAAGCCGCGCCCAAGATTGAGGGCAACGAGGACGCGCTGACCCTGCCCGATGACTCAACCATTACAGGCCGCTACATATTGACTGAGGCAGGAGCCGCCTCGCCGAGCCATGATGCCAACAACGCATACGAACCCACCGAGGGTTTCCCCATTGATGAGAACGGCCAGAGCGTCAATGACCGCGACTATATGCACGACAAGGACGCACAGCAGATTGTAGAGGGCATGGCAAGCAGTTATGACAACCGCGCCCTGCAAGACCCCGTAATCGTCAGCAAGGACGGAGTTCAAACTGCGGATGCTCCTCAACGCGGTGCAGAGCCTCAATCAGTAGCCGAACCGACTGAGGCGCAGAAAGCCGCAGGCAACTACAAGATGGAACATCGCAGGGTTGACGGCTACAATGTCAGCATTGAGAACCCCAAAGGTAGCGTGCGCCGTGGTACTGGTGCTGGTGGCACCACGAAGAATCACAGCAAAAAGATGAAAACCTCTGAATTTCAACGAATTCAGAGGTTTTCTTTTTGTTTCAACTGTGCAAAACATGCAGATTTAGGAATTTCAATCGTGCCAAATTCGTGGCTTTTTTTTGAGCCACTGAAAAAAGCCACGATTTGATATGTAAAGCACAGATATTCACTTATTTGCATAGCGTGCGTTTCATCAAACATTAGCACTTTTGTACCACAAAAAATGTATGTAAGATGAAGCATGAAACAATGAAAATCCTCTTCGTTATCAAGAAGAGCAGCTTGCTGAAGAACGGCGAAGCACCTATCGTAGTCCGTGTTACTATCAACGGAGTGTCTGACGAGGTACGCATACAGCGTAGCGTATTGCCTCGTTTGTGGAACCAAGCCCGTGGCTGCTGTAAAGGCAGAGACAGGGTTTCAATCGAACTGAACGATTACATCGAATCTCTCAAAACCAAGATTCACAACCTTCACAAAGAGTTGTTACTTGAAGATGCACTTATCACTCCTTCACATCTATTGAAACGCTTATTTAATAAAGGTGATAAGCGAACCTTCCTCAATACAATGGAAAAGGAAATTAAAGCAATGGAAGCACTTATCGGTATCGAGTATGAGAAGATAACCATCAACCGATATTGGAATTGCTACCGTTGCTTGAAGGCTTGTGTTCAATCTTTCTATGAAAAGGAGGATATTGTCTTTCCAGAACTTTCCCGTGACTTTATTATCTATGTCGAGCGACACATGCGTCTTGAAAAGCGTCTTTGCCAAAATACATTGGTGAGATATATGAAGTGTTTCAAGAAATTCGTCAATATGGGACTTAATATGGGTTGGATGAGAATCAATCCATTCGCCGGCATACAATATCGCCAGCAGGAAAATGATCCTACATTCCTGACTCTTGAAGAAGTCAAGACAATAGCAGGTATGGAATTTCCTGTAGCTCGACTAAATATTGTTAGGGATATGTTCCTGTTCAGTTGTTTTACAGGTCTTGCTTTTATTGATGCAAAGGAGCTGAAACGCACTGAAATCATTAAGGACAACAATGGCAAGATGTGGATTAGAAAAGGTCGTCACAAGATGAAAAAGGAGAAGGCAAGATGTATCAGCAATGTACCTCTTATCACTCCTGCCATAGAAATACTTGAGAAATATGAGGATCATCCAACCTGTATTGAAAAGGATGTTTGTTTGCCTTTGTTCTGCAATCAGACGATGAACTCATACCTGAAACAAATTGCTACGCTTTGCAATATTGACAAGAATCTGACCACACATGTGGCCCGTCATACGTTTGCCACGACCATAACTTTGGCTAATAAAGTTTCGTTGGAGAATGTTGCAAAGATGATGGGGCACGCATCTACCCGTATGACTCAACACTATGCAAGAGTATTGGATCAAACCATCATGAGTGATATGGAAAAGGTTCAGATATTATTATAATAAATAGATTCGTAGCCGAGTTCACCAAACCACAGGCAAAGGTAACTCGTGTTCTTTTCGTCCAAGCAAGGTCAAGCCCTGCGGGTGTCGTGGAAAAATCATCCTCGCCCCGTGGGGCTTTCTGTATTTTTCCACACAACCTTGCCTGACGAGAACACGACCTTTTAGAGCCTGTAGTTTGGGAACTCCGGCCCCGAATAGCCGGACTAACAAGAAATATATAATGTTATGTCACAAGCAGTATTAAACAACAGTCAAGCAGCAGGTCATACCGACCTACTATCAGGTATCTTAAAGGTACAAGTGAGAAACGAGGAGAAGATTACGGAGCAAGACCGTATCTATTGCGAGAATCAGCAGGACGAGCTGTATAAGACGCTCGACCAGATTGCCTGGTGGTACAACATCTTCAAGAGAGAAGCCGAGAAGTATGAGGGTAAAATCAAACTCAAGCATGAGCCGAACGGTAAGATTACCACAAGCAGCTACGACCTCCACTATCGGTACAATAACGATGAGAAGGATTATACCCATCACGAGTTTACTCCTTTCAAGAACATCAATGAGTTGGTGGATAGTCGTCATAATGCTATCAGGAACTTTATCAACCGCATCATCGGCTATTTCAACAACACCTACAGCGTCTCTGTTGAAGCTCCAAAGATTGATGAGAAGACTCTGCCGATAGACTTCCGACCTGTATATAATACCTATGTAGATGTGGTTATCGAACATCTCGGAGGCAAGAGTTTCCGAGATACTGCCGAGGAGGAGCTGATCAAACGATTCCTTGAAACGGTGAGACCATCTAATTGGAGCAAGGTGAAGCCTGAACTGAAGAAGGACAAAATCATCTTCCCCGATATTGTTACTTGGGACTCTTTCCATTACGAATACTACAAGGATTATAAGTTCTCATACGAAACAGACCGTAAGGTTAGCCGCTTCTGTGAAGGTATTGCCTTTGGTGCAGACGATGTACTTTGCGGAAGTATCGAGATGATTATGGGGCTTGACACCAGAGATGTAGATATTTCCCGATGGTATGACCTGACAACGACCAATGCCGTAAGTCTCAAATTTTACGGAAACACCCGCATCGATGTCAAGTTCAAGGACAGTGCTGCGGCAGAGAGCTGTTTCAAGCGACTTCGACTAAATGAAATCAAACTAAGAGACGAGAACTGATGACCACACGATATGTATGACACTCCGTAGGTACTGCCTGCGGGGTGTCTTTCGTTTTTATCCACTTCAATCATTACAGCCATGTATGCCATCATACCACAACAGATACCGCAAGGCAAGCGTGCAGAGATCAACGAGAAGATTCTCTTTGCCATCAATTCCGGTAAGGATATGATTCCTGCGGAGAGTATATACAACTGCTATACGGGTATCGGAGGACTGCACAACCTCAAGCAGTCGGACTTCGCCAGCTACCACGAGTATGCCGAGGCAAAGAAGGAGTTCGAGATGGGACAGTTCTTCACACCGCACGAGGTATGTCGGGATATGGTAGATGTACTCTCTCCCACATCATCGGAGATGATACTTGATATGTGTTGCGGTATGGGTAACTTCTTCAACCACTTGCCAAACCAACACAATGCCTATGGCTTTGACATTGACAGCAAGGCTGTGGCTGTTGCGAGGTATCTCTATCCCGATGCACATATCGACAAATGCGACATACAGCAGTATCGCTCCGAGCAACGCTTTGATGCCATCATCGGTAATCCTCCGTTCAATCTGAAGTTCGACTTCCGGCTCTCACAGGAGTATTACATCGACAAAGCCTACCATCTGCTCAATCCAGCAGGATTCCTTATGGTCATCGTACCTGCCTCCTTTATGCAGAACGAGTTCTGGGAGAAGAGCCGTGTAGGAAGAGTGAACGAGGACTTCTCCTTCATCGGACAGACAAGGTTGGCACCTCACGCCTTCACATCAGTAGGTGTAGATAACTTCAACACCAAGATAATGGTCTTCCTGCGTCGTTCACAGCATATAAAGATGAATCCCTACAATGCCGAGGAGTTTGTCTCGATGACAGAACTCAAGGAGCGTGTGAAGAAAGCCCGCGAGATGAAGCACCGCCTGCGTCTTGACCTTATGCGTGAGACCAACCGCATTGACAAGGAGGAGTTGGAGCACTTCGAGTATAAGCTCGCCAAGTATATGTACGAGTTGAAGGCTCACGCAAGACTCAACAAGCATATCGACAAGGCAGTGGCACTCGTTACCAAATTCCGTAACCAGAAGCCACCTGAGAATGCCACCAACGAGCAAATGAAGGAGTGGGAACGCAAGAAACTCACTACGGCCAAGGTGCTTGCCACCATACGCAAGTATATCACCTCGCAGAATGTCGTACCACGCAAGGAGGTGGCATTAGTAAAGACCTCCTACGGCTTCAAGCTCAAGCAGTATGCACCACGACTGCTTGATAAGGTTGAACATAAGGCGGCAAGCATCAATGACCTTATTTTGGATAGCACCGTACTACCTATGCCGGAGATAGCAACCGAAAAGAATATGCGACAGATACGCACTGCGGGGCGTATTATCCGCCGTAAGCGTTGGCTCTATGATATACAGAACCAGCCATTCTCCGATATGGAAACGGACGATGCCCTTGCCGAGTATCTCGATAATGCCACCTTCATAAACAAGGATGGCGAGGTATGCGAGTTCACGCAGTTGCAGAAACACGACCTGAACCTTGTACTTCAGAAGCGGTATGCTCTGCTTAACTGGCAGCAAGGCTCAGGCAAGACCGCAGCGGTTTATCACAGAGCCAAATATCTACTCAAATATGGCAAGGTACGCAATGTGGTGATACTTGCCCCTGCCATTGCCACCAATATGACCTGGACTCCGTTCCTCGCCATCAACAAGGAGCGATACAGAGTGATACGCACATACAAGGATCTCGAAGATGTGCCAAGAGGTATCTTCCTGCTGTTATCCACCTCTATGGTCGGCAAGCTCAAACGCGACCTTATGCGGTTTGTGAAACTGTCCTCAAGGAAATTATGCCTTGTATTCGATGAGTCGGACGAGATTACCAACCCCTCATCACAACGCACAAAGCATATCCTGGCAGTCTTCCGCAGGCTCAAATATAAGATTCTCGATACGGGAACAACCACCCGTAACAATATCGCAGAGCTATACAGCCAGTTTGAGTTGCTATACAACAACTCGGTCAATATGACCTGCTGGTGCGATAGTATCTACCACGAGAACCGAGACAAGGAGATAGAGTGCGAAAGAAACCTCCACTGCGGAGAGCCATTCCCTGCGTTCAGAGGTCATGTGCTGTTCCGTGCCTGCCACTGTCCGGGTAAGGCAACGGTATTCGGCATAGAGAAGCAGAATCAGGATGTCTATAACAAGGAGGAACTCTTTGACCTCATAGGCAAGACCATCATCACCCGTAAGTTCCGAGACTTTGCAGGTGAGAAATACAAGATACGGACACACACCGTAAGCCCCTCAAAGGGCGAACACGAAGTCTATCGTGTCATCATCGAGGAGTTCTGCCGTATATGCGAACTCTACTACAACAGCACGGGTGACACGAAGAAGGATGCAGGACTGAGGCTTATGCGACAGATAAAGCTACTTATCAAGGCTTGCTCCGTTCCACACCTCATATCGGGATACTACGGTGATGACTATCCGAGCAAGACACGATACATAGAATCATTGATACGCAAGATACCGGGCAAGGTAGCCATCGGCTGTACCACACTTGCCGCCTTTGACCTCTATGAGAGTTATATCCGTGAACGCTTTCCCGACAGACCGATATATGTTGTGAAGGGAGATGTGGCGTTCAAGAAGCGTCAGAGCATCGTGACGGAGTTCGACTCCACCATCAACGGCATACTGATATGCACACAGCAGAGTCTGAGCAGTTCGGTAAACATACCTACCTGCAACGATGTGATACTGGAGTCGCTGCAATGGAACATCCCCAAGATGGAGCAGTTCTACTTCCGCTTCATACGCCTCGACTCCAAGGAGATGAAAGATGTGCATTATGTCACCTACGAGGACTCCGTGGAGCAAAACCTGATGGCATTGGTACTGACCAAAGAGCGTCTCAACGAGTTCATCAAGACGGGCGAAGTGAAGGAGCAGTCGGAAATCTTCGAGGAGTTCGACATCACAATGTCCGTAATAGACAGCCTGCTGATACGCTCTACGGACAGCGAGGGTAAGATACATATCAGCTGGGGAAGCCAGCGAGTAACAAGTTAAACAGAGAGTCTATGGAAAATATGGATTTGAACAATGCCGAAGTTGCCGTAACCACACAGCACATCTTAGACGGAAAAGAGTACAAGGACTACTGGGTGCAGATGTCCGACTATAGCGATATGGGAGAATTCCTCTGTGCCTGCTCCGACCTCTTTCCCGAAGAAGAGGAACCGGAGTACAGGTATGCCAAGTGGGAGAACATACCCGACAGGCTGATAAACCGAGAGTGGATATGTCCCAACTTCTTCGAGATACGCGATGCCATGGAAAGGCTTGACGAGAACGAAAGGGAGTATTTCGTCACTTGGAGCGAACACTTCGGATATGACATTACAACCGATGATCCGCATATGATGGTATCGCACTATCAGGATATATACGGTAACACCATACAGGAGACCGAAGAGGAACTTGCCGACATCGCCGATGATGCTTTGGTATATACAGGCATATCGGGTAACTTCTGCGATATGCTTCCTCTTCAGTACGAGATATTCGATGATAACTATAACTAAAATAAAGGATATATGGAAATCAGTTTCAAAGGACCGGTAATGCCGATTGACCCATACTCGCAGTTGGCATTTGTGGAGATACTCAACATCATACTCATTGCAAAGCACATTATGGATGTGAACAGGTATCTCATAGCAAGGAATGTAAACCCTCTATTCGGCTCACTGTCGGGATATTTCCGATGGTCGTTTGCCGATGAGAGGTTCACGCTGTGGCAACGCACGGACTACAATTCCGATATGTGCTTCTCACATCGCATATTGGATATGCCGTTCTGTATGCTTGCAGCAAAGGATAAAGAGAATGATGAGAGAGTATTCAACTAACCATCAATGAATATGGGAACGACAATCAAGGTATCCAACAGAGAGATAGCGATACGAGCCTTCGAGCATCTGAGGCAAGAGAGAAAGACCGACTCTGCACTGCGATTGGCTCATCACCTGCTGCACTATGACCTCATATCACTCGGCATAGGCGAAGTGGATTGGGAGATAGATATGGCAATCCAGAAGTTCGGAGGTAATCCCCGAACAGGATACCGATATACGGCACATTTTAGTTTCAAGGGTGAAACGGAGATGGAGAAAGAGAGATACGAAGAGATATTCAACGGTAAAGAGTAACCGAAGGGCGGCCACAAGGTCGCTCTTCGCATTTATAGACATATGTACGGGAAACAGAATCCTGCCGTACACAGGTAATGACAAATGAATGAAGCAAAGAAAACACTCGCTATGGAGTTCGTAGAAAGCATAATGGACGAGAAGTATACCCTCGTATGGGTGGACTATCGGGAAAGTTTTGATGAGAACCGAGACTTATTACAGAAATGCCTTGAAAAACAAGGTTGCGAAGATCTGTGGTCAAAGGTCGAGGATTGGTATGAGGATGCCGAGGAGCAGGCAACACTAGAGATTATCAAAGGACTGAAGAGCCACTGCATCGACTTCCACGACTTTGAGGAGGACGAGGTAGAAGCCTTCTTTGAGGAACACGATGATGAGATAAGGGACGAGATACGCGAGCGTGACGACTCCACAACGGTAAACGACCTTATCAAGAATACCAGAGATATTCCTATACGGGTGGAGATGCTATCCAACTACGACTGCATCAACTCCTGCTGGTTGGAGTCGCAAGGTGGCTTCCGCTACAAGGAGAGTTACTTCGGAGATATGATAGATACCCTTCGCCTCAACCCTGCAAAGGTGAAGAAGGCATTGACGGAGAAAGGCTATACCGTATATGGTAGGTTCCCGAACAAGAAGTATCGTGACGGCAAGGAGCAGGTATCCTACGAGGATTTCTGCCAAGAATTGGAGAACTCCTGCTGTGGTGCCAACCTGCTTACCTACATAGGTCTTGTAAACCTCCGCGACCTCTACGATGCCGACTTCAAAATAAAAGAGGTCATTATCCCAAAAGGTAACACCTGCGGCCTATTCAGCTCGATGTATGGCGGTGGCAGTCTGATAGAGATGGAACTCAAAAACGATGTCAGAATCCGATTGGATAAGGCTCGCAAGGATGGCTATGGCTTCCGCCTGCGACTTGACAATGAACGCTCCAAGTATGACTGCTCCATCAAGCATGTCTATGGTGTCTGCGATACCTTCTTTGGCAAGCAGGTAAGCATCGTTCCGGCAAACTAATCAGTATTAACAATAAAAATATCAATGTATGAAGAAGATTGAAGTAAAGGTAAGATACCTCTTCGAGGGTACTTATACCGTAGCGGCAGATGACCGCAATGAAGCACGCACAATGGTAACAAGGGATTGCGGGCTGGTATTGGGTGGTAATATCCACACGACACTCGATGATGACGAGGTGGATTGGGAGTTCGATGTTCACCCCGATATGCAGATTCTGTCCTACACAGATTTGGAGAAGGAGCAAAAGCCGAAGCATCTGAAGATGGACTTCTCTGACCGAATAGAGACACTCCGCAAGGACATAATAGATGCCATAAGGCAGTTGCTCTACTCGCACGGACTGACAGAGATAACCTTTCCCGAAGAGCAGTACGATCCTGTATGGGTGATATGGTTTGACAATAATGCTGACCCGTTTGAGTGCATGGTAACAGGTATTCAAGTGACGGATAACAGTATGACTGTTATAGCCCACGAGAAGGAGGCAAACTTTGAGGCTACCTGCCATACTCCGTTTGAACTCGGAGCATCCAACATAGATTGGTTGCAACAGATGTATGATGCTGTATGGCAGCTGTTGGAAGAGAACAGAGATAATAACGCTTAATGATTACGACTATGAGATTAGACCCTGTAAATGCAGTATCGAGCTTCCACTACTATATGTGGAATGCTTGGGGCGAGGAAGAGTGCAAGATTACCTTCGGATGTGCTTATAAGCACTTCTGGGAGAAATGGAACTCCCTTGCAAGCAAATCAATACTCGGAGCGGCAGAACGATTCTATGCAGAGTTATCGGACAACAATCGTGAACTGCTTGTCAATCGTGCTGTGGCACTATATGACGGTAAGGCGTTAAGAGAGGAACCTCACGATGATGATGTATATGTTTGCGATGCTTGCGGTTCAAAGCAGATTGAGATTCAGGCATGGGTAGATGCTAACAACGCAGAATATTTAAGCGATGTAGATGATGACGATACGGATTGTAAATGGTGTGCAGACTGTGAACAGAGTCAGAACTTCTGCACATTGAGCGACTACAAGCAGCGTATGGAAGACTGGTGGAAAGACCTCGACTTCATTACGATGGAGAGCATAACAGGATTGCACGAGACTGACTACTTTTCGGAAGACGGCTTACAATCCTTTGTAGATGCCTGTAACGATTGGTGGAATGGTCAAGACTACGATACCCAACGAGAACTCTATTTCAAATCACAATCTTAATACTTACTACTATGGCTGAGAACGAAATCATCGAGAGAATATGCGGTTCGTGCGGTTGCGATGAAGCGACAGCAAAGGAGTATCTGAATGATGAGATACGCCACCTCAGAGAGCTGCAAGAGGTAAACGACCTGCAAGAGAGTGATATTGAACTCTCTTGCAGCGGCCTCGGCATTGAGTCCGAGTGTATGGAGTATTTCACAATGGTATTAACCTACTAACATTTACTACTATGGCTTACTTTAAGAATATACATTCATTGGCGGAACTCAAGAAGGAGTACCGCAGATTGGCATTGGAAAACCACCCCGACAAAGGCGGCAGCACCGAAGTGATGCAGCAGATCAATGTGGAGTTTGAACGGCTCCATGAGATTTGGAAGGATGATACCACCGTATCGGCAAATGCTTCAGGTTATGAGAACGACTATGCAGGAGCATCGGCAAAAGAGTATACTGACTTCGTATATAACGAGTATCGTTGGAAAGGTCGCAACTATCAAGGACAGCACACTCCTGAGATTGTGGAGTTGGTGCGTAACTGGATGAAGGAGACCTATCCCAAGTATAAGTTCTCCGTATCAAGGCACCACTATAACTCTATCCATATCTATCTTGTAAAAGCCGACTTCGAGGCATTCAAGAAAGATAAAGGCGTAGTGTTCCACCACGATGTGAATCACTATCACATTGACAACGATGATACCCTCACCGACAGAGCCAAAGAGGTGATGAAGAATGTCTGCGACTTTGTGATGTCTTATAACTTCGATGACAGCGATCCTATGACCGACTACTTCTGCACCAACTTCTACCTCACATTAGGAGTTGGCACCTACAAGAAACCATACAAGGTAGAACTGCCAAAATTGGATTGTAAGGGCAAGAAACCCGATGTGTTTAAGCACCCCGAAGGTGCTGCACACAAGGCAATACGCCAGGCATTAGGCGGTGCATACTTCAGCTTCCACAACAGTCAGCGACTGCAAGGCAAAATGATACTCGGTGAGGATTCATACGGACATAGTGGCGACAAATACTTTTGGCCACTCTCATACTCCAGTGCCAAAACTGCTCAAAAACGAATGGATAAATTGGAGAAAGCAGGTATCCGTTGCAAACTCACAGGCTACAACGGTGGGTGCATCGAGTTCCTCGGCTACACCCCCGAAACGGAAGCACTACTTGAACAAGAGCGTCAAGAGGTCATTGTTGCACATCAAAAGTGGCAGGCTAAGCAGATACAGATTGCATAAAGAAAAGTCGGTTGTCCTAATATTGGATAACCGACCTTCCTAATTGATATGAAACAGGGGAATAGATATTAAAGTTGTTTATTTTCAATTGTTCCCTCTATTTAACAACTTCTCTTCTCCATTTTATGTTATACACGTTTATCGGTAAATATATTATCGACTTTATTCAAACTAATATCATAATCCCCAATGTTTAAAATAAACATCAGACTCTACCATCTCCTCAAATCTGTCGTCAATATTTGTAAAAATATCGATACCAATTATGTCTTCTAAATCATTAACTGAAACAGCATACTCTTGTATGCGTTTGTGACCAGAAGTATTTGGCATAATAAAGGCAATGGTATTGAATACATTATTTTTTACAGTTAAAAAAGCCTTAAAAAAAGCATCTGGAACTACCACCTTGTTTGAACCAATAGTTCCATTGGTATTATTCGTAATGATGGGGCCGCATATTATATACACCTTATCAAATTTTTTAGCCCATTCTCTTCCTAGTTTCTCAAGTGTCAGCCAATCACCTGAGTTAAGCTCATGATTTTGAGGACAAATATTTGTAAGGTAAAAGCTTTCATACATTGTCTTCTCTGACCACTTCAAATCAGCTGCCGGACACATATGACCTTTATCCCATCCAGAATTACTATAGTCCTCTCTCATTGCCTGACGGCCTTTGAAGGAAAGATCCATGCCGAATTGACCTTTCCTCGGGAACTGACCATCAACCTCTACGTTAGTCAACTCATAAGCAACCCAGTTAGGGATTAGTGTCTTTGTGTTGTATGATACAGTAAAACCTGTATATACCTTAATTCCGCAGCACTTTAGTTTAACTATTTTTATAAGTTCCTGAGCAACAAA
>ENA-OXEG01000036-OXEG01000036.1-human-gut-metagenome-genome-assembly--contig:-NODE-36-length-98994-cov-52.587615_pt1 | contig 98994 bp, 114 predicted proteins | sample MGYA00249355_ERZ652243 | MGnify/ENA primary metagenome ERZ652243 (study PRJEB26925, sample SAMN05826944) | human gut metagenome | biome: ENVO:2100002; feature: ENVO:00000062; material: ENVO:00002003... | reverse complement strand
GGGTGTAACAGTAATCACGCGGTTTACCCGGCGTGGCCATGGAATTGATGAGATATGCCGTGGTGTAGGGGTTGTTCCCCGAAGCGCGGTACGACGTTATCATCTCTGCAAAAGCGTCTTCGTCGTAGCTGTCGTAATCTGGAATACCAGCACCCCAGCCATACTTATCGCGAGCGTATTCAAAAGTACTGGGGTTGTTGAAATACCGGAACACCATCATCTTCCACACCAAGTTGGCTAACGACAGTGAATCATCCAACAGAATATTTCGAATTTGCCACTGGGAATTTCGATCCAGTTCGCGATACACGTTAGTGAACTTGTAGTCGCGCAAAATAGGGTCTTCAGTCCAGGGGCGTGGTTGGTGATCGATGAAACGTCGTTTCCAGATCATTTGCCGCTCAAACATCGTACGAAAGAACTCCGTGCGGTGTTCGTCGCTCACGTCAAGCGTATCAGATGGGAGTTTATCACTCCAAGAATAGTGATCAAAGTTTGCCATTTTGTTTACAATAGCTTCGTATTAGCAATTCACGGCGCGCTTCAGAGGCCTTTCCAGCCAGCCGGAACAACGTAGCATCAGGCAAGTTCTTCAGTGGTCGTTTAGCTGCATTTACAAGACGCGCTTCGTCTATACCGAGGTTTACCCTTATCCGCCGCCCGCGGATCAATTTGACGGACTCTGCAGCGAGCAGTGGACAATAATCGTTACCGTGTAACGAACGTACGATAAACGTCATCGAACCCCACACCTCAGGGTCTGCAACGACGTCGCCTATTTTGAAATATCTCCATCGGTCCATATAACTAAAAAACGTTGGCCCCGAAACGCTTACTGAATCGGGGCCGCGGCCCTAACTAACCTTGGAAAATGGAAACAGAAAAGAAACTAAAACCCGAACACCGTCAGCTGTCGAGGCGACAATTGATAGCGTTCGTTGTCGGAAAGATTAGTCTCGAGAATTTCACACGCCTTGATGTCGGTAGCGACATTGGCGTACTCACGGACCTTATCGTTGTACTCCTGGCGGCACTTACGCATTTCGGGAGTAACAGGGTTCTCCTGCTCTTCGCCGGCAATGAGCGATCCTGCAACTTTAGGACCTTCACAGACGTCGCACGCCTGCCACGAGAAGATGCGGAACGGAAAATCCATCTTGATCTCCGCAGTCCACCAGGACGGAACGGTCTCGGTAGGAGCCCCGCCGCAGTCTTCGAGTTTGCTCTCGATTTCAGCCGTCAGGACTTGGAGTTTAGCGTTCAGCGGCGGAAGAATATCGGCCTTCAGTTTAGCCTTGATTTCCTTGCCCAGTTTGCCGAACTTGATGTTAGAATCGTAGCTGATGGCGTTCATGATGTCCGATTTCTCGATCTCGCCCTGAAGAGCCACGTCGCTATCGCCGGACTCGGCCTTTTCGATAGCCCCGGCCATCTTCTCGAAAACGTTATCAGCCTTTTCGACCCTTTCTTCGGGGTCTTCGGGAACCGGAGCGAAGCCCTTCAGCATGTGCTCTTGACGCTCAGCGCGAACGCCAAGAATGATATCACGAATGTTTTCCATCACTCACTTCGGTTTTTGCGGCTCGCGCCTTTACGTAATTAACCCACACCCAGTGTGCCACCACGCCCGCCGTGAACGAGCCAATAGCCACCAACGTGTGGATGATCTTCGCCTCATGGACGTACACTACCGCAGCCACGACAAGCGCGACGGCGATAATAAGAATCCACATCCATTTCTTCATACTACTATAATTTTGGTTGTTACTTAATCAACATTCCGTAGAAATCCTCAAGTGTGTATGCCTTTTTATAGTTGTAAGAATCCTTCGTATTGGCCACTTCTTCAGCCATTGCTACGAGCAGTTCTTCTTGGCGCGGCCCGTACACTGAAGGCGACAGCCAGGTTAATTTTACGTTGAACAGAATCTGACCTATCTCGTCGGTGCTTAACGGCGCACCCAAGAATTTCTCGAACTTGGACTGAATCCACAGCGCCAGTTTCGTCGAGACATATTCTTGGAAATAAGTCGGCGATACGAGTCGGCCGTTGAATTCTTGTTTCAGCGATTCGATAAAACGGTTGAACGCCTTATCACCAAATCCGCGCCGCACCTTGGGGATATTATCCGACTTATCACCCATCAGCACCTTGTACAGCAACACCTCCATCGCTTCAGTATTGAGGACCTGGATGTCGGCATCCAACAGATCGTTCCACAGCGATTCTTTACCGGGGAAGCAGTAAAATTTCATGAACTTGGAGTTGTAGTTGAACACCGAAACCGTTGGCGTTATCAACTGGCGAATATCGCTATCGGCCGTGAGGATGACTGTTTCTTCGCCGGGGAGTTCGTCCAGCGCAAAGGCCCACAACATCATCAGGTCGTCGCCTTCAGCGCCCGGTACGCGCGTAACGATCAACCCGCGTTTACGCAGCAGGCTTTCCAGTTCGCCCAACACCTCGATGAACGCATCACTCCACGGCTCCTTTACCTTGGTGAGTGCGTACTTGTAGTCGTCATATACGTCACGACGCCACGAATGAGAGTCAATCACCACTATCACGCGATGAACGTTATCGCCAAAACGGCGTACCGCGGCGCAAAGATTCATCACGCACTTACGGATCAGCACCTGGCGTTTTTCCGGGTCATCCAAGACCTCTGTTAAATCTTGACCCCGGTAGTACGTGGACCACACTGAAAACGACAGGTGGTACAGGAAATTGCCGTCAAATACGAGATTAATCTTCATCGCGCTAACTGGTTAAGGTTGGTATTTTCGGCGGTGAGTCCCGCCTTGGAGATAGTAACGTTGCGGCCGTCTTCCATCCCCTGTCGCATCGCTTGGTAGCTACCAATGTGCTCCGGGCGGGCCTTGCCTAATTTAGGATATTTCTCAGCCAGGTAGTCGTCGAGTTTCTTGTCGGTACGCAACACCAGCGCGTTGACCTGGACCTGGGCTTGAAGTTCGCGGTCGCGCTCCTCTTTGAGTTTCTGCTGAACACCTTTGGCTGCGCCAGCAAGGTACGACCGCAAGAACGTACCGCGGTGCATTTTCTTTTCGCCAACGAAAAGCCGCATCACCGCTTGAGTGTCGTCGTTACGGTATTCCTCGTAACGCTTCAACGCCAACTTATAAAGATTGGCGGCCAATACGTCGAACAGCCACTTTACGACCTGGATGTTCTGCGGCTCACCGATGACGATGTAACGACGGCGGTTTTCCCATACCTCACGACCATTACGATTCATACGACAAACGTTCCTGTTGCTCACCAATACGTAGCAGAAATTGTACTTACAAATTCCGTACAACAGGAGCTGGTCCCACGAACCGCCACACTTACGCTGCCAGTTGTCGCCCAAACGTTCTTCGATAACGTCAGTCTTTTGCTCGTTGTCGGCGACCGATTCAACGTCAGCCATCGAAAGGTTGTACTGAGTTAAGAGATTCTGAATTTTGGTAGCGGCATTCTGTGCTTCGGCTTCGGAGTTGATAGCCTTGGCGCCTTCGTACAGACGCTGCAGTTTCTTCAGTTTTGAGAGGATCGAGTTGAGATCTTGAGTCTTTTCCATAACCAATTTTGTTTTACGATTCTTTTCAAGAGCGAAGGTACGTTGAAATTCCAAAATATCCAAGAGAATTTCAAGAAATTTAACAATCCATCACTAAATTTCCCGCCAACTCCAACTCATACAACCGTTCAGCATCAGGCTTGGCGTAACAGAATATCAACTTTCCACCGCCCGCAGCCCGCAACGCTTTACGATACGTCGCCTTGATGCGGGCCAACTCTTCGCTTCGGTAAAAATCGTAGTCGCTTACACACAACTCCCACCACCGCTCTTGCCGCGACGCCCAGGCTATGACTCCTGGGCGTTCGGCTTCAATCCGCTTTACAGCAGCTAATAACAGCTTGGCGTGTTTCATAACGTTTCGTCGATAGACTGCGCCAACTCAGCCAACAGCCTTACGTGTACGCGCTCGTCGGCGATAATCTTGCTGAGGAGTTGAACCGCCAACGTAGAAGTAGTGGTCGGCGTAGGGTTGCCTGCTTGGATGCGCTGGATGAGTTTTTCGTACTCAGCGATGGTGTCCTGCTCGGCGCGAATATTGATCTGGATGGCTTCAGCCGCGCTTTCGGTCGTTATGTCCACTTTGGCTGCCGAAAACACAGGCTTCGATACCGCGTGACCCAGATGGTGAATGAAGTCGCCTAATCGGTCGTAGTGCTTCATCTCGGTGAGGGCGATACCCAGGAACGTTTCGCCAATCTGATCGAAAAGCATCCGCTGTTGGGTGTATTGGATGATGGCGGTGAGTTCGGACGTTCCGGTAATTCCGGCGTAGACTTTGTAGAACCACTCGGCCGGAACGCCGTCGTCGGCTTTAGCCTTGGAGATGTCGGGATAGTCAATCGCGTGGTCGGCGTAACGCATCGACTCTACCAGCGCGTCGGCCATGATTTCGACGTTGTCCTGCTTGGCGGGTTGGTGTACGAGAATCGTTTTCATGACTATTTGGTTTCAGGTTCTTGGCTCTTGACAGTCGATCCCCATCCTGTTTCGCCGCGAGCGCTGGGCGTGAGTTCTTCGACGAGTGTAGGTTCAATCAACGGCGCAGGCACAATCACCAGCTGAGCAACGACGTCGCCCTTCTTGTACGCCTTACATTCGTACGACAGCTCCCGCATTTTGAAGTCGGCGATAGTCCCTAAGACGTTGGAGAACAACACCGCCAAACACCGCGACATACGCTGCCACAGCGTGGGCATGTGATAGATCTTTTTGTAGCGTACCAGCATCTCGCCACGGTACCCCGGATCGATAATACCCGGCGCGTTACACATCACCAGGTCCATCTTCGACACGCGCGAGTTGGGGACCAGCAACCCGCTGTACCCTTTGGGAATTTCAACGGCGATTCCCGTCTGGTACTCGATGAAATCTTCGGTTTCGCGTACTCCAACGGCTACCAGGTCCAAGCCGTTATCCTCGCCATCGGCGTGGGCATACGCCGGCAACGTGGCGTTGGGGTTGAGTTTCTTGAATTTTACGTTCATTTCTTGTATCCTTTTAAGTGTATTTTGACCTCGATCATCTCACGGTCCTTCATTTCACCACCCCAGTTGGTACACTTTTTGGTACGGAGGGTGATGTACTCGGGGAACGCTTCCCTTAAACGTTGTGACTCGGCGTTGGAGTTCTCGATCGTACGATAAATCGAACAACCACCAGCGGCGTTGGCTCCCGTCATTTTGTCGAACGAATACTGATACGAGACGATATTATCCAACCCCGCGCGGCGCAAGCCACACGCCACGGCGAAATCCTCCTTTATGGGCCAATCGCTGAACCTTACAGGCTGGCTCAGATATTGCTCGATATTAAGCCCCCAAATGGAGAAGAACCGCCCGTTGATTTGTACGTCGTGCGTCTTATCACGGTTGAATGGACGGTATGAAAGCGCAGCCACGGCGTGGGTGTCTAACTGCTCAGCCACCCAGTCGAACATCATCTGGTAGATGTATTCCTGCGCCTCGACGGTGAAATTGTCGTTGTTTACGACCACAGGGGTCTTGGCATCGTCTAAACGCAACGAGAAAGACACGTTATCGTCTAAGAAAAAGACTCCTCCAAATCCCCTATCAACGGCCTCTACAACAATATAGTCCCGTATGTCCCCCACGCCGCGACACGCCGTACTGTATTCCTCGATGCTGGCTACTTTTCCACCCCAGTTGCGCTGGTGAGCCGCCAACTCGCCGGGGTGACAGAATATGTGGACGCGCTTCAACGCTTCAGGCGTCAACCGTTGAAGAGTTTTTTGGCGGTCAACACGACCTCGTGTGAATAAGGCTATCAGAGTTTTCATACCACTTAAAACGATGGCGCTAACCTAACATGTCGAACTTAAATCCCGTCGTCATACGCGAAGCCGCCAAGTCAGCCAACCAGAACGAAGACGAAATATCGTCATGACTGCCGACGCTCTCCAGCCCCTTTTCGGTGAAGGCTACTGAACCGAGGTCTTGGAAGATGAGGTCCTTGACCTGCTGTGAATAGACGTTCCCCACCGGGATGTGAATCTTACCGCGTTCGAACAGCGTCGATAGGTGGGGCCATCCGGTCTTGAGGTCATATTTGTCGATTCCAGTTGTATGGCCGATGACGGGCATCCCTTCGGTATCAGCTGTTTCGACGAATATCTGCTGAAAGGTGTTATTCTCCATCACGATCAGGTCAGGCCGGAAACGGGAATTTATACGCCGCAAGACATTCATCTGCTCGAAGAACTTGGCGCCTTTTTCGCGGTAAAGGTGAAGCAGCCAACGCTCATCAGTCAGTTCGTCAATACCCCACACGCTGAATACCGCGTAGTCAGCGCCGACGTTGGCTGAAATAGCGAAGTCACAGCCAACGACTACCTTGGAGAACTTGATGGGGAACTCTTCGCGTGAATCCACCAGCGTGTATTTCTCCATCCTCAGCAGCGACCGCGTGAGAATTTCCATCGGGAAAATAGACGATTCGTTGGTGATCGGGCGGCAAAGGTTCTCGCGCGAGAAGATGATCGACCCCTGGGTCTCCTTTTTATCCATCAGATCCTTAAACGACCAACGCTGCGGCCACAATATTCGCCCGTTGGGGAAGATGGCCGGATATTCGATAACGAACCAACCGTTCTTGGTCTTCAGGTCGCCATAAAGGTCTTCAGCGTGAAACGGTGTACCGACGACGATAATTTGGCCGCCAGGTACGAGCATGTTCATAATTACGGAGTGGAAATAGTCGGTGGATTTGTTCCGTTGGAGAGCCGAATAGATGACGTTATCCTTCAGACCATCATCGACGATAATCCAGTACGGGTGAGCGCCACGCACCGAAGAACCAAAACCCTTACCCGTCAAACGCGCGCCGTTACGGCACACTATATTGGTAGCTGACCAGTTGGCTGACGTTGACTGAGGATAGAGTCGTTCCTTCAAGATTTCGTTTTCCTCGATGGTACCCTTCAGAATCTCCAAAAGGTCAACGCTCTGTTGTAACGAGAACGAAAACAGAAATCCGCGGTTCGACGACGCCACGGTGGGGCGCTTCGAATAACGAACGCTTGACGGCTTTTTGTAGCGGTACAACTGCCACGCTGCGTAGGCGTTGGAGAAGTAGAACGAGTTGTGAGTAACCGTTCCGTCGCCCAGTACGAAGCGATGGTCGCCATCGGTGGTGATCGAGACATATTCCCCTTCGCCAACAGGCGTGATCTTCAACGACGATACCACCGTAGGGTGAACACCATCGATAGTTCCCCAGTCTTTGTGTGACGTCTTGATAGACCAGTCGGTTTGGACCTTTTTACGGGCTATTTTCACGGGGATTCGATCCAGTTCGCCAGAAATAGTTACACACCACGACGAATAGTCACGCCCTAACGCCTTACAATACCGCGTTCCACCGCCCATTCGCGTACAGAAGCCAAGACTGTCGGCCAGGTTCTTCACGTCACACACCAGCTGGTAGTTCGCGTTACCGAAGTGATAGCCACCCTGCCAGTAGTTACCGTCGGAATCGATCAACCCAGCCAACACCTGGAGGCGGACTGCTTCGCTGTTGACGAGATACTGCTCTGGAATGTGTTTATTGTAAAGCAGGTTGTAGCCCTTCAACACCCTTTCAATCGGGTTACGCTTACCGCGACCCCGAACGCCGACTCCAAGCGTCACGACAAGCCCCTTTTGGCTGTAGCGAAGCCCCGTGCGCTCGGCGTAGCCGCGGAGATATTCACGCACTTCAGGGTCGGCGGTGGTGATCTTCTGGTTGTTGGAGTTGCCGTCACCTAACCAGTACCCCAAGAAATACGGCTCCAACGTCACAGGCCGTGCTGGATATTGTACCGCTACCTTGAAACCACGATAACGTTCCTTGATCCAGTTGGGGGTCTTACTTAACAGGGTCGGTATATCAATGTCCACTATCCGCTTCGACGCTGTATCGATGGAGCCGTTGCGGTCCTTTTCGATCAGCGTACAAATGTGACGCGAATTGACCGTGTAACTATCACCGCGCGACTGGTCGATACGGTACATCGTGGAATCGTGACCGCGGTGCGTAGCTACCACACGGCGTGGTGTAGAGTTGATACCCATCAACAGATCGCCAACCACAACGTCTTCTACCCTCTTGATGGTTCCGTCGTACATCCTCACTGGTGTTCCAACAGCCTCACATTTCCCGTGGTCACGAGCAGCGTTGATACACAGTTTCTTGTGCTGGTGAACTAAATCGCCCCACTCCAGGTGGTGCCACGATAGTTGAAAGTCAGGGATAACAGAAGTGATGAAATACGTCAAATTGGCACACCGCAGCGTGTCTTCCACCACGGCAGAAATATTCTCTTCATAGCGCGGCTTAAAGTCGATCGACGCGTCACCTGTGTACATCACCTTGTAGGTGTCTTCCATCAACGCCGCGAATATATCGTCAACATCGTGTGAGTCGCCACTCATCAACTCATTCAGTCCGCGCTCATCCAGCCCCTCGATTATTTCATCAACGAGGTCCAGGCACGCCAAACGGTGCGTCACCGACGGCGATATAATAGTGTCTAAACCCATATCTGTACCTTAAAAGGCAACGCCGGAAGGGTTTTTTAATCCCTCCGGCATTACCCGTCATACAACAAAACTCATCTCTTCACCTCCAGCGCCGTGGTGAGGTATTTCTCCATCTCGAGCGATTCACGCTGGTAGACTTCCTCGGGATAGTCTTCCAGCAACAACCGCTTATAGCCTTCAACGGCATTACCCAGTAGCTGGGCGAGTTGTATGATTTTAGCCTTGTAGACCGCCGCGCGGTCGTCGGGGCTGAAGGTGAAGCAGAATTTTGTCTTGTTAGCGTCGAAGAATTTGACGTAGTTAAACGCGCTGAGCGTTTCAAGTAGTTCGAGTGCCGTGCGGTGCGACAGCGTTGTCTTTTTGACTACCTCGGTACGTGTGTAAGGCCGCTGGGCCGACATTTCAAGTTCCAGATGGTCCTTATTCAGAATACGAAGCAATTCGAGAGCCTTGGTGAAAGCCAATTGGCGATTTTCGTCTTGCTCGGTGAACTTTTGTGCCGCTGCTACCTCATCGGGCGTTTGAGCGGCTTGTTTCTTATCTGCCATTTTGTTTTACGGTTTCTCGTTTTATAGTTGGAAATAATTCTCCCGTAAACCGAACCATCGTACGCTGGAGATGGGCAAAAATATCTTCCGGTTTGAGGTGGAGTTCTTGTAACAACACCCGTTTCATCGTAATCAGTCCCTCGGTGTCAGACAGACGATACACAACGTCGAAATTGTATTTTCCGTCGTGAGGATCGCGATAAATGGTGACGATCTTCACCTCGATGATTTCGATAGGTCCTTCTTCGCCCGTGATAATGTAACGCGAATCGCCAATTTGAGGGAGAATGTTGCCCTTAACGCGAATTGCCTTTCCGTTCTGGTTGACGTCGCGCGGGGGGGTTACATGTTTTTGCCTTGAAGTAGCACGTTTCGCGCGGCTGTAGTCTTGATTCTCCAACCAAACCTGCGCCGCCAATTTATCGAGATCAGGGATAGTGACGGAGGTGGGGACGTAACGATATCTGATCGTTGACTTCACGCCTTCGCGTTGGATAATACCCACGCTGGAAAGTACTTTGAACAGCGCCGGCGATACCTTGGGGCTGATGCCGTTCTTAGTGAGGATAGCACCAAACGACGCGTCAGGTTCCATCACACTAACCCATTTGTTGAGCGAACGTTCTAAGATGTCGGCAATGGCCGCCTTGATGCCTTTTTCGAAAAGTTCTTGTTTCATCGTTGTACAGTTTTTGTTGTTAGACACACTGTATAACGTTGGCGGCTTTGTTATTTGGCGCACTGGAACTCGAAAAAGTCGTTACCGCGGCGGCGTTTCTTACGCTCGGTGGCGGTAATTTCGCCTTCAGCTCTCAACCGCTGGACACAGTATCGAAAATACTCGGCTGTGGCTTCAACGTCGTTCATCGCGCCGTGAGCGTCTGTGAGGCGGATGCCGGCGCGTTCACACGTAGCGCCAAGTGTCATTTTCTCGTCACCCGTCAAGCCGTACATCATTTTGGAAAAGTACATCGTGTCCAGCGTCTGTTCTTGGATGTAGGTGAATAGGTCGTATTTCCGTCCATAGGATGAATATTCAAACGCCGCCGATAACATCGCCACGTCGAACATCACGTTGTGACCCACACCTATCAGGCGGCGCTGCTCTTTGCCCTTGGCGTCGGAGAAATTTTGAGTACAGAACCGCCCCAGTGCTTCGATAAACGCATCCAACTCCATACCTCGGTTCACCTCAGCCATATTGACCATGGTCTTAGAAATGGATTCTTTCGTTATTTGGAGACCATTGTACGGCTTTACGTAGGTTTCCCAGCGGTCTACCTCTTTCAGGGTGTTAAAGTCTAAAACAACGGCTGCAAACGACGTTATGGGGTTTTGAGTGGGATCGAGACCTCCAGTTTCCGTGTCGAAACACAAGAAATTACTTTTCTTCATATCATTTCGGTTTTACGTAGTAACGCTGTAAGAAAACCACCCCTCTGCATCACTGCGGTGGGGTGGCGGCGTTTAATCTATTGAACTTATGAATGCCCCTCTTTTTGAGGTTGTAGGAATCGGGGTGATATTTCACACCCCGCACCCGAGTTGCCGTTCCTATTTACACTCCCGAAACTGCCGGCAATGGGCGAACTGCCACAACATTCCGTCGGGTGAAAAGTTGATCTGGAAGGGTTCGAACCTCCAATACGAGAACCAAAATCTCGTGTGTTGCCCATTACACCACAGATCAAGATAAGGGGCCGCGACGTATCGCTTATACTCTTGCCCCTTAGTAGAGTCTGTCTCCTCCGCTCCGGCGCTCGCCTATGGGGAAGTCTGCGTTGCTGCCTTGGAGACATTTTGAGTAACGAAGTAACGCCAATTCATCGGAAAAGAATCTACACTACAAACTCGTATCTCAACTGGCATGTTAAGCGGCGTTACGCTCGTTACGATTAGTATAACGTTGGCGTGAAAAAAAAGTAACGAAAAAATCCGCCAGGGCAAACCACCTCCCTGACGGACTGCGAAAGCAACCTTGTTGTTTGTTACGGTGTTATTTCTTGCCTTTGGCCTCGTCGAACACCTTGAACGAGTGTGCGGGCTTGAAGGCGATGGACCTGTATCCACGGCATTCCACCTTCTCACCCGTCAGGGGATTGTGCCCCGGGCGCGGAGCAGCCACCTTCTGAACGAATCGGCCAACGCCGCCGATAACGATGTCTTCACCCTTGTCCCTCACCTCTTCGGTAAGAATGCCTTCGAGAGCACGGACGAACTTAATCGCCTCGGCCTTGGTGCTGCCGGTACGTTCGGCGAGCGCCTTGTAAAGATCTTGCACTTTCATTGTACGATAATTTTGATTGTTGATAAATATGGGGGTTTTGATTAAACCTTTGCTTTGACGACTTCGATGCCCAGTTCCACCAGCTGGTCACGTATGGAATTCCACGCTGCGTCGCGGGCCGCTTCGTTGACCCACCACTCGGTGACGTTATCACCTTCGGCGGCTGACGTGTCGCGATTGAGGATGATGCCGAACTCATATCGCATTGAATCATCATTCCAGCGCTCTACACGATCTATCGAACGCACATAGACCCACGGTACCATCGACTGACCAACCTCGATAAAAACGGCACTCAAACGCTTTTTCTTCGTGAGGTCTTCGGCGGCAGCCAGAAAATCCGTCAACGACATATCGTAATCAACGCCATCGTCGGCGTTACGTTCAGCGTCGTACGGCTTGGGCTTTATCGTGACGGGTTCACCGCCAAAAAGCGGAAGCCCATCAGAGCCGCGTGGTATTTTGTGAGCCTTTGCGGGCTGTTCTTGTTCGTCAATTTTCGACGTGTGGACCTTTACCATCGTGTTTCACCATTTTGATGTATCCAGCCTTCACTAACTTACGAACGGCGTTTCGCTCGTTGAGGGCCTGGAGATATACGCAATCGGGGTCGTATTGGACCTTCACGGAACGAGTAACCTTGTTGCCGCTGACGGGGTCGAATTCCAACCGCCGTTCAGTACCAATCTCCCGACATTCTCCGGTCTTATAGTTGAACTGGTAAAGTCTCATCCCGGGACGAAGGATTGTAGACCCCAGATAGCGCTGCTCTTGCTTTTGGCGCTCTAATTGCTCGGTGCGTGTGGGTTCGGCGTCTGGGGTGTCGAAATAACGGCCAACGCGAAAGAATTCTGCCATAGTCTCAGAAATTTGATAATCCACGAGCCACGCCTTCCAACACCGCTTCGGTGTGGCGGTGAAGGACAGCGGGCTTTTCAACCTCCAACCGCCAATACGGAACTGTGCCGCCGACGTTGGGTCCTTGAAGTCGATACTGCATCAGCGAAAACTGCAGTGTGTAGTTGGGGGTGTTGCGCGGTGCGTTTCCCCAACCATGAATCTCGACGTTCAACAGGTGAACGTACCTTCCGCAACAGATTTCGTCACTCCGCAGTTCAGGCGCCAAACTCACTCGCGCAGCTATCATCACCATCCTAAAATCACCACGACCTGGTCGCTGGATGGTGAACGTGCGGACGTGGTGGATGTTGGAGTCACCGTAATCGGCGTGAATTACATCGGCGGGAGTTGGTAGATGTTGAAAGACGGCGGTGTAAACGTCTTGGGGAATTACCTCTGGACGACAAGGAGTTTTGCCGCGGAACTCTTCAGGGAAGCGGCGACGCAGTTCAGTGGCGACGTTTTGTTCAACGATCGTCGCCACGCCTTCGCTCCAGAGCCATTCTACAAAGCGACGAATTAAGCGTTTCATTGGCGTGAGGAGTTTTCGTTGGTGGTTTCTACTCGTTCCAACGTAAGGCGCCAACCGTTGAGTGAACATACCGTCAGCGAGCGTACATCGAGTTGACGATTTGTGATTCGCTTTCCGTATTTCTGCGCCAAACGCTGCATGCCTTGGATCATATGATCGATTTCAGGGTGTTGGGGGTTTGATTCCATTTCGTGTTTTGTGAGTTTTTTCAGCCTCAATAACGTTGGCGTCTTTGCGTAGTGCTGTTGGTGGTTGTACACGCGTGTGTGTGCTGGAGAGACGGCGTTTTGGCGATTTGAGATGTTTGGCGTTTGCTTCTTGCGTGTGTTCTCTCGTGCGTAAGCACGTGTGCGCACGTATGTGCGCCGAGGAACGGTCTTCGACCAGATTTATCTGGGAAGAAGAATAGTTCCTCGTATAGTGGGAAAACACAGTGTCTTTTGTGTTTTTCCACCGGATAAGGGGGATTATAGGGGGTTAAGGAAAGGAAGGTTGCAGGAGGGAAACCATTAGGGGGAAGAAAGGGGAAACCGCCAACATAGACTTTGTAAATCTCCAAAAGGCTAAATTTTACAACAGCATGAAATAACTCGCCAAACATCGTTTCTACAACATCTCTTTAACAGCAGTTTTGCGCCAATCGTTTTTAGGCGATTTGGCGATCTAAAATCTCTCAGGTGAGGTAGGTGTACCAGAAACAGATTATCGGCAGAATACAAGAGCAAGAGAGCCGCCCCCATCAATCAGGAGCGGCTCTCTGCAGTAAACGAAACGACGTAGCGTTACGATACGGGCTTCTTTTCGGCGTCCAGCACGACTTCAGCGTCTTTGACCTTGTCGTTGAGGTCTACGACGTCTGCTTTACCGCCGCCGGCCGGAATGTCGATGCGTGAAAGTCCTACGCGACTCCCCAGCATCTTACCCAGCGCGGCAGCCAAATTGGCCATCGGGGCGTCGGTGGGGACAGCGGTGTCTTCCTCTTCGTCGTCGTCGGGAATACCGTGTTGGCGCTGATATTCCTTCGACATCGCCTGGAAACGATCGTGGTACTCACTCAACGTGTCCTCAGGGTCGCGCTGGAGATGGCCTTCATCGGCCAACGTAGCCAGCAGCGGTACGTTGATGGCGCAGAGTTTCTCGATGATGAACGTACCGACGCCAAACACGTTGGCTAACAGCATACCGTCCGTTCGACGATACGTTGCGGCCATAAGATCACGATCGACCAACACGAACTGGTCCTTGAGTTCGCGCGGATTCATCGTCTGTACGTGGCGCAGGAGTTCCTCGACGCCGATGCCGCAGTGGGAGTAGCGTTCGTTGACGATCTTCAGGATCATCCGTTCGATCACCAGCAGTTCCGTGTCCAGCGCGCGGCCGTACTGCTCCAGCGTCGTAACGCCATTGGCCGTCAGCGACAGCGTGTTGTCGTCAACACAGAACTCCGTCAGACCGTTCTCGCTGCATTCTACGGACAGCCGCCGGATGTAGTCGCGAAGATGTTCATCTTCGTGGGGGTCGATCAGTGAGCGGCACACCAAGTTGGCGTCCAACATCTGCCCCAGCCAATCACGCGCTGCGCCATACGGAACGCGCAGTTCGTCGATGCCCGTAAACGGCAGCGGGCCTTCCTCGACGTTGAGGATAACAGGACGATCCGCAGCAGCAGAGGCCATGGCGTACAGGAACAGAACCTGCGCTTTGGTCGTTTGGAGATTTTCAGTCACAGCCAGCGGTCCCGCGGCATTGAATACAGTTTTCGTTTCCATTTTTGTTTTGCTATTTGAGTGAAAAATTGGGTGAATTTTCGTTACTTGGCGGCCTCGGTTTCGAATGCCCGTAGCAGTTCACGCGTGTCGGCGATACGCTCACACAACCGCATGACTTCTTCGTCGGTGGCGCCCTCCTTGGCGCGGTTGAGCGATTTGACCTGGTCACGGTACAGGGCTACCTGTACGCGAATGGCTTCTTTGGAATGGTTCTTTGCGTAGTCACGGGCTGTGGCCATGGCTGTAGCGCGGGTTACTCGATTAGGTGCCATAATTTTGATGGTTTAGACTTCAATTTCGATTTTCTCGAACATCACGCGCTGAGGATCAAAATCGCCAAACGTCGTAGTGACGCGATACCACACGCTGTTGGCTAAATCGTCGGTGATGTGCGGCATTTTGACGGCTGTGCGCTCTTGACCGCCAAGGACCAAAGTGGTGGCGATATTGTAACCGCCCATCGCGAATCTAACAGCCACGAGGCGACGTTCTTCGATCTTTTGGCGCTCAGCGGGCTTCATATCACGCAGGTCGCTGTTTTCAGCAGCGTTGAGGATGTACAAATCGACAGTTTTCATTTTCGTCCGTAGTCGTGGGCTGATTCGTAAGCCGTCCAGGCGGCTTCAAAGTCCTCCAGCCCGAGGTTTTGCATTTTAACGTTGGCGGTGCTGATGGCAGTCGCGATCTCACTAACGGCGGCCCGGTGTACCAGCATAGCCTCTTTAAGCGATTTGAGGCGGTCGCCCAACAGCAACAGGCCCATCCACGCATAGCGCACGACCTGTACATTTACGTCTTCGCACGAAAAGCGGCCATAATTCTCAAGCGACGTCACCAGTACGGGGTTGCCGTTATCGTTATCGAGATAGAACGTCAGCGTGGATTTTTGGTCGATGTCTCCACGGCCATCAAGCAGCCCAAACGTCACTGAGCCTGGCGACGTGCGTGAAACACGCCAATCCGTGCAGTTGCGGTTTTCGACGAGGAATTTGTCCAACGCCTTTTGGAACTTCAGGTTGGCTTCATCCATTTTACGATTGGAGCCGTTGACGGCCATCTCCAGACGCGCAACGGCCACTTTACCAGCGTTCGAAGAGCGATATGCGTTCATGATACGGAACCGGAGGTAGTTGCGCCGAGCGTCTTCGAACAGTCGCTCCATATTGTTCAGGTACTCAACCATCTCCCGCTTCGATTTCTGGTAGACGCCCGGCTGGAACGAATTACCACCCATCGACTGAAAGGCCAGATCGTACGCCTTTTGAGCCCTGAATTCAGGCTCGGGGTTGACGCCGTTGAGGCGTGCTTCGTACTCACACCAATCTTCACGCCGCTTGAAGACGTCGATTATGGCGTCCATCACGGCCTCCTTGGTTCGGAAATGATTTACAACATACTTTTTCATCGTTCTATGGGGTTTTGTATATTTTACTTGGCGAGATAAGCGTTGATGGCGTTGGCGATTTCGCGTAACTGGCCGCGGGTGTAGGTTGCCGCGAAACCGTTGGTGTTGGCGCTTCTCTTCACCGTCATTTCCACGCCATCACCATCTTCAACGAAGCGTACCGAAAAGCCGCTCGGGGTGTCGTTTTTATCCTTGGAAATTCCCCTGATACGAGCGACTAACTCCTCCTTGGTTGGGCCTTTACCGTCACCCATTTTCTTCACCACTACCGGGTAGGCGGCGTCGAATTGGCGAAAAGAGTCCTTGTACGGCCCGTCGAGGTATAAAACGGAGGTGTGGTTACGGTGATGTTCTACGACCTGATAGGTACGTTGGCTGTAGTTGGAGTATACCTGGCTGCCGACCGGGACCTCGCCGAGAGGCTTTTCTTCCGCGGCGGGATTGACAGGCTCTTTAGCCCACTTCCTCCACGCGGCGTTCTCGTCAGCACGAAGCATCAGCACGTCGCCAGCACCATTACCCCACCAGTCGTTGCAGTGCGAGAGGTGAATGCCGGCCTGGTTACCATGAGCAGAGCACATTTTCTTGTAAATCGACCGGAACATCGCTGATACTCGCCGACCGCTGAAATGGCCGCCTTGCTTGGCGTCGTTGGTGATGTAGATTTCGGCGTCGATGGGGATGATATCGCCTAACTTTTCGTCTACGAACTCAGCCGAGGCGCCGCCCCAATAACCGTGTTTGATAGTGTCCTTGAGGAGTTGCTGTTCGTCGGCGGTCAGAACCTTTACAATTTCGCGGATAGTTTCAACGGTTGCTTTCATAGCTTTATACGATTTTGTTTTACTATTTTTGGAATGGGTGGCGATTAGAACCACACTTTGCGGAATTCAACGCGGATCGGGGCGCAACCTATACTGGCCAGTGCGGCGTTGATTGAACGCTCTTCGAAAGCGGCCTGGGCTTTGAGGACCTTATCCTCCAGCGGAGAATCTTTCGGGAATTCGACGAAGAGGAGATCATCATCCTGACGCGACCAGAAGGTCTTGGCGGCTGCCCATTCTTTGCCCATTTTACGGAGGTTGGCTTTCAGCTGAGTTGAGATTTGCTTTTTCATAGTTTTGTAGTGTGTTTTAGTTTCATTTTCCACTACAAAGGTAATACGAATTTTCCAAACCGCCGAGAGAATTTCAAGAAATTTTTCTCTTTTTACAAAGATTTTTCCAAGACCCTCGTTAAATCAACACCAGAGCGAGTATATCATCATCGCCAACAGCAGCGCCACAACACAAAACCCCAGTAAATAAAGAAGGTTGACGACTACGTGAGCCATCAACCTTACAATATACGCCAACCGTTTCATCACGGTTTGAAGATCATTTTGTTACACTTGGGGCAGCGACACACCACCTTGGGTAAATATCGCTTTTCGAACGCCCCACGCATCATTATTCGGGCCTGCTGGTGCGTAAGCGTCCACGTTTCGCCACACTCACACGTCACTGTCAGTTGGAGAGTGTAGTGTCCAGGCCCCGGCGTTTCGTCTAAATACAGACGTTCAGGATAAGCGCGATTCACAAACTCTCCGTTGGCGTCGCGTTCGACCACGTTGGTGATTTCAGGCCCAAACCCTAAATCGGCCTTGACCATAAAACTGTTCGTGTTAGCCAGAAATTCCGGCGTCATTACAATCTCTACGTCGTGCGGACGATTGGGGTTTGTAGACGGGATGGTGTAACAGCCGTACTTACGCATCTCTTCCGACAGACGCGGGTCGTTGTAATTTCGTTCTTGTTCCATATTTCGAGATTTTAGTCAAATAACGTTGTGTTGGCGTATTTCATCACCCACGCTGTAGATTCCAGCAGGTAGTCGCCTTCGCGGGCCATATCCACCGGCCGCCAATACTGGGGAAATACGCGGCCTGTAGGGTCTTCGCCTGTAGCCGAATTGTAGCGAACCTCCATACGAGTTTTACCAAAGTCGCGGAACCCTAAACGCGCAGCCCGGAAGTGGTTTTCATCATCCACACTCGCCAGCGTCACCGAAATAGCATTCACCAACGGTGCTATTTTCAGTAACGCCTCCGTGTCGGGGAACCCGGTGAAGAGTTTGATAAGGACGTTGCGGTTGGCGTCACGCAGTTCGCGGACGATTTCGATAACACGTTGGGGATAGTTCATCGGTTCACCACCGATAATCTGTACCACAGGGAACGATGACCCGATGGTTCGGCCCGTACCGATGCACACTTTGCTCTGCTTTACCCACAGTTCACGAGCCGCCGCCAACACCTTCATTCCATAGGCATCAACAGGCAGTTCGTCAACGATCAACCGACATACATGCCCTGTGTAGTTCATCACCGTATAAGTTTCAAGAACAGTTCCACTGCGCCCCAACACATCACCGCGATGGCTACACACCCCATCGTCAACTCTAACTTTTGGACCCACGACAGCGGGTTAATCTCCAAATCGCGATCGTATTCACGCTTGGCGCGTTGTACTTTGGCCCTGAGGTACGCTAACCGCGGATCGCCGTGAGCGGTTGAGATGTCCCAGCGGACGTTCTTACGATACAATTCAATAATCGTTTCGTCGCGCCAACACGCGAAATGGACGGGCCATAATTCGCTAAACGATACGCCGTCGATGAAATATTGCTCACCGTCGCTGTCTTGAGTGACGCTGGTGATGATGACGCGGCGTTGGAGGTAGGTCTTGATGAGTTTGTCCTCTTGTGAGGGATTTGCGTTTTGAGCTCTCATTTTACTATCGGTTTTTACTATGGCGAATAACGCGCTTGGTTTCACTTGGTGTTTCATCCAACCCACGGTTGTAGGGTGCGTCGGTGATTTCACTGAAGGGATAGGGTACAGGCATCGTGTTTAATTCCGCGCGGCTGGTTGGTTCTTTCCAAGAGCGAACTTTGCGTCCTGGTACGTGTTTCAAAACGTTGGGTGGTATAAGATCTTTTGGCGGTTCGTACGTTGGAACTGGCGGCGGAGGCGGTACGACAGGCGCTGACTTACGAGGTCGTCGGTGCTTGTCCGTATTCGTGTTGGCGGTGACGATTTTAGTCGCTTTCTTACGCTCACGGAGCAAACCCCTTCGCGACGCCGTACTGCGGACCGTAGCGATCGACAACCCCCATTTAGCGCAAAACGCCTTAATATCCATCGTGGCGTAGGTTTCAATGAGTTCTCGTAAAGCGTCACTGCCTTCGACAAGAACTGATGGTTTACCAGCAACTCGCGACATATCACAGGTAGGTTAAGGTGGTGTTGTATTTAACACGTTCTTCATTCAAGAGAGCCAACAGACGCTCTTCAGAACGCGACGACGATCCTTCGTAGTGATACTCGTCGAGTGTGAGTTCTACTTCAGCGTCGTTGTGTACGGGATAACCGCGGCCGCGCGCTATCAGCTGGCGTTCAGTCTTAGCGCGTTGGCGGCGAACATCCTCGATTTGGCGTATAATATCATCCTTGGTCATCACCGCGTCAGTTTTAACATCCAATCACGGAAGATATACGGGGTGTTTGGTTCGCGTTCGATGATGAGGCCAGTGCGTAAGTTGCGCAGTTCGTACGTGGGGAACTCGGCTTCAACATCGCCGCCAACGATCAGACACGTGTCTTCGCCTTTTCCAGCGCCTTCGTACATTTCATCCAACAACCCAATAGGGTCGTCGTTGGCGTCGTCGTAGACTACACCTTCCAATTCCAGGAACGTTCGTTCGTCGTATTCAACACCGACGTATTCAGCTATTTCGGGCCACGCCTTAACCTTCACGCGGGAGCCGATACGGTACAGAGGATTCATCGTTTTGGGGGGGGTTATTTAGAGCGCTCGGGGTCGAGGCCCTTGATCATACATTGCATTTTACGGAGATTGTATTCAGCGAAAGTTGACTTTTCAGCCAGCGTTTGGCGATACGCCTCAACGAGATGAGGCCGTAAGGCGTCGAAGAACTCGCCGTTGATGGCGGCGTCGGCTAAGACTTTGCCTTCGAGATCGGTGATGTTGATAATTACGGCCGAACCGCAGTACGAGTTGTCGTTTACGTGGGTTAATTTGTCCAACGTGTCCATCACGGCAACGTCGCGTTGAACGTCTAACTTACGCTTCTCGGCCAGGAACTGTTTAAGGGTCTTGGATTTCATTTCGATATACGATTTTAGTTCTACAATCTTACGACGGCGGCCAAATAGGCTTCAGCCTCGGTAACGCTGGGCGTTTCACCGTCCCAGCCAGCAGCATACGCCGCAGCGATAATCATTTCACGTGTCATAGGGCTACCGACGGTTTAAGCGTTCAATAATCCGGTTAATCACATACCCGCCATACCCAATAACGAGCAGTCCGCACAGTTTCGTCAAGCCGTCACCGTACCACACCAAGTTGACGCCAACGAACGCTATCACGACGACGATTATAACCAGCATCCACGCAGCGCGTTCTTCCAGCTGTTTACGATTCTTGTCCATTTTTCCAAGCAATTTTTAGAACATCGAAACCATCAATCCAACAACAGCCACCGTTCCGGCTACCAGTCCCACCACCATCAGTACGCGGGCTACCATTTCAAGAGCAGAGATAAGATTAAAGCGTTTCATAGTTCGTAGTGTTTAGTTTCATTTTCCACTACAAAGGTAGTATAAATCTCCAAGACTTCAAAGAGAATCACGAAAAATCTTCCAAGAAAAGTGAACTTTTTTCGTAAACCGCCAACAAAATACCCCAGCTAACGGGGTGAAGATGTTAGCTGGGGAGTTGTAAAATGAATAGTTATACCGCCTCGCGGCGTCTGGTGGAGTAACGTTGTTAGATGAATTTCCGCGCTATCCACTGGATGTACTCGTGTTCGACCATCGAACGCTCGGTATCGCCGCGGTGTCCCTTTTGCTCACAGATATACGCCCGCTTGGCTATTTCGTAGCACGACTCAGCACCAATTTGCTCCATCATCCACTGGTAGGCGTCGGTGCTGTTAGCGCCAATACCCGTGATATCAGCCGTACCGTCGAGTAAACAGATATTCACCTCGAACGGGAATTGGAGCATATTTTGTCGTTTCAGCCACAGTGTCAATTCCTGACGCAAGTTGCCGCCAGGATATTCTTCTTCGTGGTACTCAGCGTAGACGCCGTTGGAAAGGACCTTGGAGCCAGGTTCGCGTTCAAAGGCCCGTTGAGTGCGTTTACGAATACGCTGTAACACCTCGTTCCATTCCATTTCGTCAGGGCTGGTTTTCTCCAACCCGAACAAATACCGCCACCAGAAGAAAGACGGGCGGTGTTCCGCGATCAGCACCACGACGATAGCCAAGGCGCACACCAGCGCGGCGAATAATGTCGATTTGTCGTCCATTTTGGTCTTGAATTTTCGTTATCGATCGGCGAACGTCACCTTGTACCACCCTGCGCCTGCAACGGCCACAAATCGCGTGTTACGATCCTTCTCGTCGAGGGAGATGTACACCGCTGCTGACGTATTAGCGAACGCCGGCACCAACTCCACACCAACGCGCGTTTTCACAGCAGCCATCGTCACTGCAGACACCTTCTCCACCGCGGTGTCTTCGCGTACGTCGAAACCCAACGCGCGGATTGCACCCATCACGTAGTCCGACTGGTCAACACGACGCTGTAAGGTTTCCATCATCGCTGCGTAGTCGTTCTTGAATTCAGCGAACGAGCGGACCTCGGTGCTTTCGTGCACGAAATTACCAACCGTGTTTTCACCGATCACCACCATATGGCGCACGCGGTTGTACGTCCCACTCGCCACGGGCACTACTGCAGACACGTTCCAACCGATGGCCGCCACCTTGGTACGAATGTAGTCGAGGCGCTCTTCCTTTTCACGATCGAGGTTCACCAGTACGTCAGCCTCTGCGGCGGAGATCAGTTCGATGGGCTGGCCGTTCCACTTTGATTTGAAGTCTTGAATTTCCATCACTTCTTGAATTTAGATTTTTGCTTTTTGTTGAACTTGTGCTGCGGGACACGTCCTTCCTCGCGGGTGAGTTCGTGATCGTCGTCAGCTGTCTTATTAAACTTTGAACGCCAAAAATCGACGTCAGCTGCAGCGCGGTGTTTAGGACCTTCCAACGTCTCACGCTGCTGACGTATACGCTGGAGGAACAGCTGCTTTATGGCCTCGCCTGAAGCGCGTTCTTCGGGGGTGAGGGGTTCGGCCTTGACGTCTTCAACCTCATCGATGCCGCTGACGGCGTGGTTGTGCTGGATGCGGTTGAAATCGTAGTTCATCGTAGACGGATATTCCATCTCGGCCTCAGGATCATATTCCTCGTTAGCGGGCATAAAGCGGGCATAATACGAGTTGTGCAGTCCGGCGATGAGTTTCGGTAGACTCCAGTTCATGCGCGCAGCCACACGGCCAAGGATTATCTCCTTGAGGTTGATCGACTTATAGATGGTTTGTTGGATATGAAGGCGGATTTCAGTTTCGACGTTGACGTCGATGGCGCCGTTGATGAATATTTGGTCGCCTTCAGCCTCTTTACGGATCTGTTCCAGCGTCCGGAGCATCGCGTTATAAGCGTCCGTGCTGTTCAGGGCCTTATACCGCAGTTTCATCTGCGTGTACATCCAGCTAAGTTCTTCAAGACGAGGGCGTTTTGAGTAGAGACGTACGTCCTGGACGCGGTTACGGAATTCTTCGCGGCGTTTTTCAATGTCGGTGATGTAGTGCTTTAATACGTCCTGCACGTACGAAAGTTCTACCTGTATTTCACGACTTTCAGCCAAAATACGAACCACCTCCTTGGGGGTGAACATTTTCCCTAAAAGTTCCTTAATATCTTCGGCCAGCGAAACGTCATTCATCCGTAAGGCGTCGTGCTCTGCCTTTTGTTGGCGGTGACGACGATATGCCAAATCGTAGCTTCCGCGTGCAGTGGCCAAAAGGCGATTGGCGGCCAACTGCGCTTTACGGCGTGCGATGTAGATTTCACGTATCTCTTCTTGTTCGCTGGTGGAGAGGTGCTTGATAGTTTCGTTGAGTTTCTTGGGGAACCACATAAGGTGGATTTCCGTGCCGTCGGAAGCTAATAGGTGGATGCGTTTGAGGGTATTCGATTCCTTGAGTACCAAATATTTCTTCCAAGCCACAGGATCAACGACTTCCGATGGAATTTCAGCGTTCAAAACCTCTTTTATGTCTTTTTCCATTGCGTTGTACGGTGAATAGGTTTGGGGATTAATAACTGTTGGCGGTTGTTTTCTTCTATTGTGAGGGGCTATTTCTTTGAAATTTGCGGTGTTGGAAATAACGGCGGTGCTACCTCATCGCGATAATCTACAAAGGCCCAACGGTTGAATTCATTACTCAACGCGCCAAGCAACTCACGATCTCGCCAAATGTTATTACGAACCGGAAAGGGCTGGCGACGCATACGTTTGGGGACGACGCCGTAGTTAACCGTGTTGCGGGCTATGCCTTCACTAACCTTTACAGCATCGGGCACAGTCAAACTGAACGCCTGACCCGCGTCCTCAGGGTAGAGAACAGGGATCAGGAGCCCGTCACGCGTTTTATAGATTTCGTATTTCATCTTTTGGTGCGTTCTCGTTCGCGTACTAACGTCCAGCGTAGTTTATTCGCCAAGGCCGTATACTGCATATCGGTATAGACCACCGCGGCTTGGTTGATGCCTGCTTCAACCTCCAACGTGTTCACCAAAAGTTCCAACTCGTGGAGTTCCAACCGCACGTTGTTACGCGGCGTAGTACATACGGCAGGGCCGCGACGCTTTTTATTCATACTGCTCATAATCGTCAACCAATTCTTCTGTTGGAATCAAATTTAGTCATCGTTTGCGGTTTTGTTCTTCACGTTCCTTAAACAACAGCCAACGCAGGCGGTTGGTACGTAGGGCGTTGATTCGCTTACGCGACGCGGAACGTTTCCGACGTTCTTCCGCCAACGCTATTATCATTCCAAGGACTATCGTCACCAAAAACACGACGAATCCTACAACGCCTATCAGTTCGGGACTCATATCTTCTGTTGTTTCTTTTTACGTTGATACGCCATCCTGATGTTTTGGCCTGTGAGTTGGGCATATTCCGCTTTCGTTACCTCGCGACAGTCGGCAGGTATTTTGGCGCGTCCTGTTTCAACCATCCATTCCGAGACGGCGAAACCGAACTCCGACCCTACGATTTTGATGTTGGCCTCAATCTCCACGCGTATGCCGGCGAAATAGTCCGTGTAACCGATGATGGCGTTCACCTCGTTGCGGCTCACACGCGGTAGGCGTTGTAATTCACGCTCAACGGCGCGTCCTGCTTCAGTGGACGTATTAGGACGGTACTGATGCGCCAACGGCGAACCGTCCAATCGCCAAACGTTAGGATCAGGCGTTTCAGTGAACTCAATCGCGCTGATACCACCAGCCCAAAGCAGCCGTGGTGGACGGTAACTCACACCACCAAAGCCCTTCATCGCTGCGCGTGCAGCGTTCAGAGCCTCCATACGGCGGTGCGCCAACGCGAATATAGCGTCATAGGTCGCCGTTCCCGGCGGCGTAACATAATATATCATCCGTTCGTCTTTCATGGTCTTTTATCGTGTTTCTTTTTCCATCGCCACCATCGCGTACATCAACGCTCCGTACACGGCTTGTAACGCTGACGGTGCCGGAAACAACGAGCGGTTACGATTCATCGCTACCATTACACGGTCATCGTCCAAACGCTCAAAGCGCACATCACCATATTTCAGTAGTTCCAACAGTACGTCTTCAAACGTCAACGCTGGCTGATAAGTGTATCCCTTACAGTTGGCGAAGGCTGCGGCGGCGTTTACCGTCAACAGCCCGCTGGTGCGGTGACGATTCGACAAAATGAAGCCCAGCTGTTTGACAGGCTTCATGCCGCGATTCAAGAGTCTTGCTGAAGCAGCGGCGGGTAATACGTCGCGACCGATAAACGGCGTACAATGGGCCTGGCGCGATCCGTAGTGTACAGGTTGGTCGTCGGTGGGTTCAGGTACGCGCTGGAGAGCAGCTTCCAAGGCTTTGCGCGGTGCTATTTCAGTAACGCCTTCAGTGATGTACCACTGACCCTCCAAACGGCTGGGTTGACGGTCGAAATAGTGTATCGTACCGTCAGCATCGGCGGCGTACCATCCGGGCTTGACGACGAAACTATGAGCCGTATTGGCGCGTCGTAGAGCCATGGCTTCGCCTACCTTCAACGGATAGCCGTGAGTGAGTATCTCGGCGGCATAGGCGTCGATTTCTGTGGTTTTGGCGTCAGGTGCAAAGCACATCACGCCGCGGTTGTACAACGGGTGTACCTCGCTGATGATGTAACGGCCTGTGAGACTCTTAATCAACCAAGCCATCGCGGTGTAGTATTTCGTAAAACTCGCGCGGCCAAACGATATTATCAGGCAGCGGAATCAGAAACGACGCCAAGGCCGTGGCGAACGTTTCGGCTACTTCCTCCACGCTCCAACCAGCAATTCCACAACCGATCTTCGTCACGTAAAAACGCAGTTCGGGGTGTTGGCTGGTGTAAAGGATGAAACGGTCACACGCCTCCAAAAGCACCTCGCGCGGAACCCTTGCTTTGCCGTATTCCGGGAATTCGTCTTCGGCGTTGATTTCGACATATTCCATCGTCGGGATGGCGTAGCTTTGGCCTTGAGGACCTTCGGCTTGACCATTAACGGCGCCAAAACGTTTCAGTGCCACGAGAGCCGCACCGCCGCAGTGCTCGCCGTCGGTATTAGAACCGAACACGAAGACGCCATCGTCGGGGAGTTTCGCTAAATTATCGGGTGTAAATTCCATAGTTAGATTTCTTCGATTTCGTTGTTTTGGAGTTTTTTCTTGTGTTTCACAAGGTCTATAACGGTGGTACTGACGCCGTCTTCGCCAAGGAACTGAACGCCGAGTTCGTTCTTTTCAGGGCGTATAGCTACCACACGGAATGGAATGCCCGCCGGGTGAGTGTATTTTCCGCCAACGCGGAAGAACCGCGCTTTACTTTTCTTGGTCATTGAGTTTGTCTATTTGGGTGGTTAATTTCGTCACCAGGTTGGTGAACTCTTCGATGATAGCGGCTTTTTCAGGCGTATATCCTTTGGCTTTTTCGTCAACGCGTTTGCGTAACTCGTTGACCTTGGTTTTAAGGCGTTTGAGGCTGGCCTCAAACCGCAAAGCCTCAATTTTTGCCGTTGAAGCGTATTGGAGCCGGCAACCTACACCCTCGAAACAACCGCCCTCACCTAACTTTCGTTTCACACAAAAGCCGGCTTCAGGCAACGGCGTCAGGTCTGAGAAATTGAGAGGCGTCACCCGCGCTTCATCCGGCGTGGTGTCGGTCACACGATACACGCCTATGATACGACCGTGATTTTCTGCATACAACAGGTCGTCAATATACAGCAGCGCGGGGGCCTTATTCCAAGCGTCAAAAACCTTGCGTTTGACGGCCATATTTTTCAGAACACCAGGTCGAACAGCCACAGCGCACATAACGATTTCCTTGGCACCCATGATCGGGATAGTGGGAGTAGCGGCTTCGTCACCGACGGCGATCACGTTGAAGACGTGAAGCGTAGGACGGTACACCCATTCTCTTCCAACAAGTTTCTCTTCCATTTTAGTTGTAGTTTTTGCGTAATTCATCCAGTTTGGCGACGTATACCTCCATCAACGCAGGATCACACGCCATACGGCGTTTCCATGCGTCAATACTCTCGGTAGCGGGCAGTACACTCGAATAGTCAGGCGAGGGGCTTTGGTCAGCCCACGAGCGCTGGGCGTCTTCCATCATATAGGCCACCAACTCCCACTCGTAAGGCGAATGGACCTCGGTGCGCAGGTACTCGTAGTGTACCAAGATTTCGATGGGGTCCTCGGTACGGAAGGCGAAGTCGGCGTTCGACGATTCAGAGAAGCCTCTCCCCCGGCCTATCAACCCCGACCGCAGCCACTGGTGATAAACGGGCTTTCCGGTTTCAGAGGTTCGTTTCAAAAGGTAATATAAACTCTTCATGATGTTGTTAGAATTTTCTGTTCTTAATAACGTTGGCGATTTGCCTTGGCGATGGTACGCCACGCGACGAATTACGTCGCGCCGGATGAGGTTCTATCGGTTCATCGGCGGTGTCTTCAATGCGGTCTTCGGCCTTGTTGAGTTCATCTTCGTGAGCCTTGGACTGAATATCTTCCTCGGAAGGGTTGGCTGAGGTCATAACTAACTTGATTTAATGGGACGTATATTAATGAGGTCTTGGCGCGGGTGATAGCCACATACGCCAAATTTCGTTCTTGTTCTAACTGCCACGGCTGTGTAGCGTACCGTGACGGGATGAGTTCTGGAGCCAGGAAGAACACGTTGTCGTTCTCCAGCCCCTTCGATTTGTGGATCGTCATGAGGAGTATGCCCTTGACGTCGTCGGTAAAAATTCCCTCGATTATTTCACGCAATTCGTCAACAGTATCGGCCTCAACGGCCAAGGCGCGGATAACCTCAATCTTCTCGTAGAGTTCTTCTACTTTGGGTGACGTTTCAGGTCTGTTCCAACCCTTTTTACGTAGTTTCTCCAAGAGTTTATCCACCTCCTCAGACATCAGTTTTTCCAACTGGTCGATGGTTCGCGCTCCGGTCTTGTCGATTAGGTCGATCAACCCACGGCCAATATCCTTACCGCGAATACTGGATTTGATCTTGTTCTTTAACAGCCACAGGTACACCTCTACCAGCGGACGCAGGTTACGACAAATGATCCAGTCGCCGTCTTCAATATCGTTGAGTGATCCGACATACACCTCGCCTTCATGAGCGCGTTCGTACGGACGGATGTAGGGAACGTATTTCTCAGCCTCTTCAACGATACGTCGTCCACAGCGATAACATACCGACAACGGCATTTCAACGCTTTCGCCATTCAATGACGCCAACCGTGCATAGCTGTTAGCATCCGCACCCGCAAAACCGTATATTGCCTGACGGGGGTCACCAACGGTTATCAACCGTGAACGGCGATCCAAGGCCCGTTTTATGAGTTCGTGTTGAAGGAGCGACATGTCTTGGCTCTCGTCAACCATTATCACCTCATATTTACGGAATTTAATCGTGGGGTCGGTGACTGGAACGTACAACATATCGGTAAAGTCGAACTGAGTGTGGTCGGCCTGCGCCAGTGCAAAGGTCTCCAGTGCTAACTGCTTTTCAAGCGTACCGCAGTCGATGTCGTGATACTCACACAACGCCTCAATTTCGCCGATTTCAGGACGGCAAAGTGCCGTGCGCATTAAGTCTACTATCTTCGGTATAAGATAGTACAAATAGCCCTTTTTATATCGCCTCAACAGTTCCTGAGTTTCAGGGTCACTGGCGTGACGCTTGAGGACTATTTCGATTTTGGTGAGTGTCTTGTTGGGGTTCATGGTGGCCTTATTACCGTATCGCCGTAAAAGTAACCGCCAACCGTAACTGTGAAGCGTCATGATGTCCACGTTGGGACGCTTATTGCGGGCGATCAACTCTTTGACGATAGACGTATTGAAGGCCATAAAGATTATGGACTTACCGCGCGGGATGCGCTCTAAACACCCCAACAGCGTGGTGGTCTTACCACTACCAGCCACCGCATTCACGTTGATGTTGTGGTTGGTAGTGGCTACCTCGGTATATATTGCTTGCTGATAGGGTGAGGGCTCGAAAGCCATAACAATCTTGTTTTACAATTCAATACTCGTTTATCCGCGAGTCGATGCCCAATATATCCACTTGACGCTTTTGTGGAACTGGAAATGGAGGGCTTTCTGGTTTTGAACGATAGCTTCCAATTTCGACAACACCGCCGCTTTACCGCGGTTCATATCCACCGACTCTGAGTGTATAAACGCTGTAACGTCGTACCCGACCACCTCGCAGTAGTCGATCGACGCCACATTAGATTCTACCGAAGGGGTGAATTTGTTCACCAAGAACACCAACGGTTCCTGGCCGTACATCCAAACCTCCAAAAGCGCAAAACCACTTTCGAGGATGGTGGTGATGATTTCAATCTTTCTTTCCATTGTGATAATCCTTTTTGATGTTTTTCAACAGTTTCTTCATTCTTACCAGCGCCCGGCTATAAAGGCTCTCGGTGACGTCAGGATTGTCGGCCAAGAACTCCGCCTTGCGTTGACCGCTTAGACGCGATAGCGATATACGACGTTCAAGCTCAGTAAAACCGAAATTATCAAAGGTTATTTCTATGTCGTTGATGTGGTCGGGGGTGCGCATCGACGGGTGCGATGACTCCATACCGTCGGAAATTTCAGCGTGACGCGCCTTGAGGTTTTTCTTGTAGAGTGTGTAGAAATTACGAGCGATGGACTTGTTAAAATAGAAATAGAAATTCGCCCCTGGTAAGATGGTGAATTTCTCCAAGCATTTATCAAACATCGCGTAACAATCAGCAATCGCTTCATCGCGCGAAGGAATATCCGGCGCGTTTGATCCGTTTAACAGGTTGATGTAGTTAGTTATGTTTTTCAACACTATGGTCCCCATCATCCTGAACACCAAATTACGATAGGCTGCAGCGCGACGCGGATCGTCACAATGGCGTATAATTAGGATATATTTATTCACCAGACCGATTCGGTATTTGAACGCCTGGCGAAACATTTGACCCTCGACCGTCCTTCTCATAAGCCCTGCTATTTTTTCATCATGGCCTTACCCTCAGCGCGAACAGCAGCCAATTTGGCGGCACGCTCGGGGGCGATCTCCTTTTTGAAGTGCTCGTGTGAACGGCGTTTCAGCGATTCCTGCTTCTGCTCCTTGGACATAGCGCGGAACCTACCAAAGTATATACCGCTCAAATCCGCCGGGGCTTCCTTGGGGACCTCTTCACGTATATGCCCACAATGAGGACACGGCGATTGCTTACAATACGGCTGGCCGTCACGCATAACAAAGCTAACCGATGAATAGTAGTCACGCTGGTCGTAGCGCGGACACTCGGGGTTCTTGCAAACGAATTCCATAGGGCGTATTTATTGACGGCTGCCGTACAACGCAATCAGCATTGCGTCACAGGTGGCCAGTGTTACATTGAACGTAGGGAATAGCTGTTGGGCCTTGGCTTTGAGTTTGTTCTTCCACTCGGTTTTAGACATCGTCTTGCCGCGGCCACCCAATTGAAACTCCTTCTGCCACTTTTGGGGAGTAACGGTTTCCGTAGGTATTCGACACGCCAAAAGAGCCATCTCCAAATGTCCATATCCACGGCCAAAGTTAAACATAGCGTTGGCGCCGTTACCCGGTATGCCGCCGACCTTCTCCAAATAGCACTTGGAGTTCAACGAATGGAGTTTCAAAAACGCCAAAAGGTCGGTCGGAGTTTCAGGCATTTTGATAGCCATGATGAGACACCCCTGGGTGATGGAGTAAACCCCGATGCCGCCAGCGGCTCCGGGGTCAATACCGATTATGAGTCGGTCCTTGTAGTAGGTTGTGACGGAAGGTTTCATCGTTATATCTTATTTGAAACTATAAGATAATAACGTTGTAATCAATCGTACCTTGAAACCTTATCTATCTTCCTGACTATGAGTTTATTCTTCGCGGCGAAGTCGGGTGATACGTTCTGCGTAATCATCATCGACGTTATGCCCACATTTTCGAGCGTCCGGATGATGTGTTCCTGACCCAGGGAGTCGATGCCGTGGAACGCTTCATCCAGCAGTATCATGTCCAACCCGCGGCCATCGGTAGCCATATTAATCAACCGATTCAACCCTATCAGCGACGCCAACGCTACACGCCCGCGCTCAGCGCCGGAGTGAATACCGTACACGTCGGCGTTCAGGCCGTCTGACTGGATGTACACATCAATCTTATCACGCACGTTACCGTCCTTGGTCATGGTAAAGCCGTTAATCAGAACCGTTACATCCATGCCGAACTTTTCCAAGTAGAGATTCGTCATGCCCTCCAATACTTTCAACGCTTTGTTAGCGAGATACGTAGTGAACCCGTTCTTACCCATGTGGAAGTCCCAGAAGGACAGTGACTCGGTTAGGTAACGAAAGTCCGCTAATTCGGCCTTGGCGGCCTTAATTTCAGCCTTCACGGTTTTGATCTTAGCCTCGGCGGCCTTTACCGATGTGTCGTTGTCGGCGGCTCGCTTGGATTCTTCAATACGTTTCGCCAAATCAGCCCGGCGGCGTTCAGTTTCATCCATCTGACGCTTCAGGCGATCGGCGCGCTCACGAATAGCCGTCATGTTGCGTTTCACGCGGGTGAGTTCAGCCGACACCTGTTCATAGTCACGCTGTTTTTCTTCGAGGTCTTCCAACGCTTTTTCAGCCTTCTTAACCCCCGCTGCCATCTGTTCGTCGTCACGCTCACGCTGGGCGATGATACGACGTATCTGGTCAGGAGTGAGATCGAGTTCGCTGTTGGGGATAAACTGCTCGCCGCACTTGGGGCACGAGATAACGCCTTCCAACGCCAATTCTAACTCTTCCTTTGCGCGGCGGTTCTTCTTGCGTGCTTTGCGGGCGGCGTCGATCTTCTCCTCGGCTGCGGCGATATCTTCCTCAAAGTTCGGTGCCACTTCCAGTTGACGTTCAAACTGACCGCGCTTCACCTTTTCAGCCTCGAATTCTTCACGAATGGCCTTGGCTTGAAGACCGAGCGCAGCGGCGTCCTTAATGTACCCTTCCAACAGCCCAGTCATTCCGGCGATGTTGGCCGCTGCCGACGTGTTGGCCTTCAACTCAGCGAGGTTCTCTTCAAGGGTTTCACGGCGTGTGTCCAACGTCAAAATCTTGGTTTCATACTCTGCGACACGATCAGTCGCGGCCTTGTAGTCAGCCTTGATGGCGTCGAGTACAGGTTGGAGCATGTCGGCGTTGGTAATGCGGTTCAGAATCTCTTTCTTGGTGGCGTCAGGGGCGGTCAGGAAGTTGTACTGACGGTCTTGGCTGATGATGTAATAGCGGAGCAGGTCCTCGCGGCTCAACCCCAACAACTCCAGTATGCGCTTATCGACCTCGGCAACGGACGTCAACTCGGTGTTCAGGTGGTCGTTTTCGTACAATGCCGCCTTGGCGCTTTTCTTACGATAGAAACGGCGGCAGACTTCCATAGTCTGGTGAAGAACGTCGTTCGCCAGCCGCATCATCACCCACGCTTCGTCGCTATCGCGGTTGATAGCCTTATCGCGTGTGATAGGCGTATCGCGCGGCAGCAGGTCGCCAGTCAATGCTAACGCAATAGCCTCGAAAAGCGTCGATTTGCCTGCCCCGTTGTTAAGTACGCCGCGGTCGGTTTGGTTGTCGCCAAAGATCACCGTACACTCACCACGCTTGAACGTGACCTCAGCCCGATCACGAAAAGCAAACAGGCCGCCAAATTCTATTTTTACAGGATACCACATATCTACAATTCTTTTAACATCGCCAAACCTTCTTTCATCCGCTCGCCGCGTATTTCACGTTCCTTACAGAACTCTATGAAGTTCTTAACGATGGTCGATTTACGGAATGTTACCACTTTTTCAGGGTCGGCTGCTGTAGCCATCGCCGCAGCGGTTTCATCGGCTTGAAACTTGATCTCGATGCCTGCGGCAGCGAACTCCGAGGCGTTGAGTTTTTCACAATCTGCTTTGGAGCCAGTTACAACGATTCTGACGCGATCAAAGTCTTCGCCGGAGTACTTATCTATGAGGTTACGTAAAGTTGCTGTATCGGTCGCTACAACAGTTTCGCGGATATACCGCGGAAAGCGTAACGAGCGGTGTTCCCACGTGCCGTCGCTGTAGACAATGGTGACGCCCTTGTCGTCGGCTGTTTCGCCAAAGTTGTTCTGACACATCGAACCGAGGTAGTACACCTTATCGCCAACCTGCGAAGCGTTGTGATAGTGCCCTACAAACACGGCGTCGTAGTTACGGAACATATCCGGGCGAATATCGCTTTCAACCTGCGTACCGTCGTTATTCCGCACCCCCTCCACAGCCACGTGAGTGATCATGAAACGCGGACCATCAAATTTTCTTCGCTCAAGACCATTATCAACGGCCAATTTCTCTTCCAACCATTTGGAGTCGCCGTAATACGGTATCAGCACGAACGAGACACCGCCGTACTCAAACTCCGACGCTTGACTAACAACAGTAGCCTTACCGCAGCACACGCTGAGGTAGCTGCGGTCGGAGTCGGCGTCGGTCTTATCGTGGTTGCCGGGAATGGCTACTATCTCCAAGCCGCGGTCGTTGGCTTCTTCAGTGATAGCCCGCCACGTGTCCAGAACCTCCAAAGGTTGTGCCGAGCGGGACGTGAATACGTCACCGCCCAGAATCACAATCTTACAACCTATTTCTTCCGCCAGCGCAAATGTCTGGTCGAACAAATCCCGGACCACCGCCACGTTATCCTTCGACAGGTGGGGGTCAAAGCCCAAGATGGCTACCGGGTATTTAGCAGTCTTTTTCATACCGTCTAAAACGTTGTTATTCGCTTTCCAACTCGGCCTCTTCGAGCATCTTTTCACGCCAAGACTTGAGGTCCTTGTTGCGGGCTGCGGCGATGACCTTCTCCAACGTCTCCAGCGCCGGATTCTGGTCGTAGTAGTGCTGGTAGAGTTCGCGGTCAGATTTCCATTTCAACTTGCCGTTCATGAACGAGAAGACGGTCTTCGACGGCTTGGTGATGATACCGCGTTCGACGGCATATTCGATGTCTTCGTCCGAGAGGATGATACCGTACCCCAACAAGATACGGATGTAGGTCTTTTGGCGCGAACCGAAGTCGTTCTTGATGACCTTCACCTCCGAAATCTGAGCCACCTCCACGTCGTCGATCTTCTTCATCTCTGTTACGCGCATTTGGAGACGTAGGCATGGAAGCAACTCCACCCATTCTCCACCAGTACTCTTACGGGATGTAACACCCATGACGTTTTGCTCGTACTGGTGGTTGAGCATCACGAAATGGATCACGTTGCTGTAGCAAAGCCCGACCAGCCCCTTGGCGAACATCTTAGCCGACTTAGCAAACGCCATCATCTTGGGCTCTTGTAACTTTTCGAGTTCTTCACCCTTTGATGCGGCTTTGTTCATATTATCGACGTTGGCACGGAGGGCGTCATACTCAGCCTTGGAAAGCGTGGCGCCCAGCGAGTCCCAAAGGAAGAAGAACCGCGGCTTCTCCTTGATGCCGGCTTCGGCAAACAACTCGTGAGCGTCCTTGACGAACTTGCTCACGCGGACAAACATTTGCTCCACGTAGTGGATTTTGATGATGACCACGCGCGAAGGGTCTATGCCTAATTGGACGGCGTAGTCCTTGTTATCGCGGTTTTCAGACGAAAGGATACACGCCAGGCCGGTATCAGGATTCTCGGCCAGAAAGTATTTCATCGCCTCCAACCCCTCGGTGGTCTTACCGCTGCGGCTACGCCCGGCAATTTCGATGATACCCGTCGGAAGGCCATAGGTGCGCAAGTTCCAGTTCAATTCCGGGCTGCCGGTATGAGCCCACGATTTGATCTCCGAAAAGCCGTCTTTCTTCTTGAAAGTGATGACGTCTTCAGAGTTGAACCTGGCGGCGAGTTTTGATAAAATTGATGATGTTTTAGCCATGATAAGGTTTAGTTAAAAACGGCTGGCCAACTCGTAAGCCAGCCAGCCGCGGGAAAATGATGGAAACGCAGGAACTATTTCTTGCCGAGTTTGGCGCGGATCGAAGCCAGCGAGCGGGCAGCAGGGCTTTCCTTTTCAGGTTCCGGTTCGTTGTCGAGTTCAGGTTCCGGCTCAGGCTCGGCTTCCGGTTCCGGTTCCTCAAGACCGAGGGCCTCGCGGATAGCGGCGCGAATCTGGTCGTCGGTCGTGGACTTGTAGACCTTCACCGTGTCGCCGAGACCGTTGTCGCGGATGAACGCCTTGAGTTCGGCGCGGTCCATGTCAGCCAGCGGATCGTCGTCAGCGGCTGCGGGCTCCGGCTCTGCGTCAGGCTCTTCGTCGAGTTCAGGTTCCTCCTCCACAGGCTCCGGTACGCGAACGCCCGGACGGTTCTTCTTGGTGCGAACGGGCGGCACGTCGTCTTCCTCGTCAACGTCACGACGTTTGGCGGCTTTCTTGGTGACCTTCTTCTTGGGCTCGTCGTCGGACTCGGCGTACTGAGCGCGGACCTTCTCCACGATCTCCAGCCATTCGTCGTCGCTGAAGATGTCGATACCGTTGGCCTCGTCGAAATTCTGGAGACCCCCCAGCGCTTTCTCGAACATCTCGAGTGTGTACGTACCCGCGACCTCCTCGACGGGCTTCAGTTTCATGAACTTTTCGATGGCCTCGTCGGTCAGGGCGCATGCCTTGGGCTTCTTGCCGAGCGACACATCGTAGTAGTTCTCGCCCTTCTTCTTGTTGGGGTTCTTGATGTACTTGACGAACAGCGGCAGACCCTCGTCGGGATCGGTGAACGGATCAGTCTCGATGGGTTCGTCCTCGTCTTCAGTGATGGCCAGGCGGTTCAGCGCGTCACGAACCGACTTCTTGAACTCCCACAGTTTGGGTTCCATGCCGTCTTCCTTCACCTCAGCGGCGTAGCACAGCCACGTCAGCGAAGGCAGCAGGCCGTCGCGCTGTGCCGTAACAGCAGCCACGGCGGCTTCCGAGCCATGCGTCTTGACGTAGGCTACATACTCCTGGACGATGTCCATTGCGGTCTTGGCGTGGAACACAGAGTCCAGTACCGTACCGCGGCGATCGTCGCCGGCGTCAGTCACGAACGGCAGCCAGTAGCACTTGCGTGGTACGTAGAAATTGTCGTGGCCGGGGTGAGCCGGGAAGATGCGAATCTTCATCAGCCGCCCGTCCTCCAGCTGAAGGAACTCGGCGTTGCCGTTGTTGAGCATCGAGTTGTCTTCGTCGATGCGGGCTTTGAGTTTCTTGATTGGCGTTGCTTTAAGCAACTTTCGAGCATCATTCATTTGTTTTTAATTTTATTATGATGAGTAATATGAAAGCCTTTTGGAATTTCTTCCCCTATTTTTATACGTTTTATCGACTCACCGTCGGTTATATAAACCCTGTTAGAATTAGAAGCACCGATTTTTCGTTTCGTTTCCTCAGACAACGGTTTTCTTTTTACGCCGCGAATAGAAGCACTTAAACGGCGTTTTGCTTCTTCAGACATTTTGCGTCTTAGTATCAATTTATCCTCGGGGTGTTCGATGTAGCGTTTTCTTTGCGCTTCCGACATGCGGAGACGTGATTCAATACTATGTTTTAAGGTCCCATTTTTACGTTTACTTTCGATTGCTTTAGCAATAGATTCTTTGCTCCTTTTTCGTCCTTTCATTGCCATTGATATTTTTCTCCGCGTTTCATCTGTAAGTCTTTTATTCTTGTGAAACGTAGAATTTTTAAGCCGAGATGATGGCAATTTTGACGGGTTTATATCAGAAGAGTTTACATTTCCATCTGCAATATTGTATCCAAATTTATGGTCTTGTGTTTTGTATAGTTTTATATACACATATTCCCACATGTTCAAATCGTGAGTAGTCGTACAATATCTCAGAATCCGACGTTCAAAATTCTCGCGACCGTATTTAGCAATGGCCTTAATTATGAGAACGCCGCTACCGAGATAGTAGTTGTCCCAATATTCGCTTCCTAATGTGTGTTGGCCGACATACTTTTTACCGTTTACTTTATTTGTCGTAAGATATATAAATCCCTTGTATTTCATAACGAAGATTTATCATCTTATAACTGACCTCTTAAGTCATTCGTCTTCGTCAGGAATCAGTTTGCGGCGTTTGCGTACTTTCATAACCGAATTCACCTTACTTTGGAGCAAGTGCTCTTCGATATCACCCGCCGATATGGACAGTGAAAGTTTATCCAGTTTGGCCGACTTGTCCTTGGCCGAAAAGAGAAGCGAAGCCGCATAGTCGCGAGTCTTTTGAGCCTCATGCAGTTTCATTTTGTTAGCCTTGTAAAGCGGGTTCTGGACTACTGCGGTGTTTACCTCATCGACGGTGGGGGCTTTCTTGCGGTCTTCTTCGCTGTTGAGTTCAGCACGCACCTGTTCGCGAATCTTGGCTTCGAAGATATCGCAGTTCAGTTTGGTTTCAGCCAGCGAACGTTCGGCGTCGGCCAGCAACAACCCCAGACGGTTTACTATCACCGGAAAGGTGATAATTTCGCCAACGAGGTTCTCATAGTGAATCGTCAGCAGGTCATCGACGTTAATTTCGTCGTCGAATTCTTCGAACTCGATCTCGTAGACGTTTTTGCCGATCAGCAGTTTCCGTTTCATTCTACAGGTTCTTGTTGGTTAACGTCGCCGGAACGTACACGACGAGTGATCTCGATGATGAGGTAGTGAACGGCCTTTTCCAGGTCGCGGATCAGGCGGCTCTTTTTGTGCCCTTGGGTAACGTACCGCTGGAGATAGCGCGTTACCTGGTAGATGTTGATGGCCGCACCATGGTCGTCACCATACAGCATCTTCTTGGTGTCGATGACCTTTTCGCCATCAGCGTACTTATCAGAGTAAGTCCTGGCGATGTGGTTGATGGTCATCGCCAAAGCCTCGGCCGCTTCCGGCTCGGCGTCACACACACGCTCGATATCGTACGACACCTGCGCGAGTAGTTCGTTTCTTCGTTTTTGGTCCATGTTAAATGATATTTTTTAATAAATCGATGATATCATCCTCCGACGCGTACAGCGAATGCGACGTAGTGCAAATACCCATCTCAATGCACGTATTTCGTAACGTTGAAACCGCCTTATAGTAGTTATCCTTACAGTAGGGCAGCAAGTTTAACGGCCATGAACGGTTGCCGATAGCCAATTCGCGGTTCAAAAAGTACAGCAGCGCCATCCAGTCTGCTACTTTCACGATAGCGTGCATCACGTCGTAGAACTTATCCTCTTTGGAGAACGTTTTGACCACGTCGGATTCCTCGCCAAACTCTTCCGTCAACTGGTGGTTAACGAACTTATCAAGCACGTTTCGGATTTCGCCGCCGTTGTAGTTGTTGTACTTGAGTTCGTGGGTGATATCGCGGCGCAGAATGGCTTCGTCGAAGTCGTGCATCAACGCCAGTTTCAGCGTCTGGTATTTGAATAACCACACTTCGGCGCGCTGTGTGTCAGACGGCCACAAATATTCCAAGAGGCTCATCGCGAAGACCGAAACCTTAAACGAATGTTGTGACACGCTTTCCTGCTGGTGGCGGTCGTATTCCAACCACTGCTTGATGTTATCCAACCGCGCCAAATAGTCACGGTTGAATAGCTTTATCAAATCTCCTTTGTTTCCTTTGTTTTCCATACGATTTTGTTTTACTACTGTAGTATTTCTAACCTTGTAGATGGACACGACTGGATGACCTTCTTGCCCGCAAAGAAATTAACGCGTCCTGATACAGCCACAACTCGGTTCAGCAGCGTCGCTTCAGTTTCAGGCTGGTATTTCCAAAAGTCAGCCCACAACGTGACTTGAACGATAAGGCTGTTGATTTCTACCTGCAATACGCCATACGTATCACCCCGCTTGGTTTGACGTTCGAATACGTTGTTAACACGCCCCACGATACACACCTCGTCACCTTCGTTTTTCTTCTCGAATTCAGGCGCAGTAACGTACAACCGAACCATCCGTTTTCCGAGACCATACTCGTTCAACATACGCGTGTAGTCCACTTCGCCATACCCGGTTATTTCGCGCTGTTTGAAGACCCACCAAGCGTTAGTATGGGCATCGGGAGTAGCGAATTCTTCAGGCAGTTCTTCGCCCCGGCGTTCGAGATATTGTTTGACGATATCTAACCGTTGACGCGGGTTGCGTACTCCTTCTACAAGGTCGAACGCTCCGGCCGTTATCAATCGTAATACCACCGTACGATTAACGCCCGTAGGGACTGACGTTATGAAGTCTTCGAAAGAAAACACCTCGCCGTGCTCAGCCTTCATTTGTTTGAGGAGCGTCAACGCCCGATCGCCGACGCCTTTAACCTTCCCCAGTGAGAAGAAGATACGGTTGGTTTCAGGGTCGCAGGTAAACGTATCGCCCGAGAAATTGATATCCGGCGGACGGACCTCAATTTCGGCTCCGGTTTTCTTCATTTCGACAAGCCGATACGGAATATCAGCCTCTTTAGAAGCGTACTGAAGCGACGTCGTCCAAAACTCCAACGGGTAGTTCACCTTAAACCACTGCGACCAGTACGACATCATGGTATAGGCCACGGCGTGAGAATTACACGTTACCACACCACCGTCAGTCAAAAACGTGTGTGACACGTTGCCGCTCACCTCCACGTCATAGACTTTTTCTTCACCTACGCACTGAATATTGACGATTTCTTCCAATCGTGTTAACAATCCCTTTTCACCCATTCGGTGACGCGGTAGCGTTTCAAAGTGGATTTTCTTATGACACGAATTACAGAGCCACATCAGGTTGCTAACGTCATTATTCGCCCGATTCCCATCCATATGATGAGCCTCCATGCGTTTTCCCACTTTGCCGCACTTATCACACGGGCATCCGGCGTGTTGGCGTTTGAAATTTTCAAAGTCAACGGTGGGATGATATTCTTGACGCTGGAATCCGCACTGACCCTTCGTAGGATAGTTTTGAGACCTACCACGTTGGAACGAATAATCCTTATTCGTTTCTTCGTATCCAGCCCAGATATACAATCGAGCACCAACTGCCAAACCGCTATCTATAGACATTTCACCCGCCGGTGTCGGGAAGCGGTGATTAGACGTACAGCGTATCTTTTCGCCGGAACGTACAGTGATTTCGTAAACCGGACGCACACCTTCAAAACGGATGTCAACGATTTTATTACGAACCAACCTGCCTTCGTCGTTTAACGACCAGCACATTCCGTACCCTGAACGAATATACTTATCGCTTAACGATTCGTGAGATAGCCATAAATCAGACGTGCGATTCTTTATTTCGTACATCTCTTCGATAGTGGGAGCATACGAACCGCGCGTAATACCTACGCGACGAATACGTTCCGAACCTGCCAAGCACTTATTGAAGCCGTACGAAGCGAACGCCAGCATCTTCTCCCAGACTTCAGAGGCTTGTTCAACGGCTCGTTTTTCCACAACTCCTTTTGATTTTATCAAATTGGAATATCCGTTAACGAACTTTTCCTTGAATTGAGCCAAGGCTGTGTGATTCTTTTTCTTAATGTACGTACGACACTCGTCGGATTCGATAGGCGTTAAACCTCCAACAACCATCGCCTTCATGATTTGTTCTTGGTAGGTATACAGCGAATAGGTATCACGCGTGATATCCTCCATCCCGGGGTCAAACTTTGGCTTCTTGCGGCCGTTCTTTATATCGACAAACGTTTCGTGCGCCTTCACATCCATCGGGCCTGGTCGGAACAGTGCCGTCATAGCGATTAGGTCGTCAAGGCTTTGAGGTTTAGCCTCGCGGCAGTAATTCATCAGCCCCATAGCACCAAACTGAAACACGTCTTCACACCACCCGCGCTGGAAATAACGGTAAACCTCTTCGTCGTTGAACGGAATGGTGTTAACGTCGATTTGCTCCCGACGGTTCTTGGCGATAAGTTTGATGATAGACGAGAACTTATCCAGCTGGTTAAGACCCAATATGTCCTCCTTCAAGAAGCCTGATTTGTCAACATACTTGCCTTCCCACTCTGATACAAGCACATCGCCCATTTTCTTCATAGGCATCCACCCAAACAAGTCGATCGGGTTTCCATCCTCATCTTCCTGCGGTACAACAATGACCGCTGAGGGATGAATTGACGACGTTTTACACTGCGTAAGGGCGTATTTCGTCATATGGACCAACTCGGGGTGATCCTGCACAAAACGGAACAATTCACGCGATGTAGCTGCGTAGTTAAACAAGTCACCCCACGTGTACTCGATTTGGTCGTCGATGTCCTTGGTGAGTTTGTTCATTACCGCGAACGGCACGCCCATGACCTTGCCGAAATCCTTCAAACATGTCTTGAGTTTCATGCGGGTGTACGTACCAACAGAGCACACATGATTGACGCCATAGCGTTTGGACATGTATTCCTTCACTGTATCCCGAAATGCAACAGGGAAATCGGCGTCCACGTCCGGCATGCTGTCCTGACGGGCAATTTCGACTTTTTCTATTTTTAGAATCTTCATTTCTTCCTTGGTTTCATTCCATACCAAAAACCGTCGGGGAGCGGACTGTCCTTCGGTATAACAGTATTTATTTCACCATTAGTTATTCTAACTTTGCCTTGCATAGGATTCGTGTATCCTTGTTCGTATTTTACGCGAAATTTTTCCCTTAACGCCTGACGTTGTTCCGCCGACCAACGATTATTCCAATTCGGATTGTTCTCACCTGCATAGCGGCCCTTCATTTTGGCAGATAATTGCGCCTTTTGCTCCGGCGTCCAGTAATTACCGTAGTTTGGATTCTTTTCGCCGGCATATCGACCTTTTAAGGTTTGTGAAATTCTTTTCTTGTAATCGGCATTATCCAAAGTCATTTGACGCTTTTGATGAATTCTTTTCATCACTTCCGGATGATCCTTGAATGTCTTTTTAAGCGAACGTGAAACTTTAATCGCACCAGTGTTGGCCTATGTAAATTCTTCCATTAACGAGGTTTGTCGTTTTGTAAATTATACCTTGCATAAAGTCCGCAATTTATCAATATCAATGTCCAGATCTATATTTGACAAATCGCAGTCTATATCTATTTCCTCGCCATTACGAAGAGGAATTTTAGCGTTTTCGGGCAATCTAAACTTGCCATACCCCTCAATTTCCAAATCCCAAAATTTAGGAACCGTTACGCGATTAGAATTCAGAAATCGTTCGAACATTAAATCATATTTCAACGGGTCAACGTCCGTTATGTACAGGCAATATGCAATCAACGATCCGCACACTGAACCACGCCCCGACCCGGTCATGATACCCTGCTCGCGGCACCAGTTCATGATGTCCCAAAGGATCATGAAATAATCACATAGCCCGTTAGGAACGATAATGGCGCACTCCTTTTCGAGTTCATTCATATACTTATCCAGGTCATCGACCTTACCTACCAACCGCTCTTGAACGCCCTGTTCCAACTTTTCAAAGAAGGCGTCTTCAACCGTAGTTTTTACAAACTTGTATTTCGGAAGGTGACGAATGCCCGTCGGTATCTTAAACTCAATAGTGTCCGTCAAAGTCGCTGTAAGGGCCATGCCATCAATTATCTTCTCGTAAAGGGGCGCGGCTACGTCCATCCACTCTTCGTAGGCTAAAATCGTCTCTTTTGAGTTTTTGAAATACTGGGTCGAACTTTCGGCATTCACCACCCCAGCAACCTTATTCAGCAGGGCCTTCAGCGGAGCCTCTTCGCGATCAAGGTAATACGAGTCGTTGATGACGATAGGCAGCGTCTGGCAATAAGCCTTCATTTTCCGACAACGGCAGATGTAGGTGTCGATAGCTTCCAGGTGAGCGCGGAATAACGCTTCGGATTCGAATTCGACGGTGTCGATCTGATAGTACACTTGATCGAACGCCGTGTGATACGCTTCCAGTAAAGCCTTGCACCGCTCGGCGTCGGACTTAAAGTAGTTCAGTTCGCTATCCGGCGGGATAACGCAGATCAGCCCGCGGCCAAGTTTATACAGTTCCTCGCTGGGGATGAAGCCTTGATAATCGACGTTTATGGCCTTATTCACCAACAGCAGGTTGCGCCACCCTTCAGGGCTGGTTACGTATAGTTTCAACGCGAAGGTTTCCTGTACGTCAGCCGCCTGGTCGTAGTTACACGCCACGGTCACAGTCTCGCCTATTATAGGCTTCAGCCCGTTATTCAAGCATGCGGTCTGAAAAGCCAGCGTTCCGGCCAAAGTGTTTCGGTCGCATATGCCGAGGGCCTTCATGCCGTTGAACTTGGCCTTGGCGGCCCATTCTTCGCAGTTTGACGAACCGTTCAAAAACTCATACTCGCTGTGAACGCCCAGATGAACGAACGGAACCAGTTCTTCGGCGGTTGCAGTGCCAAGGTACTTAAAATCGCGGAACTCAGGCCGGAACACCACCGATTTATCCAACCGAAGATGATCTTTCTTGATGTTTGAATAGTAGAACTTACCGCCAAATTCGAACAGGATGTATTTTACAACCCCATCGTACAAGGCGTCGAACTCCGCCCCCGTCACCGCGAACGAGAAGCGTTGATCGATGATCTTGCCCTTATCGTCGGGGTGGAGGTACAAAAAGTCCCCCACGCCTTCGATAGCGATTATATTCAGTTCGTCGTCGCGCTTTTCTTCGATAGCCAGGTAGTTATCGTCGGCCCAGCGCCGTAATGCCTCAGTCATACTACAAAATTGTATTCGGGTCCGCGTTAGATAACCTTGCCGCGAAGAAATTGCGCGCCAGCATTAGGTAGTCCCAACGCGCATCGACTTGATAGTAACTCGGCATATAATCGATGATCGAGATACTGCCTTTCAACAGCTGATCGCGATCCTCCGGCAGGCACCCACCGCGATTACGCTTATAGGAGATGTACTCCTTCAACAACTGATACACGGCCGAAAAATATATCGACTTTTCATGGACGTATCGCTGGAATCCAGCCTCGTCTTCTGGATCGCCACCGTCGGCGTTACGGTTGAGCAGACGGGTGATCATCTCCTCCAGGAATACAGTTATTTCACGCAGGCGGTTTACCGGCACCTCGGACTCGAAATCAAAGTCCATCATGTACGAAATAGCTTCGTTGTAAAGCCCCATTTGTGCCGAATTAACAGGATATTCGGCGTTGGTGAAAAGGTCGAACATCTTCTCGGTAATGTCGTTCCATTCGTAGACGTGAAGCGACTGCGAGTTATGAGTCTGAACACCCAACTCAATGCCCAGACACAGCGACATTATCTCCGTCAGGAACGAAAACTGGAAGATGTTCGTAGGGAGACCCCAGTGAAGGTCATTCGAACGATTCTGGACCGTGGTAACGAGTTTACCGTCGCGAATTTTCAACATCACCATATCGTTACACGGCAGGTCCTTGGTCTTCACACCGAGGTCGAACTTGGGGTTCCAAATCGACATCACCACCTGCCGCGTATCAGGATCAGCCGACAGTAAGCGTATCGCCTCTGCAACCTGATCCAGTCCAGGATCGGCCGACTCGCTTTCCGAAGCAATTCCCCAGTGGCGCAGGCGCCACCCGTAGGGAGCATGAAACGTTTCGCCGTTGTCCGAAAAGTCAGCCATCCGGCTATTGAAGATCGTCAGGAACTCAACGTCCTTACGACCCACGGCGATCCACATCGCTTCAGCCAGCAGGAAGAACACGTTGATATTACGACCGTACCCGCCCACGCAGCGGCGATAGGGGTTGGTGATAACGGTCTTCACGTCCAGCAGTTCGCGCACCTTTCCGCCACGTGAATTACGCCACGGCAGTTTACGTATCGTATCGTTGATGTACGGATACAACTGGGCAAATGATCTGCGGGGATCGGTGACGTAAGTCGTTTGACTTTCAAGTTCGCTGACTGAAACGCCATCAACGGACTTGGATATTGTTTCTTCTTTCATACTTTAATTACGATTTTTTATACCCCTTATAACGCTGGCAGTGATAGTGAAATGAACCCCGACTGTTTAAGGCCGGGGTTCGGGATGAAGAGTAACTATGGCGCTATTTCTTAGCGGCTTTAGCTTTCTTGGCTGCGGCGGCTTTAGCCAGCGCGGCGCGAGCAGCGGCCTTGGGATCGGCCTTCGGTTCCTCGGCCTTGGGAGCGGGGGCTTCCTTCTTGGCGGCAGGAGCCTTCTTCGGCGCAGGAGCAGCGGCCTTCTTGCCGGTAGCCTTCAGATCGGCTTCCATCTTCTCGCGATTCTTGCCAAGACGGCTGTCGGTAGTCGAGACGGCGGCCTTGATGTCGGGGAGGTAGGTCTGAACGATTTCCATCGCATGTTCCCACGTGATGCCCTTGAGCCACGGCAGAGCGTTCCACGTCATTTCGAAATCGACACCGTCGTCGGCGAGTTTGTCCTGAGCAGCCTGACTGCGGAACGTGTTCAGAACGACGTTGGTCGTGGCGAAATTGCCGTCCTTCGAGTACACGTTCTCGAACATGATGGCCACGGGTTTCGAGTTGGCGCCGCCGTACTTGATCGAGATACCCTGCGACACGGCCACGTACTGGAACTCCTTCTCGGGGAAGAACTTGACCAGAGCCTTGCGGAGCAGGTCCATGTGCTCCGGAACGGTCTGCGGCTTCAAGCGAGTACCGCGTTCGCTGTTACGAGGCTTCTTGGCCTTGGCGGGCTTGATCTCCTTGGCGCCTTTAGCGGGCTTGGGTTCCTTCGGTTCCTTGGGTGCGGCTTTGGGGGCAGCGGCTTTCTTCTTCGGCGCAGGGGCCGGAGCCTCTTCTTCAGGCTCGGCCTCCGGTTCCGGCTCCTCTTCAGGCTCGGGTTCTGCCTCAGCCTCCTCTTCGGCGGCCTCTTCGGCGAGTTCATCAGCCTGCTGTTCAGCCGGAGTGGCTTCTGCCTCGGGGGCGGCAGCCTCCTCGCCTTCCAGTTCGGCGAACGAACCGACGATGTCGATCAGGTTATCGATGGTTTCGTCGTCCATCCCCGGGATGCCGGCGTCTTCGAGCCGCTTGAGGAGAATCTCCTTGGCGGCCTCTTCGGTCTTTGCCTCGATGCCGAGTTTCTTCAAGCGCTCGGCGTTTACTTTCGAAATTTTAGTTGCCATAGTTTTGTACGGTTTAATGAAACAATTGTTATTTGATTGAATTATTCGTCATTCAAACGATAATAGTCGTATCGCGTTGGCGTATAATATAACGCTGACTTGTAATTGGCCAACAAATACGCCTGCTGGTCGGCGATAATTTTATCAACCAACGACAATGCGTCGTTGAAAAGCATGTTTTGGTCATACCCTTCAGCAGCGGCGCGCGGCGAACGTAGCAATTGAGCCATCATCCGGCGATTGCGTCCTCGGATATGAAGCGAGAATATCATCCGCTTCATGCCTGTTAGGTTCCGTAATACGTCAACGCCGTTAACCACAAAGTGGTTAGTTTCGGGTTCGACTTGAACGGTGTCTTCGATACCGCAATCGTAGTTGGTTTGGTCGATACGGAGTTTGTGGTTTTCCTTTTTGATGGCCCTCATCAAGTCGGTGCACTTATTCGAACAAGCGCATTCAACGTAGTAGCGCAACGGCACCGGACGCGCCGCTTCACCGCGTCGGTACGCCAACCATCGGCGACCATAGGCTTTTATGGAGGTGAATATTTTTAGGCGAAATTCCTGGAGCAGATCTTCACGCTCCAACGATATTTCCTCGTACGAATAGAGTTTGTTGGCGTATTTTACAGCCAGGTACTCTAATTCCTTGTAGGCTTTTTCCGATGGTTTCATGCCAATTGAGTTTTACGATTCAGATGTCGTTTTCATACATCCACAGCACGAAGGTAGGTGAAATTTTCCAATCGACAAAGAACTTTCAACAAAATGTTGAAAATTTTTTACAACACCCGTATCACTTCGGCTTTCGAGACATTGTTGGCATAAACCTGAGTCCGCTCGTTGTAGAGCGTTAAATACTCCCCATTAACGGCATCAAGTTTCCAAACCTCACCGCGATACGCAAAATCGCTGTTAATGGAATAATAGTTTGCCTTGTCCTTGGGGGTAGCGAGAAAATTCGGCCGCCCTATCGCGTCGAACAATTCAGCGCGCACAGCCTGCATTTTATCGGTCGATGTGAAGATAGAAAGCAACTTATTACGGTTGGCGATGTCTTCGATCTTCTCGCGCTTAAAACGCATCACTTTTTCGTAGTAACGCTTGTCTTTAGGAGAGAAATATATTTTGCGCTTGAATTCAGCGATGATATATTCCCGTTGAATGACATGGAAATACTCAGCCACTGAAAGACTGCGTGAGTTGTCGTTCATGATACTACCTTTTTAGTTTTCCAATTACATTCCAAGCAAAATCACGTGGGCGCTGGAGGCGTTCAAACACGGCTATGGTTTCAGCCTCATTACACTCATCAATATCCTTCTTGGTCGTGAAAACTATATTTGTAGCAAAGTACTTGTCTAACTCAAATGCGTACTTTTTGATCTCCTTGATGGCGTCAAAGTCGTATAACAAAACTACTGAACGGACCCCCCGATGCTGAAGCATGGCGCGTTGGTAGTCGCTTATTTTCTTACCAAATGTGGCGCAGCACTTAACGTCGTCACACTCGTCCAGCCGCAGCCGCCGATCGACGGCAATTTTATCGAATACCCCCTCAACCAATATGACCGTAGCACCAGGTGTGGTTATATCGTCATAGCCGTACAGCATTTTGGCGAAGTCGGCTCCAGTATCATTACGCCAACGCAACGCACCATCGGGAACATTCTTAGAGGCATACCGCCCCTGAAAAGCAGTTATGACACCGTCGGTAGTAACAGGGATGAGTATATAATCGGCGAACTTACGCATTAACGTAGTTCGCCCCAATCCATATCGTTTCATGACTGCTGGAGTAAGGCCACGGGTGTTTTCGAGGTAGTCGTCATGACGGCATACCCGATACCCCACAGGCATCTTACGCGGCGGCAGCGGTTCAAGCGTTATGTCTTCTGCAACGTCGGCTTTCAAATCACGTATTTTGGTGATAACGTCGCGCTCTTCAACTGTGGCTCCTTCCAGCAAATATAGCTTATCAAGGTGTGAAAGCAGTTTGTACACGCCGCCTTCTTCCCAGCATTTCTTGCACTGAAACTGAAGAGTTGTGGGGTTGACGTAAAAATGGCGTTCTTTGCCGCAAAAGACACACGTGGTTATGTACTCATCGCGCCGTGAGTTAAACCGCCCGTTGGCTCCGAGCAGTTCACGAATATCTATACCCCATTTATTCGTCATCGTCCGTCGAATGCCGCCCGCGTTTGGTCTTAGTTGCGCGCTGTTCCTCTGCTATTTCCTCCCAAGGCATTTCCAACGTGCGCTTGCGGTCATAGAAACGCGAGTAAGTCATGTTGTTACAGATGTGAATAATATCTCCAGCCTTGTGCTCACGAGCCTTATCCAGGTACAAGCGCATGATCTCTTCCTTGCGTTCGTCAGACGTAAAGTTCATCGTCACAAAACCATCCATTGGGTTCACCTTGCCTTTAGCCTCAGAGAGGTTGTAACGAGTGATAACGAAGTCGGGGTCGTTTTGTAATTCAGGAGGTATGCCATTAGCCTGTGTAGCGACATGGACCACGGCGTTGTATTCCATAGCCAACATCTTGGCCTGCTGAGCCAGTTTCATCTGACGAAAGCGCTCTTCAGCCATCGAGTAGCTATGACCGTCGCCCAACTCAGCCAGTTCCAAGTAGTCCCAAAGGATCATATCCACCTTGCCGTAGGCGCGTTCAATATCCTGCATTTCTTGACGCATCTGCGCAACAGTCATACCGCCAAAGTTCTCGACCGCTACCACTATGATATCAGTCTTGCCGAGTTTGGCGACAACGCGCTGAGACATCTTGAGTTTGGCATCCGATATATTACCGACTTTGACGTCTTGATATATGCCCCCTAACCACGCTGAATCGTAACGCGCCAAGGCTTGCTCACGCGTACCTTCCAACTGAAAGTGTACAACGCGATACCCCTGCCGAGCGGCGGAGATTCCCAGGTGAACCAACGCTTGTGATTTACCAGCACCGGAAATACCCATCCACAACCACGCTTCGCCTGTTTCAGGACCGCCATTAGCGCCACCCAAGCGATAGTCCAGTTCGTCGATACATGTCGGTATCTTATATCGGTAATTCCAGTCTGTCGAACGGCGTTCCAACTGACGGCGGTTGAAGTCACTAAACACGCGGTCGTACTTGGCGTTCTGGATTGTAAAATGAGATATTTCCTCAGCTGCTGTTATGAGTATGTTGTACGCCTTTTCTTTGTCGCCCAGGTTGTAGGCATCGGCGATACGGTCGTTGGCGTCAAGGAATTTCATCTGGCGAATGTACGCTTCCAGTGACGTTACCAGTGAGGGAATATCTTCGTCCGTAACATCAACGTCGCGGATGTTTTCGATCAACTCCAACACCGCTTCGTCGTCTAAGAACTTTTGCTGTAGCTGACCTGTGGTCGGTACGCGCCCGGTCTTAGAGAAGCGCTCAGTCATGTATTTCCAAACCTTCTTTTCGGCCTCAACCTGAAGATACGAAAAACGCAGGTACTGGTTCAATATGCCGAACACCGAGCGTTTACGCATAGCCGCCGAGAACAACTCGGTTATAAGGTTTGACGATAATCTATCTTTTAGCATATCCTCGTATTTTGTATACAAGCGGGAAATTCTTCCCCAAAAGTTTCTTGCAATCTTTTCGGAACTCACACGTCGCACACCACATACTACGGTGGTGATACAACGTCGTATTCACTATACACCACGCAAAGCCCTTGTTGGTGCCATAATAGGCTGCCTTGGCTCGTTCTTCGCGATCGATAAGCCTAACCAATAACGCTGGTATTTCGGTATCGAATTTCAGCGTCGAGATGTCAAATCGGCTTTTAAGACCACGGGCTGTTTTATAAGTGGCCGACGCGGGTTTAACCTCCTCCCATGCCTTCACTGCCTGCCTACTAAACAGCCACGTCAAACGTGTACGGCTCAACACCTTACGATCTATACGACCGCGCCTATCGCCGTAACGACACTGTAATTGAAACAGCATAAACCGCCGCACGAAATCCTCAGTGGCGTTTGGGTAACGATCCACGAAATGATTCCACGTGTGAATATCGGTATTATTCACACGAAACGTATTGCGCATATCACACCCCATTTGGTACAACGTATCGACTAAAAGTCGGACGGCGTATCGGTAGAGTGACGGTTTACAGATAACCAAATCTTCAGCCATCGTTCGAGAGTTGTGAGCCAATTTTCAACCGCCGTGTCCAGTATTCCGATACCTGCTTCACCGACGGCTTTAACGTAGGTATTTAACCGTGTCGATGAGTGCTCCGAGAAATAAGCGTCGTCGATGTCGATAAAGTCGATAATCGCCGAACGGCTCTTGGCTTCTGTGGCGCCTAAAACACGGCCTTTACGCTGAATGGTGTTGGCGTTTTCCAAACCGCCATCGACGTTGAATAGCACCTCAACCTCCGGCAGCGTCACACCCTTCTTGAAGATATTCGAGGCCATCAACACGCCGCCATCAGGACGAGCCAAGAACTCTTCCTTAACGCGATCACGTGTTTCGTTGTCGGTATTGCCGTGGATGAAGGTGCACCCGGTAAGTTCAGCGATGTGACGACCGTGATCTATAGACTGGAACATCACCAGCGTCTTGAAGCCGTTAGCACGACACGTTTCGATAACCTTCACCACCACGGCGTCACGGATTTGGCTGTTGAAGATAATGGCCTTCTGGTAGGCGGCGTAGGTACACGCCCTCAGGGCTCTTGAATCCTGCTCTAAAGCCAGCAGGAAGACCTTGTATTCTGTAAGCACACCGCGTTCGCGCAGCGTCTCTTCCTTGATACGATAAACGACATCGCCACTCCAAGCCTTCAAACGCAAGTTCTCTACAAACGCCTCTGCGCGATACGGCGTGGCCGAAAGGCTCAGCTGGTGTGTGAGCGACTTGCAACTTTTATATATCTTCAACTTAGGGGACGATGCGTTATCATGTACCTCGTCAACAATCAAAAACCGGAGCCCGCGTAGGAAGGTCTTTAGTTTGTTCTTTTTGCCGGTTTCAGTGCACCGCTTGGACAGCGTGGCTTGGATGGTTTGTATCATCGCCACGGTGACGCGTTTTTCAGTGTCGATACGTCCGGCGCGTATTTCGCCAATTTCGATACCGCCATACGGCTCGAAATAACGCTTGAAATCGTCGATAGCCTGCTGGAATAGCGTTTTACTATCAACAACGAACATAACCTTGTACGATACTGCCTCGGTCTGCAAGAAGATGCGTATACATTCGCCAGCGATAAAAGTTTTACCACCACGCGTCGGAACAACAATAATCCCTATCCTCCGGCGAAAGAACGCCTCAACGGCCCTGCGCTGGTGAATGTACTTACCACCCAAACGTTCATCGATCTTGACTGACCGAGGCAGTTTGAAATCATAATCCACCAAGCGATACTCGCGTCCGGCGGATGACAGTTTCTTAATCAACGTCGGCAGCATGCCTACCTTGAACGTCATATCGCGGCGGTCGAACATTTGAATCTGGTCGCTGTATGCAAAGGGACTCGGATTGGCGTATGTTAACGCCTTGGCCACGATACGCTTTCCAACAGCGTCGCATCCAGCGAACGAATATTCAAAAAAGTTTACACGTGTAAGCACGATCTTGTAACCCGCCATAGCCATATCCCTTTCGGTATCTTCTGTTAGCATACTGTTCCTTTAACTTTGACGCTGTCAGGTCGCCTGGAATAGGTTTTATCACAACCCAAACACCATACTGGGGTGTGTGGCGGATGTACTCTGCTCCAGCCAACATATTGAAATAACCGTTGACGGTGGTCAATGAACCGTATTTGCGGTAATTCTCCGCCTTCTCTTCCAAGATGGCGCGTACAGCCTTTTGAGTCACTAAACTGCCATAGCTGCACTTGGCCATATATTCACGGATCACGCTCCAGGCAGTGATACTCGTTTTGGTACGTCGAAAGACCATATCATTCGTATTTTATAACCAACAATCAGATTCCACACAGGTTTCCTTCCTACGAACATAGCGCAAGGCTGATGTACGCTTTAAGCGGTTGTACACGCGACGGCGGGCGTCGTTGCTATCCTTGGCACGAACGGTGAACTCCAGTATCTGGTCCAACTCGATCGTAACGTGGTGAATATTATTTTTCGTCTTCTTCATGGTCGATAAGATTGGCGTAATACGTCACGAGGTCTTGAAGGAAATTCAATCGAACATCCTTTTCATGATAGTCCCACCAAAAGAGGTCTTCCGGATCACAATCAGCGGGACGTACAAACTGAGGGATTAGGTCAGTGACAGTGACGCCATGATATCTGTGTTCGTAATTCATAAACACAAGCATCTTGGCGTTTAACTTTTGATCGTCAGTTTCAACAAAACCTTCACGGCGTATAATTCTGCAAAACAACCCACACAATCCAGTGTAGGCATCATTGTTCTTTCGCCATTCATCACGCGCCAATACGCACATCTTAAATCTCCATTCATTTGCAGTCATTTCATCAACATTTTCATTTCACAATCGCGTTCTCGCGCACACGCCAGCATTACATTTGCTGGTGGGGGACATAGCGAAGGAGGTTTACCCCCTTTCCCCCTACTGCCAATATGGCGTCTTGCTGTATGGGTCGCGTGTCGTTGAAGTGGTTTACCCCTGTTCATCCCCAATACCGTTGCACGCTTTGGTAACGACATAAACGTTGTAGCCATTTTAAGCGTCGTTCGGCGTCGTGTGAGGTACGCTATAGGCGCGTATAGGAAAACTCGCTGCCAAGAGCAAAATGGGCCTACAAACGCGAAAAAAGCCCCGGCTGTTACCGGGGCTCGTTTAGGCTAACACCTGAATCTACCGTTTAGGCGGGTATTTCTTGTTGGAAATGTACTTGATCCACCCGAACCAGTGGTTCCAGAAATGACGCGAATACTCGGGGTCATCCTGCGTGTACTGGCATTCGGTTTCGAAACAGATGTTCTTGTACGCCATGTCGTGCGGAGGCAGGAAGATTTCGATCAACCAGCACACCACGTACACAGCGTAATACGAGGCCAACCACAACAGCCACCACCATGGGTTGTAGTCGTAGATGAGCCACGTCGTAAGGAACAACGCGAAGGATGTGATCATAATCTGAAGGACCTGATGCCAATGACGCCGTTCATGGCGGTAGATAGGTTCAGGGACTACACGTCCGTGTTTGTCTTCACGGACGAAGATCATGAACCACAGCGTCATCATCCAGAACTTTCCGACGGGGATGTACTTGTTGAAGATAATCCACATACCTCACGCGATTAGGCGCCAGCCGTTACGTTGATGGTGCAGGCGGTTCCTTCGACCGTGCCGGTGCCCTGGGCCGTGCCAGTGATGGTGATGGTCTGGAGGAGGTCGGTCTTCAGTGCGTAGGTGGACATGTCGGGCTTGCCCTGGATGTCGTCCCAGTTGACTTGCGTTGCGCCGCCACCGCCCGAGCCAGCGTCGGCCAGTTTCAGATCGACGATTTTGAGGAGGTCGTTGACCGTCTCCATCGTAGCGTAGGGAGTGATCGCGAGGCTCTCACGAATCTTGGCGACGAGGGCCTGAATTTTCTCTGCGTTAGTCATAATAGTTTGTTGTTAAGATGTTGATAATAAAAGGTTTAATTCTTAGGGAATCCTGCTTTGGTAGTATTACCGTAAAGACCCACAGTTTGGGCGGTGTCCCATGTAGCGATTACCAGGTTGTCGGACGTTTGTATGACCTTCAATTGCCGCTGAATTTGGGAGGCCACAGGTACACCCGGCGCTGACGTCGTGAATGTAATGGTCTTCTCGCGTTGTACACCTGTGTAATTCCAGTCGGACGTTACCTCGATGGACGTCGTTCCAGGCAGTTTTGCAGGATCATACGACACGTAGAAATTGTCGCTGGACCCGTCTCCCCAAGCAATTGTTGTTTTTTGTATGGCCATAGCTGTTTAATTGATCCTGGAGGTAGATTTCCCACTGCCTCCAGGATGATAGGGTTGGAACGTTACGAAATACTGAACGTGGTGTTGGTGGACACGTCGAGTGTTACGGCCGAACCGTCCTGCGGAACGTTGACCGAGGTTGCGCTCAGGTTCAGATACGGATCGCCAGCCGCCTGTTTCAGTGTGATAGTGGCGGTCTTGGTGCCGGAAGTCGTAGCGGTGATCTGCTGCATACGCTCCGAGATAGTGGTGTTCTCGGAAGCCGTCAGCGTCAGCACGAACTGGAACTTTTTCGTCGCACCGGGGTCGCTGGGGATAGCTGAGCCAGACGTGGCAGCCGCGCCATTGGCCTGATAGTCGATCGTTGCCACGTCAGCGGTGATAATGTCACCTTCGCCTTTCGAGAACGTGATCATGGCGGCGTTGGACATACCGTCCAGAACGACCGATCCACCTTCCTTGGGAACGGCAGCCTCAGCGCTGTCGTCGAACGAAATAAACTCAGCGGCGGCCTGCAGCACAGCAGAGAACGTTTTGTTGGGAGTTACACCCGGAGCCGTCACGGTGAAATTGTCGGTTTGCGCGAGGCGGTTTCCGAGATTGGCGGTTTTTGCTGTAAGATTCAGCGTGGTGTCGCCAGAACCAGAGCCGGGGCTACAGATAACGTAGCTTTTTGTTACATCAGCCATTTTTTGTTTGTTTAGAGGGTTATTATTCGACTTTGAATGTCGTATTTGTCAACACTTTATTTTGACCGAACCAATTGTTATCCTGATCGAGTATAACAAGCAATTTCTCAATCTCCAAATAAGGGGTTTCAGCCGATCGATCATACAGAACTTCACCATTGAAGACGACGCGCTGTACCGTGGGAAGATTCGTTTGTGGAGGCCAAATCACCTTGCCGTTGAAAAGAATACGATTGATGTTAGCGGCAGAAATTAATTGCCGCCCATTAAACATCAAATCGGTTATTTTCCTACTGGCCATCAGTATCAGGTTTAACCTCGATATACAAAATGTTATCTTGGGCTGCCGGAGCGTGTTCGGTTATTTCCACTCCTTTGACGGTTTTCGATTGCACCGAAGTGTCTGCTGCGGCTGCTTTTATGTTGGTACGGGCTTGCGCTTGTTGAGTTTCAGTGAGCGAATTTTGCGGTTCGTCGTAACGTACTGCACCGCCATCGCGCAAAGGCAAAGTTTGAATGGCGTAAGACTTTTTATCAGCCAAATTGAATCGCAACTCTCGAATCGAATTATTGTGATTGAGGGTCAAGAAATATAAATTCTGATTGTCTGATTGCCCTTTCAAAAGCATCATCCCAGTGTCGGTAAACAACAGCGCTTGGCAATCGATCAAGGCTGTAATAACGCCATCAGCCAGTCCAGTGGTATTAACCAATTCGGCTGCTGTGCTAACGTAAACTTTCCAACCGAGATTTTGAAAGAACTGTTGCTGCTGTTCTTGAGTTAACGTTTGCTGCCCCGTGGACAACAGCCCAAGCATGGCGGCACTCAACTCACCCTTGATCATAACGCCGTCAATAGACGGCAGATTTTCGAGTTCGTTGTAATCAGTCGTACCGCTTCCACCCCCGTCGTTGATAACGGGGATCATGACGGCTTGTGCCTGCCAGTAGTTCGTATTCCAGAACAACGTTATAAACGCTACATGGTCGGCATCGGTCGTAACCTCGATAGGGTCCAGCGAAGCGTCAACGAAGTTCTTGAAAGTAACCGTCGTGTTAACGCCTGCTTGCGACAGATACGCCACACGAGCCGAAGGGGGTTCGATGGGGTCAGTGGTAGAGTCAGCGATACCAACAATCGACGTACTCATCGAGGTCTCCAATTGCTGAACGTAATCCAACAGAGCCAGCTCGTAGTTTTGCTGATTGGGGACTTGTACTTTAGTCCCCTCGGGCCGCTCTTCGAGGGTCTGAAGAATAAGTTTTCGGACTTCGTTATAAGACAGTGGCATGGTTATGAATATTCTTGTTCGTTGTAGTCGTCGCTGTAGCTTCGATTATCTACAAGGTTATAATTGATGATGATGGAAATGCGTTCGAGAGTTTCCTCTTTGACCTTCTCGTCATACTCCTCGAACAATTGCTCACAGGTCTTATACGCCGTGGGGCGGATAGCGCGTTTTACCCAAATCCCTATGCAATCATTGGGGTTCATCGTATCGGCGACAAGCAGTGTGTTGTCGATAGCGTTGCGGAATTCGCCGTCAAACTCCAAACGTATCTTTCCGCCTTCCTCGTTCATGACGCTGACCTCAAACGGTTCGATGGATTCGGTATCGCGCCGCTCGATGCGGAATACCTTTTCACTCACGTAAACCACCTGCCATACCGAACTGTCAGCGAAGGCTTCAGCAACGGCATCGAACGTTCCCTTGTAATCGGCAGTTTTAGGCGATTTGACGAGAATATTGAACGGTTCCAGTACAAACTCCTCGCCGACGGCCGCAGGCGAAATTATGGTCACTTGTACGCCTGCACGGCGAAAGTCGGCGTTGTAAAACGTAGCGTTGATAGGTAACGAGTACCGCGTTTTCAGTGACTCCATCTGGAGATCGTTGACCTTTACGGCAGCCACTTCAAATTGGCACACGTCATCGTCTGCCCCTACAATCTTGATTTCAACGTCTGAAACTGGTTGGTCGTAACCGTTGATAAGGGCAAACGCCATACACTCGGTAGGGCGGTTCTGAAGCGTCAGCAACGATATCTGGTCAAACAGCACGTTCAGCGCCCCGTTCGGCACCGGAGTTGATGACACATACCCTCCAAGACTCATCCTCGGATCATTTTGAGGCGCGTCAGGCGAGGTCTTCCATGAATTCGGCGCACCCGTTAAGTATAACATCATAGGTTGACGGTCAAAACAGAGTTAATAAGCGTTTTCTGCGATGAAGCAATACGGTCCTGATACGTGGCTTGCGGGAACGCCTTGAAGGCCGTGGCTGATTGGCCCGATACATCGCGGAACCGCAGCGTGAGAGAAGTTTGTCCAGCGTTAAGCGGCACGAAGATATTCACCGCTGCGTCCGTTACCGGGAACCGCGCTGTCGAGCGAACGCCGCCCCACGTAGTCGCCCCTGACGCCACCATCTGGTATTCGATTTCCGACACCGACGGTACGATTACGAAGTCGTCGCCTTCGCCGAGTGCAATATCACCACTCCACGACGCCAGGGTGAGGGTAGTGTTGGCGTTATCAACGATGCGGACGCCTTTTCCAGTAGCGCGGTTGAACAGCGTCCAGCCGGCAAACGTAGACGAAGGAATGGTTCCTGTATCACCCGACACCGTACCGAGGACGTTGTTATGGCCTCCCAAAATACGGAACTGGAGAGCCGAACTCCGGATTTCAAACGACGTTACGGTGTAACCGTTTTCAACGCCAATACGAAGCATGTTCCCGAACCGCTCCACGTCGAGTACACTGACGATGTTGGTCACAGCGGCTGTGATTTCTTCGACGGGTTCGGCGTTGAAAGTACAACTGTTGCGCATATCTACAATCGCCATATCACCGCTATCCCAGTTCAGCTGGGCGATGATGAACTCGCGGCCTTCTTCAACCTCAGGCTGCGTTTCTGACTGGATCATTCGCACAGCGAACGAGTCGTACTCATAGATGAGTTCGTTGGCGGTGGAGGGTACAAATCCTGGCGTGAACGCTCCCACCACGCCGTATCGAATGCCGCTTTCAGCCGCGGCCGGAGCGGCAATCACGGCCGACGTGTCAGAAACCACGTTGATAACCTCGTAATTGAGGATGTTCTTGGTAGAGTCTATGAACTTGACGGCGTTAGGGAAGTTATCACCACCACGAAGCACCTTGGTGAACTCAGTACCAACGCCCGTCAACGTACCATCGGTGGCTACCGATACCGTTCCAGGTTCGTAGTTGTTCACCGCCCGTGAAAGGACGACCCATGTCCGCGTGTCAGATTGTATGGCTTGTGCCGTTACGGCTTCGAGACTGATGATGCGGTTGAAGTCCTTGTCCCAGGCCGTACCAGGAGCGATAGAAATAACGTTCTCCTCGCCAGTGGCCGTAACCTCGAAGGCGTTGACGTTGGAATCGCTCGCGATTCCAAAATTCTTCACCATGGATTTGAAAACAGCCTTGTATCCTTCATCGACAATCAACCGACGAAAGTTCTCCAATTCGGCAACCTCCAGGAAGAGGTTGGGTGATAATTTCAATTTCGACATATCTATTCGATCTTAATGGCGTTGACGTTTGTTTTGAGGTCTACAAGAGCCTTGTCGCCTACCGAGTTTATGATAATTGTATTTGGCGTCACTATCATGTAGGGCGTGAACTCAGACGGCGTGGTCGAGGTGTTGACAGGTGTCGTTCCGTACACGAACACAGGCTGGTACCCATACGGGATCAAGTAGCGGTTCACGATACGCTCCAACTCGGCCTGGGACATTGTGTTATTGTTGTTCTTCAAGAAGATGTAGAACAACTGCCGGGACTGAATAAAGCCGTTTGAACGAGCATCAACACGAAGCGTTTCTTTCAACGGCAGTATGTTGCGTCCGTATACCAGCGGACGAATCTTGTAGTTCCAAATGTAGAGCGTAGCCGTGGCGTCGTCGCCTCCGAGCTGAATCTTCGGCAGAATGTATTCGACGCCGTAATTGTTGTAGCACAACTGTGTTCCCAGATGCGGCATTATATTCAGGCCTGGTGTGCGAACTGTTACGGGCTTGGTGGCATAGGCATGGATGATGCCGCGAACGTGATACCACGTGTTGGATTTAATGGCCGACAGCGGTACATTCTCAGCGAAATAATCCGTCACGGCAGCAGAATCCAAGCGGATGAATCCGGTACTTAGAGCGGTCTTGAAATTATTGAACGCCTCGACGCCAAAATTCAGCGTACCTTTGCCGTCGGTCTTCATCCAGAACGACACCTCGTACGACAGGTTGCAGTCGGCGTTGTAAATACGGTCGCTAACCGGGGTTGAATTATCGCCACGTCCCAAACCGCCGGAGCCTGTAATTTTCAGGCAGACCTTGTTCTTGTAAACGGGGGTCTTCTTCTCGCGGTCGTAACCGACGATATACTGGTCGGCAATCTCTTCGATAGCGACGTTACCGGTAGTTACAAAGTCATCGAGGCTTTCGAAGTCGGGTGACGTTTCGCGTGTTTTGTTCAGCTGGTTTGAATCTCCAACACCGCGATACATAGGCGACGACTGCCCCAGGCACCACCCCATTTTGGCTGCAGGGAGGTTGTCGGTCAGCAACTCGTCGCTATCGTTAAGCCCAAACAGGCGCACGAATTCGCCGTTGTAGAGTTGATCGCCACCACGGCGCGTGAATATCATCGCCGTACCTCGCTTGCGTATTTCGTCGTGGTAGTGCGACGCCAGATACTGCAGTTCTTCCAGTGTGACGGTCTTTTCATCGAAGTACAGCCCGATCTCACGGACGTACTCACGCAACATATCGAAGTCGTTGTAGATATTCTCAAACCTCTTGGCGAATGACACCATCATAGCGAAGAATCGCCCAACGGTAGAAAACAGCGACACATAGTCCTTATCTTCCTGGTAGTTACGATCTGCGCCGCGCGTCACGTATTCCGCCATTACGCCGCGATAATACAATTTCTTGAACAGGTTACGTTCGATATGCTTGGTCTGCTCGGACGATATCACTCCTGCAAAGATCGACTCGTCGATTGTCGGGGCAATGAACTTGATAGGTACAGCCGTACCTTTGAAGGTCATCGAGTTGAACGTGATGGGCGCACCACCGCCACGGCGGATGTATTGAACCTCAATCGTCATCACACCATCAGCGGTAATAGGCTCTAAAGCCGCCAGCGCTGCGTCGGTGAGTTCAGTCCATTCCGTCCAGAACAGTTCATCAGCCGAAATGCGGAATAACCGTACCACGTCTGCCACGGCTTCTATCCCCGTTAAATCTTCGTTGAAGGATGTAAACGTTACGCGGCCTGAAATCTCGCACGAAATAGCTATCGTCAGTGAGTCACCAACGGCCTCCATCGTATTATTCAGCGTAGGGACCTCAGAGTCGTCATACATCAACTCTGCGCCGTCGCGGCGGTACTTACCCTCTTCTCCGTCAGAGACCGTTAAAACGAGACTGCCATCACTTTTAAGGACAGCATCAGCAGGGGGTTTGTCCAGACTCAGCATCAAGTCGCCTTGAACGCCCGACGTGTTGTTGATAGTCTTGGGCTCTTGGAGAATCTCAGCCTCATAGATTTCAGGCCGCTTGCCTGCTGCCCACGCCGTGATCGTCACTTCGTTGTTACTCGAAACGACTACTCGGCTGCGTATAGAGGTGGTGAGATTCATATCAGATCGACATTAAAACGGTTGCTTGATAGTTTGCATCCTCGACGTTAGGATAGTACACCTCGGACAGCACTCCGGCATTATCGACAATCACGTTACCGTCCAAGTCGCGCATCACGAAACTCCTAACGCGCGGCAGTGTGTACTCCGGTACGTTGATGTCGTAGTTGGGGTTGAAATGTGTGTCAGGCACATAGCGTACACCCTCGACATTCTTGACGACGTACAACAGGTCTTCCCACTCCACCTTGTCGCCCGGCTCCCAGAATCGGTAATCGAACAGTTTGTTCATCTGGAGTTGGATTTGAGTGCGAACGTCGTCGGTATTGTATGCCGGGTCAATATCGACACGGAAATCAACGTTCACAAACAGCCAATTCACGTTACGCAGATTAATGGCCGGATAACGCGCTCCGGCGATCGATACACGCAGCAGGTCAGTCAGACACAGATACTCTTCAGCGCGAGAATACATTTCGTCAAACTCTTCCTGTGTAAACTCCTGACCGTTGACTGAAACCACCGTCATGTTAATGCGGCTTTCAGCGGCCGATCCGGTGGTTTGTGTTTCGCCATAGCCACCCTTCAGTACGCGCAACACTCGCGGGTTGATCTTCATCAGCACCTGTTCCAACTGTGAAAGCGTGTTCATGGACAATTGGTTGACGCTTTCTTTCACGCGGATGCGGAATGTTTCGTCGTCTTCCTGATCGCGCCCTCCGGTAGCCTGGTATTCGTTAGTACAACTCTGGTGCCCCGGAGGCGTCGGGTTAACGCGGTTGAGCGACAGCGGAGGCACGTTGGTAGTGGCGCCTGACTTGGTGCATCTTACTGGTATGTAAGCGATGCGTGAATTTACGACCACGCGACCAGTATCATCCGTACCGCCGATAATGACGTCTTCCGTAGAAACGAACGTCAATCCGGTCGTTGAGGTGAACATCGTCCCGGCCTGGTAGAACGTTCCAGGATCGCCTATCACACGGACGTAGGTTGTTGCTGGAGCAGCGCCGAAGCGTGGCGCCACACCGCGTAACGCCGCCAGGGCGTCCAGGTATTCACCCGCAGCGGTGTCGGGGAAGATGTGACCTTCGATGACGGCTTGGTTGACCATGATCTTCTGGCCTATCTTGGCGTCAGAATAGGCCATGGCGTTCAGTACCGATTCAGCCGATACGTCGGAAACCTTGTCAGTCTTGTTGAGGAATATCTCAAGCCACATCTGCTTGAGTTCCTCCATGGACGTTATCTGAGTTATCATAGCTTCACTTTTTTGATCACTTTGTCGTTGTACTTGGTCTTGATTTCCAAGGTACATACCAGCCCGTCCTGTACTTGCTCGATAGCCGTCATATCAACCGATTCAAACAAATCGTCCTGGAGGAACGTGTCTACCTGTTGGCGGCGTACCGTGGGTAACGATAGCTGCGCTGCGGTAACACCTGCAGTCAGGTTCGGGTCTACACCCAACAGCGGGTTATCGGGAACGGTTCCGCGGCGAAGTCCCATGAGGATCATCACCTTTTGGTCTATGTTGTCCTTGTATTTAACGATTTTAAGGTCACCTATACGCCGGGCCGAGGTGACGGTCGTTTCGTCGCCAGATCGTCCAAAAACGGCCTTTGTGTTCACTTCCTCCTCGACCTCTATGGCGATCTTACGGGCGATGTCTTTACCGTAGACTTGTTCGCCGACGGGTGGTTCGAGAATAGTCCGTACAGCGGCAGGCGTGATATTGTTCACCATAGCGATAACAGGCACCAGTTCGTCGATCTCCCACTGGTCTTCTTCCAGGTCGTTGTCTAACATCAACTGCTCCCACGTCACGCGGTCGTAGCCGCTGGACTGAATGGCCGTCGATAAGTCTTCCATCGTGCGCTGAGCGCCAATTGTCGATTCAACCTGAATTACAGGCTTATAGTTACGGGCCGTGAGCGTGGTGCGGCGGAACTTTGGTAGCTTGACGACCTTTTCAACTTGCGTGATGAGGTCATCGATCCACTCCATCAGCAGCCAATAGCCGCAGTTGTCGAAACGGTTGGCGTAGTTCTTGAACTGTGCCTGTAGTTCCTTACAGTCAGCCAGGAGTTTCTGGAGACGGCGCAAGCGGTCGTGATCGACAGTTTCACTCAACCCCGAGAAATACTGGTCGATGAACGTATAGTCGTTATCAAAGAATTCTTGATACCGTTCCAGAAAGTCTGTGAGGCGGTATTTCGTAACGTTCGAAAAACGGATTATGTATTCAGCTACCAGCATCGTCAAAACATATTCATCACCCCACAAGTGAGGAGATCAGTTACTTGGCCCAGAACCCGCGTCACGCTTCTGCTCAACGACTGGTTCATGACCTGACCTAAAAAGTCGTTGACGCTCTTGATGGTAGTATAGGCTGCCACACCACGCAACTCCACTGAGTAGTTCCATATCATGTTACTGTTCTCGTCCATCGAGTAGTTATCCTGGACGACTTCGACGTAGTATGCCGTATTGAAGGCATGGTTGGTGAACACCAGTCGATAGGGCTTGCCGTTAGGGTCCAATTTGGTGGATGCAGTTAGAATTTTCTGCATCATCTTGGTGAGGCCGTACCCTGTTTTGGCGATCATAGTCTTGTTATCACCTACCCCAGCCGCTCCGGTGAACATACCGACGTTGAAAAACGGTATTGAATTGCCCTCTTCGGAGGTGTCCTTGAACTGCTGTTGGCCAAACGACACGCGAAGTTTACGGCCAAACGTACCACGCAACGAAATATCGACGGGGTTGAACGACGGGTTGATCATCGACACTACCACGTTGTTGGTCTTGCTGATAGTGGTTAACGACGTCCGGCTCTCGGTAATGTTTGAAGGCATCACCGGAAGGTTCATGAAAGCCGCAGTTTCGCCGCTCGACCTCAGCAATTCCAACGTACACATGTAGTATTCATAGTCGTCAGGAGCAACAGCGTGAACCAACCCGCGCCCCATCGTTACAAGGGCGTCGCTGGCCGCGCTGGCAAAATCGCCTGTGGCCTTATTCAGAACTGTTCCTGCTATGGTCGGCATCGTCTTAAATTTACATCAGTTATACTTGTTACAAGGGCAGCGCCGACAATGCCGCGTTAGCCTGAGCGAGTAGTTGCGCTGCGGCAGTCACAGGAGCCGGCAACGGTATCATAAAGCCGCCGACAATCCGCGTCACCTGAGATATTGCGGCGTTACCGGTAGCCACAGTGGCTTTCGCCGTTGCGGCACCAGATTTAGCTGAAGCGATAACACCCGCCGAAGCTACACCAGCCATAGGGTCGGCGCACACGGCTTGAACAACCAGCGTACTGCAAGCGTCGATGGCGTTCTGAGCGGATGTTTCGGCTGCTGTAAGCCACGTTTCGGCCTCGTCTATTTTTTGCTGTATGGCGTCACCAACTGCCGACTCCATCTCGTTGACGTAGTTTTCAGCCTCGTCGGCGGGGAGCGTGTCGATGTAGTCCTTACACGTAGCGCGGATGACCATCTTGGGGTCTATGCCTAACTTTCCCATGAGCGTCAGTGTGATAATTTCTTGTCTTCCATTTTCGGCATTTCACTGGCCATCCACTGCGACAGGTTAGAACCCGACGAAGCTATCAACAGGTCTTTTTGGAGAGCCTGAACCAGCGATTCTATCTGGGCTATGTTGATGACGCCGCGGTTAGCACCACCGTTAAACGAAGCCTGATCGCCCTTGACGATAAACGTCGATTTGCCGCCTTTGGTCGTATACTGGAGTTCGTCGTCTTGTAATATGAGTTCAATACCAGCCTCGGTATCAACGCCATTCAGTATGTGGGCTGTGATACGCGAAGCAGAGGTTATTTCAACGTTCTTATCACCCGAAACAGCAATGTCAGCGTCAGAGGTGATGTTTATCTTAGAATCAGCATTGGCTGAATGAACGAAGATGTTCAATTCAGCGGGGGTGTCTTCAGTACCGTTGACGTATATGTCGATGATACCTTGTGAGGCATCAGCCTTCATTTCGGCAATAACGCCGTTCGACTCCTTGCGCATGGTGCGTTGACCCGGCTGTTGTTGGTTAAACTTTCGCAGGTCGAGGGAATTCACCACCACGGGCCATTGGTTGTACTCGTCGAGTACCCAAACAATAGGCGTTCCAAATTCTTCAGTCGATACCGGGAATTCAACCGTCTCCAGGACCGAAGGCGGGATTGGCACGTCATTATAAATAGAACGTCCCGCGCCGCCTTGGATAGACACCGTATTGGTGCGCATGCAGTTTTGAATGTATAGTTCGCGGTTGTCGCCCCCTTCAGGAATAACGATATATCCAATGCCACCGCATCCTATTTGAATACGATTCATTTGTACGCCAAACGGCGCGGGCGAACGTTTGTATTCTTTAGTTTCCATTCTTAATTCCTGTTGGTAAGAAAGCTATTTTCTTACACATTTTATCCAACACACCTTGCTGAATATGAATATCAGCAATACATTCGTTAAACGTAGTGGAACCGTCAATAAGACCGTCCCACTTTTTAGGATAAGTCGCTCCGGCTTCAGTGAAGCCGAAATTTACAATCCCGTAATAACCAGCATAAATTCGCTGGCCTTGAACGTCCAAGTTGCCTATTTCAGAACGCCCAGAACCATCAATCAAATCGACGCGCATGCCGCGCGATACCTGTAAAGTCGTCGAGCGAAACACCTTGTTACCAACACTCTGAAAAGTATTCGTCACCGCATCGACATAGTACATTTCGTCGGTAGGAGCAAAGTACATCCAGTTGCCGCGTTTTATTTGGCGATTTCCATACAGCGTGATAGTCCCCTGGCGGGTAAACGGCAAGAGGATGGTGGTCTCAATCATGAACTTAAAGTCCAGCATCATCTGAAGGTACGACCGCGCAAAGTTATTCCGCGCCGGAGCACTGACAGCTTCACTTGAATTGTCGATATCAGCCTCGCCGTCGTTGACTGTATTGTAGTAATTACTCTGAATGTGGCAGGCGCGGGCGCCAAACAGCGCCGCCATCTCAGGAAAGAATACCGCGGGGATGTAGTAGGTAGTTCCATCGTTTCCGCCAAACGAAATACGCGGGCGGAGGTAATACCACGAATAAGCGTTGCTGACGCTCTGTGTGAAAGCAGTTTCGACAACCTGCTCTTTTTGTATAACATGATACAAGCCACTGCCGCTCATCGCATAGTTATACGCCCTCAATACGCTGGCGTGATCAAAAGGCGGACGCCGGGCGATGAAATAGTATTGATCGCCGTAGGTATCACCCATAAATTCCACGAACGGCTCTTGACATACCTTGTTAAACCAGTTCAGCAACGACCCTTGGGAGTTGGATATCGTCCCATCAAAAACCTGTCGATTGGCGACGTTTTCGTCGATAATGAGTTTTACGATCTGCCATATGCCCGGAGCCAGTCGCTGTTGTGTTTGAAGGTCTTCGCGCTTTATATCCTTCACGATGGGCTCCGTGGCTTCGGAATCGAATGAAACAGCCTTTCCTTTTTGGAAACGGGTGAAATCTTTTATCCACTGATAATCCGGGACAGGCTTCGAACCTACATCGGTAGTGAAACGACGCCGATCGTATGGATTGATGAAGGGACCATATTCCTTCTTTGAAACGGAGAAATAACAGTAACTCATCATCTGCGCAGGATTGAGCCAATCGCCTCCAAACGCGCAGTCCAAATGAAGGTGAGGACCTGTCGAACGCCCCGTGTTTCCAGACTTTCCGATGAGGTCTTTAGGCTCCAGCCAATCACCCTCATTGATATTGGCCAATTCGCTGAGATGCATGAACCGAACTGTTGCGTAAGCACCGCAGCGGATAGCATCCTCGGCCCAATCATTTCGGTAAAGGGCATTATTTGCTAAATTCGCGGTGTGGAATTGACCAAACACCCCGACGTCTCCAAACCACCACGCAGGGATAATCACTGAAACGTAAAGACCGCCAGAATTCTTGGGGTTTTTGTTAATGCGCACGACCTTACAATACACAGGAGCCTTTATGTGCGTCCCGACTGGAAGAGCAATATCTATACCGGGGTGGAAGTCGTCATACTTTTTACCGTCAATAGACAATGATCGGTTGCCGACAATAGATGTTATCACAAGCGGCGCAGAAGGCGATTGGCCATATACGCACCACTCTTCATTCCAAGTCTTAAAGGCCCAGTATTCGTTTTCCTTTTGGCCCGTGTACCGTACAAGTCCAGTTCCAATACTCATTTCACGTTCTTTTTAGGGTCTTCGGTGGCGGCAGGTTCGATATCGGCCATCATAGTACGTTCATCACCCCACGGCTTGAACAGATAATCCGGGGCAATGGCTATATTCGACAGCCAGTTCACTACCTCTTTGAGGACGAATTCCAACGTGTACATATTCCCTACAAACGGGAGTATAACACCTCTAACGTTTCGCCCCAAAAGGCGGTTGATGGCGTTTTTACAGTTGAGGTTAGCACCTAACCCATCGCCATAGGCCGTCGGAGAAATACCTGACGTATTGGCGAAAAGTTCGCGTGCTCCTAAATCCATAGCTGCCGGGAAGAAGAACGATCCGTCATCGATCAGCAGCTTCATAAGGTCGCGCCCTTTGACGGTGATATTAGAAATAGACCCCTGGGCGTCGGTTGAAATACTCACCGTATCGACCAACCCGATCATGTCCCAAACGTCGCCATGCAAGGTAGGCTCTCCAGTCTTGTTGTTGAGGTCATCGTTGATCTCCTCGACGGTCTTTTCGAACCGCAAGAAAATAACGTCATTTGGCGATATAAGCCAGTTGAAATAGTCATAATCACCGCGCGATACATCGTCGGCAAATGTAGTCTTGTAGTACGACTTATCCTCGATGTCGGCCGAATATATCGTATCAGTTAAAGTTCCCTCAGTGCCGCGAATCACCTTTTCGATAGCGACGTGCGGTAGGCTGAAGGTGAAATTGCCACCGTTCTTGCTGTTGTTAACAGTCATAGCGCCAATAAAGCGGGAAATGTCCAGCACCGCTGAAGACCGTTTGGTTCTGTTTTTATTCAGAAAGTCTAAAGCCTTGAACCACCCACACACACGAATGTTAGGGGCCATTTTGCGATAGTCCTTCGTTACGACGTTACCTTCGCTCCGGAAACCGTTAGAGTCCGTTATTTCGAGCAGCCGTTCGTCAGCCCACTTTGTGTAGTCGGTGACATTGGCCTTGACGTTGCTGACGTAGATGACATTCTCCTGTCGAACGTTGGTATAATAGACTCGTATTTTGGCGAACCGCGGTAAGGGCATCGTTGGGTCCAACTTGTCGGCTGTGAGCGTATCTGACGGCCCGGTCATACCATGCTGGACCATGTAAGCGCACTTGTCTATCCATGACATGGCGGCGAATATATTCTCGCGGTTATCGTCGAATAGCTTTTCCGGCGTTATATCGTCGATGTGATAGAAGGCGATGAAGTCTTCCATCGTAACCACGCTCTTCTGGTCGTGGATTATATCAATGTATCCCTTAACTTTTACCATCACGATCCGGGGTGAACCTCGTTTTCTTCGACATTATATCCTGCCACGGCACTACCCAATTGAGTGCTGAACTCTTCAGCGGCACTGATGACCTTGCCAATGGCGGTACGGAACTGTGAATAGTCGGTGACGTTTTGGAGTATTCCAGCGTGAGCTGCTCCGGCCCCTTCGCTCATCGCTTGACGTGACTGCCTGAATGCCTGAACGGTTTTACCAGTAGCCAGGCCAGGGATGGTCTGCGCCAACTCTTCGTAACTGAGATTTGGTAATATACCGCGGATGATGTTCATGAACGCCATATTACCAAACAGAGCGTCCATATTGCCACGATCGCTTTCCTTGACGCCAGCCATATCAGCCACGCGGCGTATGACCATTGAATTGATCTGGGTTTCATTGAGGCCAAAACTCTGCGGGTTGCTCATGACGTATTGCAACTGGAAATTGTTCATCTTATCCAACCCAAATTCAGCGCCATATTCATGCAGGGCATCAAACGAGATAGCCTGCATATTCTCGCTTTGGGGATTCCCCAAGGCAGCGTCAAGTTTGGCAATAACGTCACCTATTCTGCCGTCTTGTATGAACCGCGGGTCCATGACGGCAGAATATGCCGCTTGCGTAGCGTTGGCCACGTTGTAGTCGGGGCGGTTGTAGACGGAGTAATATCGCCCCATCAACTGCTGTTGAATGTCAAAGCGCTCCTGCATCCGTATGTATCCCAAATCGCCGCCGATACCGGTATTAACGCCCTGGTCGTTGAGACGTTCGAGTTCGTAAGCCAAACGCGCTATCGCTTCATTAGACTCTGCGCCGTAACGGTCGTAACGCGACGCGCTGGCGATAGAACCATCGCGAAGGTTAAACTGGCTTTCATTGGCGTAGCTGTAGAACGTCCTGTTTTCCCAGTTGGCTAAAACTCCAGAAGTCGTCATAAGAGCCAACGCCCGGTTCATGAATTCAGCGTCTTCTAAGCCTAACTGCCGACGAGTTATCTCCTCGCCGTAATATCCGTTGGTTCGGGCGTTGATGACGGTAGCGGTGGCGTTGCGCAAGGCAGCGTTGCCGGTGTTGCCGTTCCAAATACCGCGGACTGACGCGATGTCGCTCATGGACTCAATGCGATCGACTGTCTTGACAATAGTTTGCCCCACGGCAGCCACAATGGCTCCGACGATGATTCCTACCAGCGGTACACCAGCCAAAGCGGCACCAAGGCCGACTGCCCCAACACCTACACCCGTCATACTGCCGCTGGCGGCTGAGGTTATCATGCCGGCGCCAGATGTAGCCAAACGGGCATTTGTTACACTCTCGAAGATATCGCCGTTGCCGGCAGCGGATTGACGCTGATCGAATTCCTGTAAACGCTTTCGGGCCGCAATGTAATCATCCTGCGATACGGCGCGTTCCATATCATCGGTAAGTTCCTTGCGCTGAAGACGCAATTTACCGATATAGCTATCTTCGCCGCCAGACGACTTCTCACGACTCTCATTTCGTAACGCCTCAGCAACGCTCCGCAATGCGTCCGTCATTTCGCGTTCGACGGATAGGCGCTCAGTTTCCTCTTCCGAAGCTAAACGCTCGTCAATTCCCCCAAAATCTGCGTCAATTTGCTGACGGCGTGGGTTGTACCAGCGGTCGAGGTCTTGAGAGACGGTAGTCCCCAGCGGTACTTGATTTCCATCAGGGTTCCAAAGTTGACCGCGGGCGTCGAAAGAATAACGTGCTGCGCGGGCTTCACGTTCGGCGTCCAACTTGCTGACCTCGTCAGACCACTTGGTATAGTTTTGCTCGCGGGTGAGGTCAAAACGGCTGCGAATTTCTTCCTGGCGTTGGGTAACGATACTGCGGCCGACGTCATTCAGGTAGCCTTTGAAACCGCTTTCGCCAACGCCAGGGCCGTTACCCCGAGCGAGGGCGTTGCGTATTTCGGTCACCAGTTCTGATACTGACGCTGTTAACCGCGCGTCGTCACCCACTCCTTCGGCCCCTGGAGTAGGTGAAGGAGGAGTGCCAGAACCGCCAGAGCCGTTTCCGTTGATATTAACCGTTATGTCCCTTTCGGCCATTGTTATTTGCGTTAAAAGTCATCCAAGTTGATATTGTCGTAGTCCCTGTCGATTTCTTCCTGACTCAGTTTCACTAACCGCGGATCGTAGTTATCTCCCATGGTTTCGCGTTCTTGTTTTTCAAGAGCCAGGCGACGCAAGAACACCTCTTCGCGGTACTCACGTAACTGGTCAAAGAAACTGATTTCGCGGTGCTGCGGCGATCCCCACGCCACGCCGTATTTCCTTCGCCACCAAAGGTCGATCGGGAACCGCCTAATCCAACGGCCGACGTTATCGTCGGCGAGGTCGTTAAGCGTCTTTTCCGCCGTCATCGTTGAGAGACGGCTGGGCACTTCCTGCCTCATACAGTTTCGACATCAACGAGTTGTACCACGGCGCGATTTGATGCTTGTACCAAGCCGTCAATTCCGACGCCAGCGCCGAATCGACGCTCATCAGCGATTGTCCTTCGGCTATGTTCAGCATGTTGCGGACGGCCTTGAGTTTGATCTCGATGAAGGACATGGCGTCGATAACGTCCACGGCATAAATCATACTCTTCACGCCGCTGGCCAGCATCACGCCGTACCGTCCGCCGGAGTACGCGGTTTTGAGGTTCTCGATGTCGATCATCTCGCCGACATTAGGGAACTTGACATTGAGTTTCGTTCCACGGAACTCGACTACTTTCACCTCGGAAAGTTGCTGTACATAATCTTTCATTTTCGCACTATTTTGTTTAACAATAAAGAGAGCACCACGGACGTTCCGCAGTACTCTCTTTATACTTGGTGTTGTTGAGCAACCTGCGGTTACTCGCTGATACCGTCAAAGAGGATCGGGGTGGTGTATTCGAATTCAGTGTCGCGGCCTGAAATCTGCCCCTCCTGGATGTCGAAGCCCTCACGGGTTACGAACGCCCCCTTCACCAGCGCAAAGGTCTCATAGGTGGCCTTTACAAGCCCCGTTTCAGGATCAATTTCACCGTCCTTAACCTTACGCTGGATAGCGAATTCGAGGCCCTCTTCCTGCAGCAGAATGGCATTTGCCCACTCCTCGACGCTGGTAGTCTGACGGAAGGTTCCTTTCTTGACGACGTTGGCCAGGCGGTTGAAGTTGATGGAATACGAGCTGCAACTCAGCGATCCGCTCCATTCCACCGCCGGAACCTCGCTTGGAGTAAGGCTCCCGAGGCCCACTACACGCCCACGGCGGATATTCTCCGTCACACGAACGTTTTTCATCTTACCGACGGCAACGCTGTTGATGCGGATAATCGCCAGCGGTGCGGTCATTACTCTTTTGTTTGACATATCGCGCTCCTTTCTTTAATTACGAGTTGAATGTATAGTCGAGCATGTTGCCGATGAAGAAGGTCTTGTTCACGGGCACGTTAGGTACAAAGTCGTACGTTACCTTGTAGTCGCCGTTCTTGGCCGACACCTTCACGTTCTTCCATGAGATAATGAGGTTGTCGGCCCCGACGGCTGCTACCAGCGACGTGAGTTTGGTCTCGGTAAAGTCCTTGACGGTGTTAGGCGAAGCCTGCGCTGCGGTATTACCCGTGAAGCGCGTTTGGGCGTCAAGGATCAGTTCCTTGTTCAGCTGAGCCTTGATAAGCGCGATCGACAGTTCGAACGTTTGACCATCCTCGGCAATGGTTTGCTTGTTATTCTGAAGCGACGTGATACCCTGGTTGACGCGGTAATAGCCCGACACCTCGCGGACGTGCATGATACCAGCCTGTAGAGCCTTAACGCGCTCGCTGAACGTGAGGTCGTAGGCGTAGGCGTCGTATCCCACGCGCTTGAACGTCAACGGCGTCTGAGCAGCCAAGCCGGCATTCAATCCCATAATCGCAGCGGCCAGGTAAATCGACGGCAGGTTCTTGGTGCCGTTGCCATCCTTGCGGGCAACGGTCGGTGAGCCGTGGACGATAATGACCTTCTCATCGTTGTAGTGAACGGCCAGTGCCTGCGACGTTTGGGCGATAGTGTTGGTGGTAAGCAAGTCGGTCTTGCCTTCGCCGCCAGCAACGAACATAAACTCGTCGAATTTGGCGTCGTTTTTCAGAAAGGTGAACAGTTTACCGTTCGACGAAGCCTTGGTGCCGTTGACGACGCCATAGTCCGTGCACAGGAAGAACGTTACCTCCAGTTCACGGATGGCCTCAAGCACGTCGGGATAGTATTCGTTTTCACCTTTCGAGCCCGTGTAAGCCGTCGAGCCTCCAGCAAACGCCGTCGGTTCCATGACCTCAACAGCCGTCGTGCCTACAAAGCCCGTGCCCTTCGACGGACGGAAATTAGCCATAACCATCGACGACGTGATGAGCCAGTTGTAAAGTTCGTCGTAAGTGGCGATTTCACCCGACTGAGCGATCATCTCGCCGTATGCCTGGGCAAACGTGTAGGTTCCGTAAGGCTCGCCGGCAGCGTCCGTACCGCGATAGTTACCGCGATAGATAGTAGCGATAAATTTCGACGTGTCGTCAACGCCTGCCTTAATGGCCAGTGCATAACCCACCTTGAGGTTTTCCAGCGTACCGTTCGACAGTTCACTCATATCGCCGTCGTTAATGCCGTTACCAACTGCGCCTTCGTTCAAACACGTCAGTACGATCGAGTTCGTGCTCGTTCCGATAGTCAGCGCAGCAGGCGTGGTTTTGGCAGCACGCGTGTAATACAACCGCGGTGCCCCCAGCGACCCGTCAATCGGCGTAAAGATCTTCTCAGCCAGGTCGGTGATCATACCGCCACCCATGAAGTCAGAGAAGTCTTCGAAATTTTCGAAACTGTAAATGGCCTTGCGCCCAGAAGCGTCAACGCCGGCAATACCTGCACCGCCAGCGAACTCATACGTCGCATCGCCTACCTTCTCCTGCGAGAGCCCGGTGTCGATAATCATCACGCGGCCAAACGAAGCCACGTTGACTACCGAGGTAGGCTGGTAGACAGTGATCGCGTACGAACCCGGCTCGACATAGGTCTTGCCATTCATAGTTACCACAGTACTCATAATGTTATATGTTTAGAAAAGTTTTGGTTATTCTTTGTTACCTGCGCCGGGGACAATGTATTCACCACTCACCGGGTCGCAAATGTTATAATTGTAGTTGATGCCCTTCAACACCATGGAACGTAATCTTGTTGGAACCACAACCTCGTACTTGAACGCCAGCGTGAGAGCCTTGTGGAATATCGACGGCGGTACGATGTCCTGCTGCATAATGATATCACCACCCGACACACGCGGTATGCGCAACCCCACCAAATCGAGGTTAGGAGCGTACATCAACAACATAGCTTTCAACACGTGATAGGCTATCATGGTTTCGCTTGAGTTATCCGACGTGATCAGGATTTGATACTGCGCGTCCATCCACTGCGAGTACATAAACTGATTAGCATCGGCGTCCCATTCCTGTCCTTCGCCCAACGGTGAATTGGAGGCTTGCTCGCCGGGCAAAATGATATGGACGGCCAGAGCGGTCGTTACCTGCATATTATAGCCCAAATGGACCTCCAAATTCGCTGGATTAGAGAATATCTTCACCGCCTGCCGGAAATAATTGTAGGCGTTCATGTGAATAGGCTGGTCGTCCTCGTTAACGCCCAACAACTGGTATAGGATGGTTTGCTTTACGTCTTGAGGGAGGGTGAGTTCGATGTCGTCACGGATCGTCTTCACCATGGCGTTCAACGCACGGGCGATTATCACCTCAGGCAATATGATGGCGTCTACTTTCATAGGCTTTCAATGAAATTAACCGATTCGTTGTGTACGATAGTTTCAACATCAGTTTGGTCAAGAGCCTTGTCGGCAAACCGACGCGCTGTGAGGCCTGGGAATATCCAACTCAGCGGGTCGGAATTCTTCGACGCCCGTCGGAATGAAACGTAGGTGTTCTGAGTAGTGCGGGCATACACACCAGTTTGCTTGGTAATACCTTCGTAAATGGAGTGTTTGTGGATATAGGCCGCATAGGCTTTTGAACGATCAGTAGCGGCGATAGCCCGGCGCTCGGACGGAATGTTGTATGGTGTAGGAATCTGTGAAGCGCGCAGCCGCTGTCCGGTAACGAACGTGCGCACCACGTCATACACCTCTTGCGGCATTTCGCCAGAGAACCCTGCTTGACCAACCGTACCAGGTGTACCGTGACGGAACGGAACAGTTAAGTACCAATCACCGCCAGGCTTCAGTACCGTACCATCTTTGCGTAGTACAGGCACGGTGTGGCGGGCACGCGATGACCGCTGGAAATACTCCTTCTGGTCAAAAGGGGTTGCCCCGGCCTCCAGCATCACTGGTAGTTCCCCCGTCAGGACGATCGACTTGGCAAAGCGGCCGCGGTCGATAATGTTGAGATTTTGGAGGTATTCGGGGCGTGTTGAGTTAAGACCCTGTTTGGCTAACGCTTCCCAATTGGCGTAGACGGCAGCAGTGACGGCCTGGACACAGCGTTCCGTAAGGTCGTCTATCTGGGCTTGGCTCAGTCCAAACTGCTCCCCCAAGCCGCTAACGTCTATGTTGATGGGGCGTGGCATCACTTAACGGTGTTATTGTAAGGCACATCGCCGTACCGCATCGGCGGGAAGACATATTCTGCCTTGCGTCCAACGACCTTCACCGGCATAGCCGTGAGTGCTTCACGCCGGGCGGCGCAGGGCTTTCCTTCACGTACTTGCATGAGTTCACGGTCAACGTCGATAATGTGGTACACAGGATAGTGCTTGTAGCGAATAGAAACGGTCAAATTGCCGGACTTTGCGTTAGGGTCGTTACTTTCTACCTGATGGATGAGTTCCTTGTTGAAAATGACCCTATTTTTGTCCAGCTGATAGTCAGCCGTAGTGAGCGGCCGAAGCGGTTCGCCGTCAGCCACGTGAAGGAAGATGTCAGTAACCTCCAGCGGCTCGTACACCGGATAGGCGAACAACTGGTTGCGATAGATAGTCGGACGCAGTATTTCAGAGAAATATCCCTCCAGGTCCAGCAACACCACACGATCCATAAAGCCCATACGGTCAACGGCACGAGCCGTAATGGCTGCTGTACCGATGTTGAGTTCACTCCACTCTTCGTACTTGCGGCGGTTGCTCATGGTTTGGGCTATGAGGCGTGTTTCACGCCTGTTGACGAAAAACCATCCGCGTCCGTAGCAGTTTTGACACGTCGAAGAGGCCTGACCACTGGTCTTGTCCACACACGGGCAACGCATAGCGCGGTCGATGTAGGCATCATATCCTTGGTCGTAGATAAGGCGTTCGAAACGTCCAACGTCCCAACCCACGGCCGGACGCCCCGGTTGCGCGGGGGTCAGGCTTACGGGCGGAGTTTCTACAATTGAGGCACTCAGTATGGGTTGTTTCTTGGCCATTATAATACGTCAAACGCGATACCGCGGTACTGGTTTTTGAGGTTCGGTAATTGTTGATTCAGTTCGTCAAGGTATTGTTTGATGCGGCCACCGAACAGGCCGCCCTGTGCCGAACGTGTCAACGGCGTGTTTTGCGACACACCGTCCAGCGAAATACTCACTGACGACATGCCCACGCCGTATAGTACATCACCCAAAACCGCCAGGACGTTCAGCGACGCCAACTTGGAGATAAAATCCAACAAGTCGGCGGGAATTTCGTCCCAGCCAGTTACGTATTTCAGCCGCCAGTAGTTGGGTATGTACTTTTGACCAAACCACCCCAAGTTCGGTGCAATGCCGTTATACACGTACGAATTCTGCGTCATAATGGCCCCTTTTCCGCTGCCGGAGTTGGGGATCAACGAGATGTTACGGTAAACGGCCACCGAAGCTATTTTCTTGATAGAAAGCCACTCGGCGGGATAGCGGGTCTGCATTACAGAGTTAATGAACCCGCAAAGCGACTTGATACAAACAACAGGGTACATCGCGCGAACGAAGCCCCAGTTGTTCCACTCTTCGCGAATGTAATCGCGGCTTTCCTCAATAACCTGCTTTTTGAGTTTTACCGAAAGCAGGTTTTCAACCTTGGTCTGTGCAACCCGGATCTGAGTCTTAATTGAAGACTCTGAAACACGCTGGCCGTCGGGCGAGCACATCGGAATGCCAAAAAGGTAGTTTTCAGTCAACTCCGAAGGGCTGATCACGAGGCCCTCGTTCTTGTTATAGAGGATGTCTAATTGAAGAGTCATTTTGGTCTGTTTTGCGAGTCGTAATCACGCGACGAAGTAACTACTCGTCTTCGTCCTTTGCGGCCTCAGAAGCGGCCTTGTATTTCTTGACGAGATACGCAGCCATGAGTTTGGAGTTCTTCTTGTACTTGCTGTACTCCTCAGCGGGATACCCGGCCTCAGCAGCAGCGGCCAGCATTTCCTCCATCGACATACTGCGGATAGCAGCAATCACCTCGGCGTCAGGATCAGCGACTTCGGGAGCTGGAGCTTCATTCTTGGGGGCTTCCTTGCTAACGACGATCCAGTCAGGGAGCGTCAGCAGTTGAGCGGCGCACGCTTCGGATACATTGATCTCGCCGTTACGGTCGATTTGGATGGTGCCATCGACGGGAACCGTCAAACGGGAACCATGCAGGGCAGTGTTGTTAGTTTTCAGTTTCATGATTTTGTTTTTTCGATTAAAGAGAAAGCAGGGACGGGGCAACCCCCACCCCTGCTTCTCGGTTGAACGATTGTTGCGTTAGTTGGCGGCGCGTCCGATGTTGATCAGACGAACCAGTTTCTTCGGCGCGTACAGGAACGGCGTACCGTACAGCAGCACCATGAAGCGGTACGCGGGCGACAGAATCGCCAGGTCCATCTTCATCAGCGGGGCCAGCTGTGCGAACTCGATTACCTCGTTGTCGAACTGTACCAGGAAGGCCTGGTCGCAGTCGGGCAGGAAGTAGTTGTTGTCGCGGCACAGATCGCCGGCAGCACCTGCGTAACCCAGTTTCAGCTGAGCCACCGAAATGTCGAAGATCGGGTACAGCGGGCTGTCCTTGGTGCCGCCCTTCTTCGAACGATAGATGCGGTAGCCCGTTGCGGGGTGAGCGTTGTCCGTGATCGAGAACTTGAGGTCAACGACCGCGCCAGCGGTAACAGCGACCGGAGTCTCGTTCACAACCAGTGCCGACTCGCCGTGACGGTTGATGGCAGCAACGGCGTAGATGTAGTTGCCGGCATCCTCCGAGTTGAATTTCGACGTGGTCACGCTGGCCACGACCGTAGCCGGAGCGGCGATGTCCCATACGGGAGCAGCGGGCGACTTGGGATGCGTCGACTGAGCACCAGCCTTCTTGAACGGAGCCTTCTTGAAGAAGACATCGTAATTCAGGCCGATGCGGCCGAACTGCGAGTCGAACGCCTGAACGTGCTGACCCATGATGCCGGCGCTGGTTTGGGCGGTGTTGGGCTGGATGAACTTGTTGCCGTAGAACGTCTTGACGAAGTCCGACAGAACGGCGGGGGGAGCGTACAGCTCCGTGCCGAGGCCGTAGTTCTCGACGATCGAGTTGGCGGCACTCTCGATGGGGTCCTCTGTCAGGCCGCGACCACGCAGGTCGATGACGTTCTCGGAGTTGAGGTAATCGTCCAGGCCACTCCACGCGTCGGACTGCATCTGCTGGGCGAGCAGACCGTTGAACTCCTGCGGGATGATGTCCGAGTTGCCGGTGTACAGCGACTTGTTCAGCTTGCGGAGAATCCACAGCGTACCGTCCTTGATGGTACGCTCCATGATGTTGCCCACCATCGTGTTGACGAGGGTCATCTGGTGCGTAACGGACTTGGTGACACCGAGGTATTTCACCAGCTGAGCCCGGCGGATGTAGATCGAGTCCTCCTCGTCAGGGAGTTCGCCTTCGTTGGTGAAGCCACCACGGTCAGCACCGTACGATGCCAACTGGTTGTACTCCTCAACGGTGTTGTAGGCAGCCTTTTTCGGCATGTTCTTCCACAGAACGATGTCGCTCTCACGGAAGGTCAGGTGCTTCAGAGTGCGCTCCAGCGACTCAACCTTCAGCGGCGCACCCGATGCATCGGTCAGGTTCGTCGTCTGACGACCCGTGATGTCGGTGGCTTCGAGGGCTTTGTTCAGCTGAGCAACCTCTTCCTGAGTGGACGAGCCGTACTGAGCACCACGCGAGTTGATGCCGTAGTCGGCGAGATTGATAGAAAGTCGGTCCATGATTGGAATTGATTATGTTATGGAAATTGTTTGGGTGTTATTTCACTACCTCGTACCCGGTCTCGGCCTTGAGGCGGGCGATAATGTTGCTGGGGAGTCCGTCCTCGGGGCGAGCCTCAAACGCCAGCAGCGCGTCGCCATACTCCTTGTCGTATCCCTTGGCGAACGACGCCTGATCCAGGAGTTCCTTCACGGCTGCGGGGTTATCGGTGAACGAGATGCGGTTGGCGCCGCCCTTCTCGATGTCACCCTCGGGTTTAGCCTTGGCGAAGGCGCGGTCTACTACCACAGCCGACCGCAGCGATTTGGGGCGCGGTACGTCGTTGCCGTAGCGTTCCAGTTTGTCGGAGAACTCACTGATGGTGTCAGATTGGCCCTTGATGATGTTCTCCAGTTCGGCGATGCGTTTGGAGTCCTCGGCGCGCTTCTGACGAAGATCGTTCACCAGCACGGCAGTAGCGCGGATGTAGGTCTTGAAGTCGTCGCCAACGCTCTGAATAGCCTTCAGAATGTCGTTCGACTTGCCCTTCTTCATCTTAGCACCGTTCTTGTCGCACTGCTCGAAGCCTTCGTCGTCCTCCTCGGTCTCCTCTTCGGTCTCCTCTTCGGATTCCTCCTTCTTGCCGGCCTTGGCATTCTTCATGTTGGCGGCGTTATGACGCGGCTCGTCGTCGTGGGTTTCGTCTTCCTCACCCATCTGGCCGTCGGCGTCATCACCCTTTTTCACCTCTTCGTCACCTTCAGCCTTGGCGCCTTTCGGGGTAATTCCCAGAGCGTCATAAGCCTTCTCGATGTCCTCGGAAGTGATGGATTTTCGTTTGTTCATAACCGATATGTTTTTGATTAAAGTGTATACACCTTGTGCGTTCAGTATTGTAATATTTGGAATGTCCTTGAAGATACATTCCATGACGGAAGATTTCGAGAAGGTTTGTTTCTTTGGCTGGCCGTCAACCGATTCAGGCATCAGCGCTGCGCCGGACTCAGTGGTCAGAGCCTTCTTCTCGGTTTTTCCACTGCGCTCTTCAGCGTTATCATCCTCTTCCTCCACATCAACGTCGATACCGTCAGCGTCGATCTGACCCTTGATGATATTTACGAACGTATGGGGGTTTTTGGGCATATGGGTTACAGCGACGCCTGTGATAACGGCCTTGACGATCTTATTGTAGAGCGGCGAGTTCTTGTCGTTAGAACCACGCTTTACGACCTTACCCTCGATGGAATACCCCAGACGGCGCGTCTTGCTGTCGTGTTCGAGAGTTTTGGCCAGTTCATATACCTCGCACGCCATAGGCGACGAAGCGTACAGGTCGCTCTCGATCCAAAGACCTTCAGGACGCAGTTCCACCTTTGAAGGTTCGCCAATGATAGCCGACGGGGAGTTCTTGGCCTGGTGGTGCCAGTTTACCATGCCTGACTTCTTCAGCGGGTCAACGTCGAAGCCTGTCGGGTCCAGGTATTCGCCATCAGCATCCTTATCCATAGTGGAGGCAATACCGCCAATACGCATAACAGGTTCGCCTGCTTCATCGGTGGCCTTCTCGATGCGTCCGATGGGGCACCAGAAATTGAATTTATCGTCCTTAAACATGTTTACGATAGTGTACTGTTATCAGCGTTATATTTGTAATGGCGAATCGTGTTGACGTGGGCCCAAACACGCCCCCATTAACAAAATCCCCGTAACTGGGGGATTTTGTTAGATATTAGCATATACGGCTTTTTATTCTCAGAATATCAGAGGGATTTGCAAGATTGTTCGAAATAACTACACAATGCTTATACACATCCAACAATACGACCATGGAGCATCTGCAACTCAAGATAAGAGTCTTAATATAAGCAATGTTCTGGCTAATGCTGATGTATAGGCCCTTCTTTTGCTATCCGAGTACAAAGATATGCTTGAGATACACCTGTAGGCCAGGATAACCTTCTGATAATCCAGATGTACATTGGAAATCAAGAACTCCAGCTGCCCGACGGCGAACGTTTATTGAGCTATTGGAGCTGGTTGCGTTATCAAAGAATCCCGCAATTGTATCCCATGAATAATTTTGCGGCGAAGGTAAATCGTAATATACGACCACATTTCCAGACGGACTAAATCGCCCTTCGGTGTCGGCCATTCCAAAACAAAGCATTAATGTTACCCCGGACGATAATTTTGCTAATTCGGTAGATGCATAGGGGATGATGTCACCGTTGTTTTGGTTGAGTTCTACATCCAATCCTGGTAGCTTTATTACCGTTTGTGCTCCTCCACCCTCAAGGGCCGTCCACTGGGTGGTGCTGCCGATGCAGGCTCCCAAATATGCCTTAGTCGATCCCGACTTGAAAGCGAAGATTTGGAAATAATCGCCCTCGTTGCTACCCATGGAGATAAAGCCATTGAAAATGCCTGACTCAGGGAATTGATTAGTCGTAGAAGCAGTAACACTATTAGTAGTAAATGGTACAACATCTCCTGTCTTCCAACTACTCAGAAGGGAACTTAAAGAACTCTCAGTGAAAGCAGTTACTTTTACAGCATTGGTCAGTCTACTTGCATAAGTAAGAGGATACCAATCAATACTCTGAGCCTCATACTCTAATTTGCCAATGTACTGCTTGCCTATATTTTGCCCATAGGCTATTACAGTTGCAGTTTTCGTATTAGCAAAATCAGTGTCCAGAATTACAAATCCCACGTATTTAGTTTCAGACGCCTCTGGTTGAGAATAGACTTCAGCACCTGTATAGAAGCTAACGACATTACCGGGGGTCTGCTCTACACTCGCGGGCCATAGTTCATTAATTGTTGTAAAATCTCCTACCTCTATGACTGTTTCTCTGCTCTGATCAAAGGTCAGAGATTTCCAAGAACAATTTCCGATACACATCGAAAATCCTATATAAATACCAGTTACAGATACATCCGCACTCCAAGCATAATATCTTAATACATAACTGGTGCTATTCCCTGATACTTTCTGTACAAATCCTCTATATGCACTGTTACTCGGAGCACCAGTAGTATTAGCAGCAGAGATAAATGCCTGTATTTCTCCTTCTACCATCTCAGAAGCAGATTTACCACCAGTCCAAGTTCGGGTATTGAAATTAGTGACAGTGATTATTGATAATCCTCTGGTAGCCAAATCTGCTATTTGCTGTGCAGTAACCTTCTCAGTGGCTGAAACCTGAAACTCTTCGTTTCCAGTCAAAGTCGTGCGCTTGGTCAGCGCCGACATGTCAATAAAAGTAGGCATATTGTTATGATTTATAAGTTTTACAAAGCTATAATTGTCACGCCATAATTTCAACGTGGAGTGCAGGCTCGTTGGCGTCGATCGACACCTTGGGGCTTTCGTACTTTACATCAGCCAACGGCGTGATGATCTTCCGACACTTGTCCTCTTTGGCCAGCGCGTTGGTGAAGTCGCGCGGGTTCTTCATACGAGTGATCGACAAGTCGATGATGTTGCACTGACGGTACAACTCCTCCGTGGTACAGTGGAGCGAAACACGTTGCCCCATTGAGGCTTGACGCTCGATTTCAGCTACCATCAGTTTCTCAACCTCAGGCCGGGCCTGCTTTTTGCAGTTATCGTCAAAAACCTTCACAACAGCTGCACCGGGGGCGCGATAACGAATGCGCTTGCCGGCGTACAGGTTGTCGGCCATAGCCTTGGCCTGTGTTTCGGGGGTGCGCAGCGTGGAGGTAATGACGATATCAGGGTTGTTGGTATTATCGGCGACGCGGCTGATAAGGTCTTTCACCGTGTCGTTAATCGCAAACGCCGACTTGTTAGCGTATGTAATATTTGCCATACGGAATTGTGATTTTGAGTGCTTCTACACTGATTGAGTTCGTATTCATCCAATCCAGCAAGTAGTCCGACTTATCGGCATTGCTTAATTTTACAAAGTCCGCAGGCGTCACGGCGCGTTTCGCCAGGTACTCCTTGAATCCTTGTTCCATGAGGGCAATACGCTGCCCCTCCGTGGCTACCTTCTGGAACAACGGCGACAACTCATCGAGAGTGAGAGTTTCCTGAATAGCCTTACGAAATTCCCGTGCGTCAATGTCATTCAACATCGGGAATTCGCCGCGGAACGGTATAAGTTCCGACGGGCGTTTACGATCGATGTATCGCGACGCTGCGCCTCCTACAACGGAGGTCGTCAGATTGCGCGGTACACCATATTTGCCTTTGCTTTTCATGGCTTATTTCCTTGTAATTATTTTCGAACGGTTGAACACGATCATGAACGAGTTTCCGCAGTGATTACCGTTAGGCTGGATCATAGCGTCATAACCCTTCAACGCAGCGTATACACCCAATACCTCGTCACACGATCGTGCGGCTTGATATATTCCGGCATAAATGTCCTTGTCGGGATTTCCGACGCTGTTGGTAGCCAATTTACGGGCTGCGTCACGCTTTTCTTGATAGACGCGGAAGGCGTCAGTGCGTTCCTTTTGAAGACGGTTTACCTCGTCGTCGAGATTATTGACAGCCTCCTTGACGGCTTCTTCGATACGTCCGTAGTGCTCGCGCATGATCCATTCCTTAAACTGGCGGACGGGATAGTTGTACGGACGTGAAAAGCCGCTTTTGCGCTTAATAGCGTTATTCTCGTACCGGTAACGCGAGAACAGAAAACGCTCCGTGGTATTCGGCATTTTGATGACCAAATCACCACTGCCGTTATTCTTCTCGGTAATGGTACCGCCATTGGCCGTTACCCAGCCGCGGAGGTGGTTGTTCACGAAATCGTCAAATTTCATATAGTCCGGGTTGCCGTCATCGTCGATAGCACCCCAGTCGATGATCTGATCAATCTGCAACGGGATGTCCTTGTAGGCAAAGTCGTCCCAATGCATGTTGGCCTTAACCTGCTTTTCGGTAGTGTCGGTTAGGGTGTTCAGTTCTTGAGACAACTTGTTGTAGTTATCCTCCGCGTCTTGCTGCTCCTTGAGAGCCTTCTTGGCTGCAGGAGAAGTGGTGAGCGACAGTTTCTGAATTTCATCACGAGCGTCTTGAACGGTAATCACCTTGGCGGAATCATCCAGTACAGCTTCGATGATAGCCCCGTTGTAACCAGCGTAACCACGGGCGTTTTTGTAAGACGATGTGTGCTTGTACCCCGACGGCGTTTTATTGGCGTTATCAGAATCGTTGACGTGGAAATAGATTCCTTCGCCATAAACAGCTTGCGTACCGTAGAAACACGCGTCGTTGTACTTGAAGTCGTCAGCGTAATATTCCGTATCACTGCCGCGCGCATTAACGCCACGGAACAGATGGTATTTTGACTGCGCCACCTTGGCCCAGAAGGTATTATCATCTACAACGTCAGGACGCACATCGAAACCGCGGGCCTTGCAAATATTGGACAGCATCTCCCATCCTACCTGATTATTGGTATTGGTTAACTTGTCCGCAGCACTGATTCCGCTGACGCTACTGTAGATTTCCGCCAACTCATCATCGGTGAACTCGCGGTACATTTCCGCATCCGGTTTCAGAGTTCGCGGCGCAACCTTTCTTTGCTGGCGTTGCAACTCTACCTCGTACTGTCCTCTGATGCGATCAAGGTCTTTGAAACGAGCCTCGATGATAGCACGCATCTTCGGTTTAGAGGCCAATTTACCAGCGTCGAAAAACGCCAACACCTCGTCTTTGCGTGCCTTTAAGGCGTCAATTTGGTTGATAAAATCCCGCGGCGTAAGGTTAGCTACAATCTGTGGGTTGTAGCGAACCATGCCGTCCCAGTCGATTTGACTGTTAAAAGGCTTATTGGCGCCTTGTGCTCGGTAGTCGAACGTACCGCCGTTATCCACGCGATAGACTTTGCCGGCGGCGTCAACCAAGCAGTTGTCATTCTGGTAGATATCCCAGTTGGCCAAAAAGGCATCAACGGCGAAGCCTTTGGCCATAGCGTCATAGTCCTTGGCCTGCGGTTCACTCATACCGCGCATGTACGGCGAAATAAGCGTCAAATCGGTTCCGTCGTCGTACATTTCATATTCTGGCGTGTCGAGCCCCAAGAGGTCATAAACCTGCGCGGCGTAGTATTCTGCAGCAACGTGACCGCGATTAGTGTTTTTAGAACTCTTGACGACAAACTCACGCCCCTTAGAGTCCTTCATGAGTTTGGCTCCAGTACTACCGCCGAGGTCCTGCACATAGGTGAGGTCTGAAGGATCGGCAGGGAACATCTCGTTCAACTGCTTCTCTTCCTGAGCCAGCATGGCTTTAGAACGAAAGGCTCCTTTTCCAATAGGTTGGCCGTTGGCGGTCTTGTAAACTCGCCAGTCGTACGTCGTCTTGGCGTTAGGAGTCAGCGTCCAAATGTACACCACGCCATTCACGACCTTGGTCTGGCCAGGCATGATGGCTTTGGCTATCTCGGGGTCTTGATCGATACCGTGGATGTGGTCATACACCGATTTGGCGACGTACAGGTTGTACGAATAGTCGTCAGCAAAGTCTTCAGACCGCGCCTTATACGCTTCACACGCCTTCTCCAGTACGGCATCAGATATCTCGCCCTCAGCGTTACGGAGGGCGAAGACATCGAGTGCTTTTCTGAGTTCATCCATGGCTGGCTATTCGAACAACAGGGTTTCTGCCTTTTCGATCGACATTTCATCAACGTGGAGTGAGCCAAGATCAATCTCTTTGGCCTTCCATGTATCAGGGATCATGTCTTCAGCACCGAGTGTTTTGGCGCGACGCTTGATCCAGCGGCGAGCGCGTTCGGGGTTCTTAGCGTTGCCGGCGAGGCGGATGGCATTCTTCAGATCAGACTTGTTGCGGATCGGGAACGAGCCGTCGGGGAGGGCCTCCTTTTTCTTGGCGAGTTTATCACGCTGCTCTTCGGTGAAATCGGCCTTTTCGAGCGATTCTGCGCCGTTAAGTAACTGCTCGGCCTTACTGATCGCGTCGGAGGTTTCGATCGGTTGAATGGCCTCATACGCGAGACTCTTCGTCAGCGCACGCACGGCACTCTTCTCCCACTCCTTTTGCTTCGCACCGATGAGGTTCGTCCACTCACCGCCCTGTTGGGCCATACGGTTAGAACGTTCCGTAGAGCGTTTTTCTGACAGAATGGTACCGAAAGTACGGGTGGTAAACTTGGCGGGATCGATCTTATCCTTATTCTTGACGATCAAATCGAACAGCTCTTGGCGTTCGGCCTTGTCCTCTTCAGGATCGTCAAGGTGAGGTGCCTGAGGTACGTCCATACTGGCGAATCGGTCTTTTAGTACCTCGATAGTTTCATCAACCGTCAGGTACACCTCCGACGAAAGCGTAGCGCGGCTGATGATAGCTTTAGTATCTTCGTTCTTGGCGAGGTTCACCAAGTCCTTGTTGGTCATGATGATGATACGTCCCGTGAATACGAAATTCGACTTGACGTCTTCAGGGTCGCCGACGACGCGTTTACCACTGGCGGCAGTAGCTTTCTTCATGATAGAAGCCAGGTCGGCGCGGGTGATAACGGAATCGGTATCGTCGAACAACAGAATCTTGCCGTTGTGGGCCTTGAGTACGCCCAACAGCTGCTTCTTGGAGTTGATATTACCAAGTTCAACGTAGTCATAATCGCCGTCGCCAGGGGCGTCGGTCTCAGCGTCAAACGGACGCTTGTTGAGCAGTTCGGCGATTTTCTTGAAACCGTACGACTTACCAACGCCTGCGCCTCCGGCCGAGATCATGAAGCGTTGCTCCTTGTTGTCCAAGAACTCCAGATACTGGCGGTTCAGGTCGTACATTACCTCAACGGGCGGCTGGTAGTCGGGGTCCTTACGCTTCATCTTGTAGACGAAACGGTCGTAGGCGATACGGTCTTGGCGGTTCTGGAGTTTGTTGAATTTCTTCTGAACACGCGGGTCCTCGGGGTTGAGGAACCAGTCTTCCATAATCTCGCCATCGACGTTTTCACCTTCGCCGTCGTTAATATCAACCTTGTCTTGGGCGTTAGTAGGCGCAACGTCGTCCTGCTTGGAGGTCATCTTCAGCAGCGCGTCGAGTGTACCGGAGGTATCAACAGCCGAAGCGTCGAATTCGTCACGCGTCTTCAACTCCTCATAGGCAATCTTACGCAACTGCGCGTTGCCCTTGGGGTTGTTTACTACTTTGAGCAGATTGTCTGCGGAGGTACGCTTGGCCCACTCTTCAAGGCTGGCGGAACCGCCAGCAGAACCCGATTTACCTTCGTCGGCGGCAGGAGCCTTCTTGTTCTTGGCGTTTTTGTCGAGACGCCAGTTGAACTTTCCCGGCTTGTACTCGGTCCAAACCCACGGCTGTGTAGGGTGGTGGTCGCCGACGTTGTGTTTTGCTTTTTGGATAATGTCTGACATACGTTGTGCAGTTTTCCAGATAAATACTTGGAAATCTACACCTCCACCGCGTCAAAGTCAATATCAAATTTCTTGTACACAATTCGCAACTCCGGTACGCCGTTAATTGGCTTCTTCTTTTCGTCAATACGAGCGTTCAACGGCCAGCGCTTGAGTATGATGTCGTGCGCCCGCTGCACGCGCTCCTGGCGTTCGTATACGTCTTGGAGACCGCCGCCCTGGTTGGCTTCCTTGTTCATCTTACTCTGGAGAAGGAACCGCACGAACCGCGCGTAGACGATTCCCAGATACATGCATTTCAACGAATAGTCGATGTCGCATTTCAACTCCAACTTTTCGTCAAAGTCCAGTTCCAGCGTCCGGAGTCCTTTGAAGACGATCAAGTGTGGAATACCGCCGTACTTGAAGCGCGGGCTGATGTCGGTACAACTCCAGTCGAAGGCGCTCTTGCCCATCGTTCCATACTCAAAATCGGTTTCCATAACCTCGCGATCAAACTCCTCAAAGAACTCGCTGAGTTCTTCCGGCGTTTTCAGCGACAGCCCACACTTGGCTTCACCGTCGATCGAGTAGAAGAAGTTGGCGATATCGTCATCCATCACCACCACCGGGTGATCCTTGCGGAGGTAGGTGTTCTTACAGAAATTGACCACGTAGCTGTAGCCGCGGTTCGAGGCCGGCAGTACGATCAGCCGCTCACGGGCGTGCCCCGCTTCGACGTATTTTTCAACGTCTTCCTTTTCGACGACTATGTGATAATCGACGCCGCCCTTTTCCAACAGTTTAGTCGTGACGCACTTTGGGCGGTTCTTGGACACGACGAAGAATTGACAGTTCATACTCAAAAAGGTAATTCACCCTCGGACCATATTTCCTCAGGCGGGTTTTGTTCTATGAAACGTTGATATTTGTCTATCACGGGCACCAGCGACTGGTAGAACCTAAAGGCCAGTCCCCACTTGACGTCAAACATATCGTCACACGGGACTTTGCGCTTCATAAGCACGTTCTCGTTGTTGTAGCACTGAACCGTGACTTGCTGACGACCACGCGAGGTGTATGAATAAGGAAAATCGCGATAGTACTCCGCCAGTGAAACCGTATCTTGAACAACGTCGTGAATGAACTGATTGAAGGGGTGTCCCAGCCCCAACGGCGCCAATACGGTATAACCACGGTTGCGTCGTAGGAAACGACGCAAATGGTCGCGAAGCGTTTGTTCGGCGAAATTAAGCGCGTCAGTTCCGTATTTAGTTCTGAGGTACGTATAGACGCTGGAGAGATTAAAGTCCTTGAAATGGTCGCCAAAATCGCTACAAATCGCATCTTCGAACCCAGTGTCGAAGACATCCATCGTAATACCTATGAATTCATAGAGCGATCGCTGTTCTACAACGCGGTTTGGGTCGCTATCTACAGTAAGCACCCGAACGTCATATTCGGGTGCTACTAAAACGTGACAAGCGCTCATCAGGAGATCACCCGCGTGAGGCTCGACACACAGGTACTTTATTTTTCCCATGGCCGCTTGTAGATTTTCTCAGCGCAGGGGCCGTCTTTCGACACGTCCTCAGCCATCTTCCGGATTTCCGGCGTGATAGGCGGCAGCGTTTGCTTACCCATTTTGTCAGGCAGGAAGCCGACGCGGACGCTTACGTGCGTACACCCCTGACACGGGCGGAAGCGGCGGTCGTTGTTGTACAGCATGACACGGGCGGCGTGAAAGCGCGGGTGGTTCCACAGGTCTTCGATGGGCATGTCGTGGATGTTGGCGATTGGGTACTCACCGCGGAAGTCATCACAGCACAGACACACCTGGCCATTCCACCTCACGTCCAGTTCGCGGAACGGGAAGGTGCACCGCTTGTTGTTGAACGAATCGTCAAGCGGGAAGGCCGCGCCGCAGTGGTTGGCCAGGCGACGTGTCATCTTGTTGGTGTCGTCGTGGGCGATAGGCGGCAGCAAGCAGATACGACGGCCCTGCTTGGGGTAGTAGTACGGAACGCCGGGTTCCAGCGTGACGACGTTGTACTTCTCGATGTCGATTTTCTCGACGAAATTCCAGTCGCCGTTGGCCGTGTAGCAGTCCACCAGAATATCGTTCATACCTGCTCCGAACAGCGCGTCGAGGTACGCCTCGGTGTCTTCAGCGTGGTTCATGGCGTAACCGTTACTGTACATATGAAACACAGCCTTCGGCAAGTGCTTGCGGAACGTGGCGACGATGTCGATGAAGGCAGGATTCAGCGTCGGTTCGCCGTGCATAGCGAACACGAACTTACAGTTCCAACCCACCCGCGCTACCTCCGAAGCAATACGCTCGGCCGTTTCGACGGTCATGAAATTCCAGGGTTTGGTTCCCTTCTCGCGCATACCGTGTAAACCACAGAACGAACAACCGAGGTTACAACCCTCGGTGGGTTCAATCTGCATAGTAAACGGGGGGTCTTGTACGATTTTGTTTTTCATTATTTTGTAACTTTAATGTTGAGTTTCACGTTCTTTAACTTTGGGTCTTTGAACTGACGCTTGACGGGCTTGGTAAAGGCGCGAGTGGTGGGGTCCCAATCGTAGCCCGGCGCAACGTGGTTGACAGTACAACGGCAGTAGGGGTGCGTTGGGTCAATTGTCGGGAGCCACTCAGCTACCTTGCGGCCGATGTTGTTGCCGTTGGCTATAAGGTCTGCCAGCCGGAACAGTTTAGGCTTTGATGCGGGATCCTCGGGATCTTCGAGATACAACTCGCGGCACTTGGCACACGCGCCGGGGTATACGTCGAAATACACCATGGCGTCAGGGCCGTATTGCTTGTAGATACTCTCGGCGCGGCCAACGTTGTAGGCTTCGTGCAGAAGGTAGTACGCAATACGCAGCCAATCGCGTCCCCAATCTTGGGTAAGGTTTCCCAGTTCGCTGGCTACATAGCGCGCCCCCTTACGGAGTTGAACGGCTTGAATGGCCTTATCTTTGATTTGCTGGCGTATAGCGGCCTGCTGACGGAAATTCGACTTGAGGATGGTGTTGCGTGTCCCGGTGACGATACGGTTGCCAAGCGATGTGATGTCGGTGTAGGCGCGGTTCTTGAGGTAATTGAGGGCGTTCTCTTCCTGTTCAGTGAGCGGTACAAAGTTTCCTGATTTCAAGAACTGAAGAAACTGTTTGTAGTTCATCTTCTTGGCGCGGGTATCACCGATAGCCTCAGCCAAGATTCCAAACAGAAAAGCGTGTTCGATTATACCCTTAGAGTTCTTGTACTTATCGACGTTGACGCCTGACGCCACCAAGATGTCGATCTCCGACTGGGTCAGAAAATCCAATCCGACGTGTTTGGCAATAAACAGATACTGCCAACGCCGGAGAATACCGACCATGTCGTCTATTTGGCGGTTGTTGAAAATCATCAGTCTTCAGTGCTCCAAGAGCCGTCGTTTTTTAATTCCCTGGCTTTTGGTCCATCAGATACAGTCTTCTTGATACCATATTCCCCAGGGCGTTCATTTTCTTCACTCCGTACCTTGTTCGCAGTTTCCGCCGCTTTTTGATACGAACCACTCTTTACCTTCCGTAACAAACGAATGTCTTCTATCTTTATGGAATTTGGATATTTGCCCCCTATTTTGTTAACAAGTCCGTCTATTTTCACCTCAAAGCTATCGCCATCGCGGCTAACTATCTTCCCAACTGAATATGAATGATAACCGGAGCCGTTATTAACATGAACAATTACGACATCGCCATGGCTTAAATCGGAAGGTTCAACCTCGTGTCCTGAATTAAAATCCTCAACGGTGTACTTGTACAGTTTCTTGTTAGGTAATTTAATTGGCTTGAACTTAGGTTCTTTGTAAGGCACCCCAACGCGCCCTAATTTTCGGTTCTCGGCCGTATTGGCATACCGCCCGGTCTTCGAACGGGCTTTCTCCAGTGCATCGCCGTCAGTGAGGTTTCCTTCAAAAGCACCTATGGCTTTACGCAAGTGGTCATGGCGGTATTGATTGGCTTCGTGAAATGCCCTCGTCACTTCATCTACTACTCCCATAATCTTACTCGTGATTCATGGCCGTGTTTAACGGCAATTCTACCGTTGCTAAGGTCGATTTCAACGCTCTTATCGGTAAGTGCAACAACTTTTCCAGGCTTATAACAAAACCCGTTTTCAGCGTTCCCCAACTTGACGATAACAGCTCTGTACTTGGTGAGTTCGGAAAAGTCTTTGATCTTGATGGCTTCTTCGTCAAACATCTTTTTCCAAAACCAATCGATATCAGGCCAGAGGCGAACCTCTTCGTTAACCCCTAACGACGCTGTAATCGGCGCACCATTGGGGAACAAATTCACCTCACACTTACCATCACTGACGCGTGATAGCGTACCGATGTTATACCTCACCTTCCCCTTATCATCCTTCACGCGAACGATGACTCGTACAGGGTAAGGCGGTGTTACCTTCAACGCGCTGTTAGCAGCGATTGTTGTGCCGATATGCCAAATCTTCTCAGCCTTCGCTGCTGACACGGCCCAAATTATTTTTCTTTGGTCCATCTTCCTTTAATTCTTTTATCGCCACAGCCGTAGCGTCGGCGATGTATTTTAGTACATCGCCTAACGCAGCGGCGTTGTTGGCGTTCCATTCGCGGATAAACCGATCTTCGTACTGAGTAACGGTGGGGAATGGCGACGGCAAAAAGTGGGTATGTTTGGCGTTGTAAGGCATTACTCTTGTTTGCTATCTTCCGGCAACCATTCCATTAAGACACGATTTCCTTCAATCTTATGGACCTTATAATTTTGGTCTCGGCCAATTAAAAATTCCCCCTCCTCTCCTCCGTAAACCCCTACTACTGGAGCAACCGGGCAACCCGCGGGAGCGATAATATCAAAATACATAGTCCCCTCGTCGTTGCTAATTTCAGGATAACATGTAGTGCTCATGAACGACTTATCGCTGAACACCTCCCCCTCCTTGAGATTTTTAACGAAATTATCTGCATCGTTTTCAAACGTAAGTTTCCTGTATAAAACGATATTTTGTCCCACTTTATTTTGAGAAATAAACGTATCAATTCCGTTTATGAATTTATCCATTTTATCAGACGATACATCGACTTTGTTGCCGTAAAGGTATTTTCTCATTACAGCAAAGTCAAGATCATCATCTTCGTCAAAATCGTCATCATGGTCTGCGGAATATAAAACAATAGCTTTTACTGCATCCGAATCGCTTTCGTCCATGAAATCCTCATAAGCGTCAACAATCTTATCAAAGAATTCAGTTGCATCGTCGCTGTTTAATCGTATGAATTTTTCGCCGTTTATGTCCAACCCACTTTTCCGTAAAGCCCATTTGTACGCTCTATCGGCCTTTTTGAGAACTTTTTCATTCGCCTTGTCAGAGGGTAATCGCTCAATGTTTTTCGCAGTACTGTCGCCTGATAATGAAATATTAAAACGTTCATTATCTGCTTCAAATTTCTTTTGTTCTTCTGCTTTTTCCCTTTTAACATCCTCGCTTTTTACCCAAAAAGCGATAGCGTCGTCTTTTGTGTCTTCAGGCACGATATTATTTCTTTTCAAGACATCAATCGCCTTTTTAGATAATTCTTCGGGGGTTAATTTATACTTTGAATACTGTTCGTCGGTCTTTCGTAATTTACTCAAAAAGATGCCAACTATCATCTTTGGTGTATCGCTACCTCGTACTTGATCCAGCAAATCTTTTTCGAATTTCTCATCAACGGCATCTTCGTCTTTATTGTCGTCATCCTTTTCACTACCCTCCCTGGCGTCAGGATCGCCGAACTTGGACGCGGCTCCCTCGACGTCAGCGATCTCCTTCACCGTCGTGGTCTCGAAATTGTCAACATCGGCGTAGGGGTATTTGTCCACGCGGTAGCCTTCGCTGGTCTTGGTGACTACCAGATCGAAGCCGTCTTCGTCGCCGCCGACCTGCTTGATGAACGCGTGAGAAGCGTCTTCGACTCCAGCGTACTGCTCCAGGTCCTGGTCGTCCATCTGACGGAAGCCCATGGACTCAAACGAGGCCGTCGCCTTGGCGTCACCGTCAGCCAGGCCGTTACGCAACGAGGCGTCGCCCTTCTTGTTCTTGGCGCGAACGTTCACGCCGCGGCGTTCGAGTTCTGCGGTGGCCACCTTGCGCATTTCAGCGTCAGCCGACGGGTCATTAGCTACCTTCACCAACGCCTCCTCCGAAGCCCGGCGGGCATGATTCTGGAGGCTGACGTTGTCTTCGGGAACGCCACTTTCACCCCCCTCAGCCGCGGGGTCTTTCTCCTTGGCTGCGTGACCGTACTCCTGACCCACACGTTGCAAGCGGCGGTTTTGAGCGTTGTCGGTGTATACACCGTGACGCGCTTTTTCGATTTCTACCTCTTCAGTTTCGGGGATGTTGACGAACCCCTTGAGGATTTGCTGTCGTTTTGCCTCACCGTAGTTGATAATCTCTTTCATCGTATTGTTGTTTTATATGTTTCTTTTCCTACCACAAAAGGTAATGAAAATTCTCCAAACCGCCAAGAGTTTTTGTTAAAATTTTACACCAAAATCCACCGTATATCCCCAGTTATCATTAACCCTCATGGCTGAAGCACCTACCATGAACCGCTGGCGGAAATCGGCTCCGGCGGAGAACTTTTGTGTACCAAAGTCCAACGATGTGCCTATTTGGGCATAGCCTTGGATGAATGGTATGCGGGTTTGCACCGTGGTACGTTCTATTTCACGCACTCGTATCAGAGGATTGATAATTGACGTAGCTTCAGTGATGGCGTTGCGGTTCACAGTGGCGTTCACCTTGAACGTTCCAATACTGTCGTTTGAAAAGTCCAGCGTGTAGTGCTTTGTAGCAAGATAATCAGCCAGCAACGCCGCGGTGTCGATTTCCCCTGGAAGGTAGATGGTGGTATCGCGTACGACGATATACGGCACCGGAACCTTCACTGTATCGCGGTATTCGACCGTGTCGTGCTTTGTATGCCACCTTTCAACGACTTTCGGGGGTTCGGGGATATAACTACTCCGCCCCAGAAAGAACGCGAAAATTAGGGCCGCTACAACGATAATTATGGATGCCGCAGTTTTCATGGACGTTTGCCGTTTTTGATCATATCCTCGTAGGCCACAATTGACGCTTCAAGATCACTGATGCGACGCTTGTATTCCTCGGCGGCGCGATTGGCTTCGCACTCCTGTATACGGAACTCCTCCATCAGGCGGTTATACTTATCACGATCGGCCTGGCGTTGAGCCTCGTATTCGTCGCGAATCTTGTTGAGTTCGTTACGAAAGTTGGTCATCATTTCGTTAGATAACCGCCGTTCGTTCTGTACCTCTTGGTAGAGGTTGTCGTAGCGTTCCTTCCACCACGACTCCTTCTTGTCCAACTCAGCCGCCAATACGTCATATCGCCCTTTCCAAAACTCTTCACCCTTGAGGTCGGCATCAGCCTGACTGGCGCGAACTTCCTGTTCGTATTTCTTACGATCGAGCATACGTGCTACAACGGCATAACCGATACTACCCACTCCAAACAGAAGTGAGATCACGGGGAAAATTGTAGTCATGAAAAGTCCGTCAGCCATTGCGTTTCATTATTTCGTTAATGCGTATGCGAGCGGCCTTGGCGGCTTTAGCATATGCATTGTAATTGTAATTCGAGCGGAGACACCTCAAGATTTCATCAGCAAAAACCTTGATAATATTCACCTTGGCGTTTTGATAGGCGTCCATGTCGCCTTCATTAGTTAACGTCGCTGGATAGATTATCAGTTTTACTTCCGCGCTTACACGATTGAAGAAACGATACCACTGGCGGTCGTACGAATCGACGAACGTAAATGACCTCCAACGAATTTGAGGCGTGAGAATATCGTAGTGGTTTGAAAGATTATAGGCGAAATCCCGTGCTAACACAGGACAAACGCGGTTGAGTGTTAAACTACAGCCATCGGCATGGTCATGGAAAAAGTCCACTGCCATGGCTACACCGTAGGTGCGATGAGGGCGAAAGTAGTTCCAAACGTCATAGGCGTTTCCTGTAACAACCTCCACGCGACGACGGCGTAGTTCGTCAGCCAGTTCGCGTACAAAACTACGGGCCTCGGTATTGAACCGCTTTGACGTTAAATAAACTACTTTACACATGGCTATTGGAGATAATCGATCTTCTGAATGAAACTCGTGAATCGTAATCTTGAACTTGAAATATACCCCGTTGCCCACGCTGTGAGCAAATAATATCCTGCAGAAGCCATGTTGTAGTCTTTAGACCCGTCACCATCAACCACACGAAGTGTTTGACCGTTGGAGACGTTACAATTGACTATCACCTGAATCGTACCGCCCACACTTTCGTTTGTGTAGGCATCCAGCGCTCCGGGATTATCCAAGAAGCCCAAATTCAGCGTCCACACAGCAGACGTTATTGACGATGCGTTGAGATTGTACAAATAACGATACCCGAGTTGGACATTGTACGTTGAACCGCCAGCCAGATTCGAAAATCCAACACTTCCGCCAACTATTCCAACGGCCATGTGTCGTTTCAGGACGTTACGTTCAAAAATTGACGATGAATCCACCAATTTCTTAAGTATTGGACCTGTATCGTCACCTGTAATGATCTGAGCAAGATCGTCCCACAGCAACTTGAATGCATCACGCACGCTTCCCTCGACGTCGATGAAACCCATGTAGTCGATGTCAGGAAAATCGGTCTGTTGGCCGCCTATTTTAATGTTCTTAGATTCGCCGTATTCCGAATCAATATCCAGAATAGCCTGATGGAGCAGCGCGATAGCCTTTTCGACGATATCCCCTGCTGCCGGCATGATGCCCTTGGTGTTAGGGTTGGGTGCGTAAGCCGACGAAAGACTCGCGCCAGTAGCCAGTTTGAGACGATTATACCAGCCTTGAATCTTGTTGAAAGCGGCGGTTATATCGTCGTTGGGTGTGAGGTCTTGTGGAGCAGCCACCGTAGCCGTTACGGGATTAACCTCGATCAACTTTGAGGTAAATATCATCTCACGCGAGTTGTTCTGCCAGTCCCGGACTATATCTTGTACGTCCTTGAAGACCTTATCCATTGCGGCGTAATCGGCCGTGTATTGCTTGTAACCGATAACGGTAGTATCGTCCGTCTGTTCCGAGACGATGACGCCTTTCATTGCCGCTGAAAAGTTGAAATACAACCCGTCAACAAACGCCAACGAGTTCTTCGGTGACTTAGATATCAGCGACTGAATAGTACGCTTCACCAGTGTGGTGTTCTCTCCAACCATACGCATGCCGTACAATACGTCAGTCATGGCAGGGTTGTCGGTAACGGACTGGAACTGGAAATTGAGTTTAGAAGTCGCAGCGTCAAACGTCGCGACGACGTTATCGAAGAAATAGTTCGTAGAAGCGACGTACTGCGTAGTAGTCCCCTGGCCTGCGAGGTCTTCGACGATGATGTTGTTTTGCTTGTCCACGTACTGGACACGCGTCGAACCCACCACCCAGACCATAGTGTTCCAGTTGGCGTCAGAGTCGCGTTTAACGACGTGATAGAACGCACCGATAGGCAAGCCGCCAGGGAGGTTCGCTTTATTGATAAGGTCGTTGAAATCGGCTATTTCAGCGACAATTGCCTGCGACATCGGCACCCACTCCCCCAACGACTGGTTGTAACTCTTGTGGAGGCCGTCGGTGGTGTCGTACCAGATGATGGCCTGATTAGAGGGGGCGGTTGCGCCGATCGATATGCCGGCAATTGTTCCGATGTCTACAGTTGCCATAATAGGAAACGTTTAGCGTGAATATAGGTAGGCGGTACGGTCGTCCCAAACGAAATTGAAACTCATATCCCCTTGAGGATATTCCGTGATGGTAATGCCGTTGGCGGTTGTTTCACGTTCGATACGCCAGCCCGGCTCTCCCTGGCCTGTGCCGATAGGGGCATATCCGCGATACACGGTCCCCTCAGTGGAAGCGTCGATGATAGGCTTCGGCATGGCCTCCGAAAGCAACTGCACGATGGGTGCAGTATTCTTCTCGTTACTCGTCATGATCTATTGCTTTTTGTAAGTATTCGTCAAATGCGGCCACGAGCGGGTTTGCCTCACGGGCCTTCATAGTCTCTTCGTCATCGCCTTGGGCGTAAAGGTCAAACGGGTTGCCGCCCTGGGCGTCGGCGTCTTCTTCGCCTTCACCACCAGCCACAGGCTCATCAGCCGGGCCGCCTGCCGCCTCCATACCCATACCAGCGGCCTCTTCGAATGGGTTTCCACCGCCCATTCCCATACCGCCCATCGCCTGCTGCTGTTGCTGCTTGGCGCTGAGGGCTTGTTGAATAACGGAGTTTTCGATAGTATCACCACCCTTTTCTTCGCCGATGGCGGGGAGGTCCCACTTTTCGCGAATTTCATCGACGGTCTGGAAGGCTTGAAGGCGTTTGATGTCCATATCCAACTCCTCGGAAATAGTCATTCCGTTGAGGCCCATGAACACGAACTCAAAGTCAGGGTTAATCTGGTCAACGATGAACTTGTTAATCTTACGCTGGATGAACTTCAACAGCGGATACAGACCCTTGTCTTTCGACTGCTCCATACGTTGTTTTTGGCCATCGCCAAACGTCAGGCCGCTGTTGTTAGAACGTGATATGTCCCAACCGATTTCCGTCGGGTCGATACAGTACACAGCGCAAGCGATCTTAATCAGGTATTCCATCCAAGACGTGTACTCCATATCACGGTTGTTCTTCTGGAGGTCTACCCAATCAATATCACCTTCGACGACAGGCGTCTTCCACGACTGCATAACGCCTGAAATCATCGCCTGCCACTGCTGTTTGAACTGCTGAAGCGAAGCCTCGTTGACGTTGCCCTTGATACGCAACAGACCCTTCGGGGCTGATCCCTGTGAGAAGAAACGGCGGTTGTACTCATCACCCCAAAGCATCGACGTGACGACGTTGATCAACTCTTCCAACTCGGAGTTCCCGTAGCCGTTAGCGTAGATAGACGTTGACGGGTTGCGGATTCCAAAGCACAACTCCCATGGATAGAACTGTGCTACCTTAGCTGTTTGGTACACCTGGACGTAGGCCGGGTAGTAACCGTCTATTTTTTGCCCCCAGTTTTGGCGATCATCCATCATCACGCCGCGGAAATACGGGTTGTCGTATTCACCGTCAAAGTACGAATCTGCCAACCGAAACGTAGCAGCGTCCACAGCCTGGAAACGCACCAATTTACCGCGGCGATTGCGGATACATTCAAACGTCAGCTGGTCGAACGTCAACGAGTCGTCAACGATCTTACGTATGAACTCGTCAAATTCGTCGCCATCCCACGTAGCAATATCGCCACAGTTGAGAATAAAGTCCGTGATGGACGAAGCGATCTTGCGGTCTTGAGAGTCCATTTTCTGATCCATGCCGTGACGCGGCTTGCGTCGAATAACGAAGCCCGTCGAATAGCGGTCGGCCTGCGGTTCAGCAAAGTCGGCCACCTGATTCTTACGGGTCTTGATGATGGAGTTGATAATGGGGGTGCGGCTCATCCGGCGCAGCGTCTCGTACGAGAGCGAGAACGGCTTATCCTTGTAACCCAAAAACGAGTTGAACTCCAACGGGTCGATGAGATATGCCTTGGGGGCCACGTTGGCGGGCTTGCTTTGCTGGTTAAATATTTCGGCCGCTTTGAGTATGTCGGACGGGTTATCACCACGCAGCGCCTTCTCCACCAACAGCGATTTGCGGATGGTCAAGGCTTGCATGGCGCGTTCTACCGATTCCAATCTTTCTTTTACACCGGACATAATGTTTTTACGCGATTTATGTACCTATAATTGGCTATCAACCCAACATTTTCAAAATGTCGTTGCGGGCCGTTTTCCTGATTATCAACGCTTGATGAACGATATCTCCCCACACCGCCAACTGATGACCGCACCATGAGTAGTAGTCGGTTTGGTCATCGTACGAACCTTGCCACTCGCCTTCGCTGCGTATAGTAGCCACCAAACGGCGAAACGCTCGCTGTTCGTCGGTAGTGAGGGGTGATATAAAAGTGCCGACGACTACTAATCGTGCGGCACTCGTTGTTAGATCATCGGCTAACGTTTGAAAGTTAATGCCCATGAACTCACCTGTCTCTAATGGGGTATGAAAAGTTATCATTCGCCAACCAATTTTACAGTTCGTGGTTCAAAAGTAGAGCGTTGCTTACCTTTACCGATGCGCATCTTCCAGTATTTTTGATATTCACACAACCACATCTCGATCTGGTGAAGGGTTATATTGCCGTGAGGCGTTGTGTAATATCCTGCTTCGAGTTTGTGCCAGTGTAGGTACGGAAAATCTCCAAATGTCGCCAACGCCACCTGCGCTTCATCACGCAGACGATAGATACCGTCAATTTGACGTTTCAACGACGGGAATATTAACCGCAACCCAATCGACGCCCCAGGCCCCACGTTAGTGTAGTCATCCTGAGTGAAACGCATGAAACGCCGATATGTATATCGCGGTATATAGGTGAAATCTTGATAGAATTCGTTAGCGATGAATGCAGCCGATGACGGAAGCCCCTGAAGGAACTTGATGATCTGTTCAGGAGTTTGGGCCGTAAATACCATCTTGATGAGTTCACCCAAGCGACGGTGTAACGTAGGCACTACCAGATGGGTGTAACAGTAATCACGCGGTTTACCCGGCGTGGCCATGGAATTGATGAGATA
>ENA-OXEG01000032-OXEG01000032.1-human-gut-metagenome-genome-assembly--contig:-NODE-32-length-107664-cov-102.589059_pt1 | contig 107664 bp, 116 predicted proteins | sample MGYA00249355_ERZ652243 | MGnify/ENA primary metagenome ERZ652243 (study PRJEB26925, sample SAMN05826944) | human gut metagenome | biome: ENVO:2100002; feature: ENVO:00000062; material... | reverse complement strand
CCTATTAAGTCGTCGGCAGCGTCAGATGTGTATAAGAGACAGGTTTTAATTGAGACAGAAGGTGATGAAGAGATTTTTTTAGATGATATAACTAAGATTGATTATTCTAATTTATACGGTGAAGCAACAACAATTTCAGCACTATTGAACAAAGTAGGAATGTGGAAAGCGAATTGTGAGAAAGAGGCTAAAGAAGCTAAGTTGAACTGTGATGTATATGTTTCAGAATTGAAAAGAAAGTATAGAAGAGAAGCTGCAACGAATGAAGGTAGAGTAAGAGTTGATGGCGAATCATTTAAATTAACAGAAAAAGGTCTTGACGAGATTATCCAGTTAGATACTGAATATCAGGATTTACAACTTGAATTGATTGAACTCGAATGTAAGAGAGATAAACTCGATACATTGTTTTGGGCAATCAGTTCCAAGGATAAAAAGCTGAACAATATCTTGCCGAAAGTCACTCCTAACGAATTTGTTCAAGAATTGGTAGAAGGTAAAGTAAATACATATATGATAAAGAAACCAAGTTTATAAATTATGAAAATTAAATTGACTGATAAGTTCTATATTGAACAATGTCTACACGCTCCATTTTGTTGGGACTTAATTAAAGTTACTTACGGTAATCGTGCAGGTAAAGAAAATGTTGAGGTGAATACTCCAGTTGCATACGGACTCACTCTTGAATTATTGGCTAAGAAAGTAGTTGATTATGAGATATTTGAAAGTGAAAAAGAATGGATGGAATTCAAAGAGTATATCAAACAATATAAAGAGATTGGTAATGAGATAGTTAACAAATTAAATAAACGTATTAAATAATTAAGTATTATGGCATTTGATAGAAGTAAATACCAAAAGCAGGTAAGTGTCGAAGACATTGATAGTAATTTGAAGAAAGCTCAAGACACAATGAAGAACCCTATGTTTAGTGGTCAAGGTGGAAGAGCAAGTTTCTTTTTTGTAGCAAAAGAAGGACGTTATGTCCTGAGAGTCTTACCTTCTAAGACAGGTAGACCTTATATTCCGCGTAAGACAGTCAAACTTCCTGTTGAGTGTCCTGTTTACAACAGTAATGGTGAAGACACTGGTAAAAAAGAAGTTAAGATGAAAGATATTTTCACTTCTGATGTCCATAGTGAAAGAATGGGTGGCAAAGATGCTGTTCTTACATATATTGATTATGTGTATGAATTGGCAAGTGAAATCCAGGATGCAGATGAAAGAAAGAAGTTCTTGGCACCAATCAATGGTTATCGTAATAAACAAAAACAATGGGTATGGGGTATTTCTGCTCAATTGAATTATGTTTGTTATGTATATGCTGAAAATGAAATCCATAGATTCGATATACGTCCACAGTGGTGGAAAGAATTGAAGAAGATTTCAATTGAAAGATGCGATGATGATGTTCTCAGTATCGATATTTTCTCAGATTACGAGAAAGGTTATCCTTTAATTGTAAACACGAGTCTTAACGATAAGAATAAACTCGAATTTGCACTTTCTTGTGATTTGCCTAAAGTTGGTGAAAATTGGGATGAATTCTTCGAAAAGAATATTGTGTCAGATGAAGTACTTGAAAGTCTTGAAGAACTTCCTAAACTTGAGGATATGTATGTAGATGTATTCTCACGTAAGGATTGGAATCTTCAGATTGAAGGTCTTGAAAGAATCGATGAGCAATACAAGTTCGGAATTTTCCAGAATGACCAATTCTTGGATGAACTTGAAGAAATTGAAAAACTTGTGCCTGAAGATGATGAAGTGAAAGAAGCTGCTCAAATCCCTACAAAGAAAGAGCAACCGGTAAAATCTAAACCAGAACCAGCAAGGACTAAGAAAAAAGAAGAATCAACTTCAACATATCCTCCTTTGATTAAGATGAAACTTGAATTAAAGGAATATATCGAAAGAGAGTATGAAGATACAGAAGAATTGCCATCTGACCTTTCAGTTACAGAGCTTCGTAAATGGTATGATTTAATGAAAGAAGGTAAAATGTTGCCTTTTGATGATTATAGAGAAGAACCATCTGACAATGGTTATCTTTCTGATGACGAACCTCAAGAAGACGATGAGCTTGCACCTATCGACGAATCTAAGACTACGAAAATTTCTTCAAAGTCAAGTGTCTCTTCGAAACTTCAAGCCTTACGTAACAGAACAAAAAGAAAATGATAAAATAAAGGGAGGGAGAAATCTCTCCCATAATTCGCTTTCGTATGAAGAATTATAAACTTATCAATATAGTTGTAACAATTGTAATATTAAGCTCATTGATTGTTTGTTACAAAAATTACAAGTATCAGAAGAAAGTTGAATCTCTTACAAAAGATATTGAGTTTTATACCGATTCTTTAAACACTTACATTAAATTATATCCTTCTACAGAATTTTCAAAGCTCAAGAAAGAAAATAAGGAACTCTACAACAAATTGAAAGAAAAAGAGTCACTTGTTGAAGCAATTGAATTTGAGTGGAAGTATAAATATGAAGGTCTTGAGCAACAAGTTGATAAGTTGCAAAAGAACGATTCGTTATATCGATTCAATATACAGTCTGATACTGTCGGTTATGATTTGAAAGTCTGGGCTAATCATTTAGCAAAGTATAAACTTGATTTCAATATCTCAAACAAGTTCCTATTGTCACATCAACAAGTAGGAAACGATAATAGGTTTGAAATTACATCTAATCTTCCAGGAAAGATACAAGATGTAACAATTTGGACAAAACCTAAGAAGAAATCTCGTTTTGGTGCAGGCATTTCGATTGGTGCCGGATATGGGATGTTCAATAAGGATTTTGATGTGTTTGTAGGATTAAGTGGAACTTATTTAATTTGGTAAGATTATGTTTGTACAGATAAATAACAAGAGGATAAAGATTGCTTCTATTAGCAGATATAATGACGAGGGATATTCACAGTCAACCAAGAAGTTCAGAATAGCTTTAAAAATTTCCAATGTCTGGGAAAGCTTCTATTTTGACAAGGAAGTAGAGAAAGATAATGTTTTGAAAAATCTTGATAATGCATTAAAAGTCACAGCGTTATGACAGGAAAAATAATAATAAGTACTGACTGGCATTTGAAACCATCGAATCTTGAAGAGATTTATAAACTTCAAGAACAAGAAATTCGTGAAGCAAATAATCTCGGAATAACAAGTCACGTTTGGCTTGGAGATATTTTTGATTCGAGAATAAGTCAAAGAGAAGAAACTTTAAATGCACTTACTCGTATAATTGATTTATATAGTGCAATGGGACATAAAATTTATTGTGTGCCAGGCAATCATGATAAGAGTAACTATGAAAGTGAGAATTCGTTTCTTGATGCATATAAGTATCATCCTAACTTTAAATTGATTACAACTTTAGATTTTTTCTTGATTAATGACATTCCTTGTTATTTTATTCCATTTTTTGTTAATGAAATATGGCTCGATGAATTTAGTTCAGTGAGTGGAGAAAAGAATCATTCTAATCATGTATTATTTACTCATATTGCATTTGATGGAAGTATGAATAATGATGGTAGTTCTGTAGAAAGTTCTATAAGACCATCATTGTTTAAGGATTGGGGATTAGTATTAAGCGGTCATTATCATGATTATCAAGAATTATCAGATAATGTTATTCATCTTGGTTCATTGACTCAGAATAATTTTGGTGAAGATGAAAATAAAGGATTTTGGGTCCTTTATGATGATTTGACTTATGATTTGATTCCATCTGAAGGAAAGAAATTCAGAAAGATTACTATTGATTTAAATTCGACAACTCTCAAGCAGGTAGATAAGATTGTCAAGATGTTCAAAGATGAGAATCCTGACAATCTTCTAAGAGTCGAATTCAAAGGTAATAAAGATGAACTCTCTTCTATTGATAAGAAAACCTATCAAGAATTAGGTATAGATGTAAAAACAAAACTTGACGAAGTTGAGATAATTGATGTAGAAACATCTGAAGAAGTGAAAGCATTATCATCTAATGATATAGTCAAGCGATTCAAAACTTTTTGTGACGAGAATGATTACAATTATAACGAAGGAGTAGAAATTTTAGAAAAAGCATTATAATTATGGGAAGATTAGACGATTTATCTGGACGAATAACAAAACGATTCGGTAAAGAAGCAATAGTAGGTTCTAATGTAGAAGTAGAAACTGTTTCATCAGGTTCTTTTGCATTAGATTATGTATTAGGAGGAGGATGGGCGTTAGGTCGAATTCATGAGTGTTTCGGAAACGAGAGTAGTGGTAAGACAAGCTGTGCTTTACATCTTTGTGCTTCTGTGCAGAAAAATCTTGGAAAAGCAATTGGTTATGTAGATGTTGAACAATCATTGGATTTAGATTATGTGAAGAAAATAGGTGCAGATTTGAGTGAAGATAATTGGATTTTATCACAACCTAATTCAGCAGAAGAAGCAATGGAAATCATAAGGGAGATGTTAGAATGTCCTGAGATTGGATTAGTTGTTCTTGATTCAGTCGCAGGTCTTGTACCTCAAGCAACTCTACAAGGTGAATCAGGTGAACAAAAGGTTGCTCTTGTTGCTCGTCTACTATCAACTCAATTAAGTATATTGAAGAATATTTGTAAGAAGAATAACAACATTTTATTCTGTATCAATCAATTGCGGGATAAAGTTGGTGGAGGTTTTGGATTCGGAGGAGCAACTACAATGACTCCAGGAGGTAAAGCACTTAAGTTTTATGCTACACAAAGAGCAGAATTTGCAAGAATTGGTACAGATAAAAATGGTGATGTTGCGGTAGCAAATAAAACTAAGATTAAAATAACGAAGAATAAAATTGCTCCTCCATTTAGAAGTTGTGAAGTGATGTTGCGATTCGGTGTTGGATTTGATATCGTTCAAGAAGTAGTAGAGATAGCCGTTAAAAATGGAATCTGTCAGAAAAAGGGTTCTTGGTTCTATTATGGAGATGATTATCGTTTGGGTCAAGGTATGGATTCTGTTAGAGATGAATTACTTCAAGATGCTGAATTATTCAATGAAATTAGAGAACAAGTAAAACAATCGTTATGCAACCGAGAAGATTAATATTAAGAAATTTTGGACCTTTTTCTTCATTAAAATACGATTTTGTCAATGAATCAATAGCTATCATAGGTGAGAATAGGACTCAGGATGACCAACTTTCGAATGGTAGTGGCAAATCAAGTATTTCTCAAGGTCTATTCTATGGTATATATGGAGTTAATTTAAGAGGTGTTCTCGATAAAAAACTTATCAGAGAAGGTGAAGATTCTGCATATATCTGTGTTCAAATTCATTGTCCTATTCGTAAGCAGATTCTTTCTATTGAAAGAGAAATTAGGACAAAAGGTTCATCAACTCTCAAATTAGAGTTGATTGATGAAGATGAGAGTAAGTTAACTCCAGTGACATGTGCGACTGTCAATGATGGTAATAAGTTTATTGCTAATTGGATTGAAATATCTGCAGAAGATGCTAAGTCTTATTATATTGTAAGTAAAGGAAACTATAAATCATTCTTCAATTCTTCAAATACAGAGAAATTAGCTCTTATAAGTCGTTTTATTAACTTTGCGAGTATTGATAAAACAAAGGATATTATTACTGAAAGATTAGATGAATTAAACGAGATTAAACGAGGTTATGAGAATGAAAAGTCTTCGTTTGAAGGAAAACTTTCAGCTTACGAGGAACAACTTAATTTCATTCTTGAAGAGGATTTGGAAAAGAAAAGAAATGATGAAATCTCTGGATTGACTTATATTATCAACGTTTACGATGACAATATTAAAGAGAAACAGAATTCTATATCGAATTTCGAAAAGTCTAAGATTGCAAAGGAGCGACAAAAAGAAGATATTGCTAAGTTGAGGAAATCTGTTGAAAAAGAATTGGAGGAACTTGAGGATAATTCATTTCAAGATACTTACAAAGAAATCGATGAAGACCTTTCTCTCTATAAAAAACAGAAAGAAGATGAAGAGAGTAAACTTAATAAATCTACTCAAAGAGTCAGGTCAATCAAAAGGACTATTGATTCGATAGAAATGAAACTTGCAGGTGTCATAACTTGTCCTAATTGTCATCATGAGTTTCTTCTGAAGGAGGATGAAAGTGTAGACGATTTGAAAACTGAGAAGAAACTTTCTGAAAGTGCATTGAAAGAAGAAACTCAAAAGAAAGGTCTTATTGATAAATCAATTGAAGAACTCGATTCAATAATTGACGAATATCTCTCTCTAAAGAAAGAGACTCAAGCTGAAGAAAAAAAAATTATTGACCAGCAGATAAGTATTCGGAATAAACTTAAGACACTTTCGTCGCAATATTACGAAATTGATGAGAGTATTGTGAAAATTGAAAGTAATATCAATAAACTTAAGGAACAGATTGCAGACAATGAACAATTGAAAGTCCATAAGTTGAAATTGATAGACGAACTCAAGACAACCCCATTGAAGAAAAAGGATACATCACATCTGGAAGAAAATATCAAGAATCTTGAAAACGAAATTGAAAGTAAAGATAAAGAGATACTTCAGGTGAATGATAGGATATTTAAAGTTCAACAATGGACGACTCGATTCAAGGACTTCAAAATGTATCTTGCACTTGAACAATTGAAGAATATTCAATTTTCAGCTAATGATATATTGAAGAGGATGGGTAGTGACTTAAGAATAATGATAGAAGGATTCAAAAAGGGAGCGAATGGTAAGGTGAAAGATGAAATTACTCCTTATGTATTCAGAAATGAAATGGAATCATTCTTCTATTATTCAGGTGGTGAACAAGCTCGTTGTGAAATAGCTTTGATATTGGCATTACAAACAATGATAAATACTACCAAACAATATGGAGGTATGAACTTTTTATTTATCGATGAAGTATTAGAAAGTGCTGATTCGTTAGGTGTTGAAAATATCATTTCGTCAATTTCGTTTCTCAAACAACCTATTCTTGTTGTTACTCATGTACCTAAATTAAATGAAGAGATTCGTCAATTGAAAGTTATTAAAGAGAATGGTATAAGTAGATTGGAGGTGTAAAAATGAAATATTATATAGGAATCGACCCTGGAAAATTTGGTTTTGTATCAATAATAGACCAAGATGGGAAATTTGTTTCTGCATTTCCATTGTTGAAGAATAATAAAGTTGTAGATGTCAATGAAATAGTGAACAATCTTTTTGATTTGAGTATCTACGAAGATAATTGTCACATCATTCTTGAAGACGTACATTCAATTTTTGGTAGCTCAGCAAAATCAAATTTCCATTTTGGTTGGATTGTAGGTCTTATAGAAGGTGTCATTTCTTCGTTAGGAATATCGTATACAAAGATAGCACCAAAGACTTGGCAGAAACAGATGCATCAAGGTATTCCTAAGAACGATAATAAAAAAGTAATGAGTTTTATGGCTTGTCATAGAATCTTTCCTACAGTAGATTTACGAAGAACTGAGAAGTGTAAGAACGAAGATGATAATTTTGCAGATTCGTTACTAATGGCAGAATATGGTAGAAGAAATAATTATTAATTATGGCTATATATTGGAAATGTAAAAACAAAGATTGTAAGCAGTTTGGTAAAGAAGTGTTAGCTGCTTCATATAGAATGGGATATAATAAAGAGATGAAACTTGTACCTATCGAAGTGCCATCTTGTCCTGAGTGTGGTGAAGAATATGATTATCGTGAAGTCATTCCTGAGCAGGAAGGAGATATCAATATCAATTACTCATCATTCAATTCCAAGAGTAATGAAGAAAAGGCTTCAGTCTTGAAAAAGAGATATAAAGATGGTATCAAGAACACTATTGACGAGACTATTAGAGAGAAGAGAAATCAAGTCACAAAATCATTCTTTAAAGAGGTGTAGTGTTGCAACATAGATAAAAAGTTGGTATCTTTAGGCAAATAAAATAGATATGGAAATAAATAACACTTTTTATGACAATTTGTGGGCAATTGTGTATAATACACAAAAGCAGATTCTGGTGGTTTCGTTTCTTGGTGAAATAAGGGCATATATTGTTGAGAGTTTTTCACCAAAAACTCGAGACGTCTACTTCAATGAAGTTCGTGGAGCACAAGAGATTACTGATTTTGCAGTTCATCTTACATTCCAAGCATCTACTACGAATCCGGTGACTCTTGAGGATAGAATTCAAAGTCGGCCAAAGAAAGACTTTAAATTTGGACATGACGACTATATGTGGATGATTAGTAACAAAGAAAATATATTTTAATTATGGCAAGCGAAAGATTAACAATTAATGAAAAAGATAGGATTGCAAGAAGCATAATCAAGCCTATCGTAGAACAATCAAGAAAAGAATCTGAAAAATTCGGGAAATTTGCCGACGAATATTTCAAGAAAATTCTGCCAAAAGATGTTGTTGAATTTATGGATAAATACCCTAACACGGTAAATATCAGAGAAGAAATTTATTTATCAAGTCTTACAAATGAACGATTTCACCATCTAAAGACATATGTTGAGGTTAATTATTTTGTGTATCAACTTATAACCAATGAAAAATTCAATGAATTGAAAAATTCAACAGAGACGAAAATTTTTGTTCAAAAAATGGTTGAACTGGAAAAGAAAGCGTCCAGTATCATGAATCGGACGAAATGTGCACTCGAAGATATCAATACAACAAAACAGCTTAAAGACAATTTCCCGGAAGCATACAATATTCTTATGGGATTCCCTAAAGAAAACGTTAAAGGGAACAAATGTGACGATATAGAGAAATTACGTGCAGAACTTTCAAAACTATAAGAATATGGTAAAATCGAATTTAGACCCTAAAGTATTAGAAAAACAGATACGTGATTATAATGCATTGTATCGTTTGGGCGAACCAAAAGTCACTGATGCAGAGTTTGATGAATTAGTAGAATTACTACACAATATCAATCCTGATGCTGATTGGTTCAAGAAAGGTATTCAAGATGAAGTGAATGATAGGAAAGAGAGACTCCCTATTCCTATGTACAGTTTAGAGAAGGTTAAAACCTATGATGAGATTTTGAAGTGGATTTCTTCTTGTAATCTTGAATATTATGATAAACTTGTTATAACACCTAAATATGATGGAATATCGTTATGTGTAAATGAGATTGTTGGAGATGCTTGGACAAGAGGTGATGGTGAATATGGTCAAAATTGTAAGGATAAGTTTGAAAAACTTATAAATTCCGAATGGAGGTATTACGATAAAGTGACTTATTCTTTTGGTGAAGCAATCTTTCCTACAATCAATTTTTTGAAATTGAAAGAGACAACTCAATATAAGTCAGCGAGAAATGCTGTAGCTGGACTTATGAATTCACCTATAGTTTCTGATAATGTAGGATTAATCGCTTACGTTAGATATGGCTGCGATAGGTTTGATTGGGATAAAGAAAAACAACTCGATTTTCTTAACGAGAACAATAAATGGATAAAGACTTTTTATGCAACTGTTTCAGTAGGTAGTCTTATGCAGAATGAAGATTCGTTTACAACTTTGATGAACAATCTTTTTGAGAATCTGACCAGTGGATTCAAATGCGATGGACTTGTAATTGATATTAATGATGCTTCAAAGAGAAATGAACTTGGTCGACTTGCAAATAATAATCCTAAATATGCAATTGCATATAAGAATCCTGATTGGTCAGAGAGAGAAGAAACGGTTGTAAAAAGTGTCGATTGGCAGATTTCTAAAGATGGACGACTTGCTCCTGTAGTCAATATTGAGTCAATAGAATTATGTGGTGCTACAGTTTCTCGTTGTACAGCTTATAATGCAAGATATGTCAGAGAGAATCTTATTGATAAAGGGGCAAGAGTAGTGATTGCACGCTCTGGAGATGTGATACCTAAACATTTAAAGACAGTTAAGTCTTCAGGTGATTTTAATCAAATATTACCTTCTATCTGTCCTGTTTGTGGTAAAAAGGTCGATTGGGATAATAATAATGTCGATTTGATTTGTTGCAATAAAGAATGTAGTGGTATAATGCTGGCAAGATGTGTCTATTTCTTTTCAGTATTAGATTTCAAAGAATTCAGGGAGCCAACAATAAAGAAACTATTCAATGCCGGGTACAAAACACCGGACAGTATTCTCTTATTGTCAGAAGAAGACTTAAAAAAAATTGAAGGTATAGGAAATGTAGCAGCAAAAGTACTTTCAAGACAGTTTGAAGAATTGAAAAAGAAAGGCACCAATTTTGCAAAATTATTGACAGCTTATAATAAATTTGGAGGTGTAATAGCCGAAAAGACATGTCAAAAAATTCTTGACGGATTAAAGTTATATACTTGTAAAGATGTAGCCGATTTTGCAAAAGAATGTGATGAAAGCTGGGCGGCTGACATTGAAGATAAAGTTGAAGGTGTCGGATTCAGTACAGCTTTAGCATTTGTTTTAGGTATTGAAGATTGGTGGGTGAACGACGATGACTCTGCACATATTCCTATAACTTATTATGGTCTTGAGGAAAAATCTTTTGAAGGACAAATGACGGTTGTATTTACCGGTTTCAGGAATAAAGATTGGGAGAATAAATTGAAAGAGCAAGGTCATAAGATTGGTTCTTCAGTTAGTAAGAAGACTACTTGTTTAGTCGTAAAAGAAAGAGGTAGTGGTTCGACTAAAGAACAAAAGGCTGAATCATTAGGAGTACCTATTTTTACGATGCAAGAATTTAAAGAAAAGTTTTTAAGTTGAGTTTTGAGTGCTTTTAGTTAATATAAATCGATTAAGAGGAATTTTGTTGTGAAACACGATTCCTCTATTTTAGTTTAAAGAAAATGAGATATTATTATAGAGATAAAGATTGGTTGTGGATAGGTTTTGAATATCGTCCATATTTAGTTGCTGAAATGAAAAAATTCAAATGTCATTATAATCCAGCGACTAAAGAATGGTATACACAGTTGAATTTAGAGAATTCTTCGAAGTTCAAAGGATTTCTTGAAGTGAATGGATTTGTGAATAAAAAGGTGATTCAACCTCGTGATATAGAGCTTAAACCTATCCATAAGATGATTGATGAAGAACTTCTTAAAGAGATGGTTGAGTATCTGAACTTTCCAATGATACCAAGACCATATCAGATAGAAGGTATAACATATATGATAAATCATGGTAACTGCATCAATGGCTGTGAGATGGGACTCGGAAAGTCAGCTCAGAGCCTTTTGTGTGTCGAAACTCTTGATTTATTTCCGTGTCTTATCATATGTCCATCTACAGTCAAATCAAGTTGGTTGAAAGAATGGAATAGATGGAATCCTAAAAGAAGTGTTCATATCATAGATTCTAAGGATAGTGAAAACACAGATTGGAAGGCTGATGTGACTGTGATAAATTACGATTATCTCTATAAAAGAGGAAAATCTAAGAACGATATACAATTAAGGTATACAAGGTCACTTTCAAAGAAATGGGGAGCTGTGATATTAGACGAAGTTCATTTGTGTAAAAATCCTAAATCATTACGTTCAAAAGCAGTGATGAAGATAGTTGAAAAGGCCAATAAAGTATATGCTTTGAGTGGTACTGTCGTAATGAACCGTCCTCAAGAACTAATCAATATCCTGAAGATAATAGGCAGATTCGATATATTCCCTGACTTGAAGTATTTCCTCTATAGATATTGCAATGCAAGGATGACAAGGTTTGGACTTGATTCTACTGGTGCATCATATACTTCTGAATTATACGAGATAATAAAACACTATTGTTATTTCAGAAAAAATAAAGATGAAGTATTGACTGAACTACCTGAAGTGATAGAGCAGGTGATAGATAGTTCAATTACCAACATAAAAGAATATAAGAAAGCAGAAGATGACCTTATTGCTTATCTTGAAGAATTTGATATTGAAGCAGCAGAACGTGCTAAAAGAGCAGAACATCTTGTGAGGATTGCTAATTTGAAGAAGTTGTCCTTAAAAGGCAAGTTGAAATTCATAATCCAATTCTTGAAAGATTGGAAAGAGGCTGATGAAGAATTGAAAGTGTTGATTTTTGGAACACTTACAGAACCATTGGAACACTTACATAAAGAATTTAAAAAGGATAGTGAACTTATCATTGGTCAGACATCTACAGAAGAAAAGATGGCGAGAGTCGAGAGATGGAAGAAAAGCAAACAATTCTTGTTTGCAAACATTGCTACATTATCAACTGGAGTAGATGGACTCCAGCAAGTATGTAGCAACATGATATTCATTGAATATCCTAACGGACCTTCTCATCTTGAGCAAGCAATAGCGCGGTTAGATAGAATGGGACAAAAGAATAGTACCAATGTGTATTACATAATGTCACAAGATACTATCGATGTAAGGATAAAGGAAATCTTGGATGAGAAGACGATTATAACCAATGCCGTGAACAAAGGCATTGAGAATGTATCTTCGAGTGAAAACGTGTCTCTTGATATAGCTTTATTGAAGAAATATAAAGCATCTATTGGTCAATAACAGATAAAAAGTTGGTATCTTTAAGTATGGAAAGAAGGAATATAATCATCTTCACAGATGGTAGTTGTTACTGGAAAATTCGTAAGGGTGGCATTGGTGTTTATATCCAATGTGACGGTAAGGAATATTTCATATCAAAAGGATATAGTAACACCACTATAAGTAGATGTGAATTAAGGGCTTTTCTTTCTGCATTAGAAGCTGTAAACAAATCTGAACCATCAAATGTGACTATATGGAGTGATAGTGAATATGTTGTGAATGGTACTAAGAAACTGTTCACTTATATTCAAAACAATTGGGAAGGTTGTGCTAATGTTGATTTATGGAAGAAAGTGGCAGATATAATCTATAAAAGTAAGAAGATGAGAGTAAGGTTGAAGTGGACAAGAGGACATGGAACTGACTTATCTGACCCTATTGTATATGGAAACGCAGTTGCAGATGTTTTGGCTGATTATAAGAATTTTGAATATTATGAACCTGATAAAATTGAAGAATTATGAACAATTACGAAAAAATGATTAAAGTATTGACAATATTTAGTAACACATTCAAAGGCACTAATATTGTAGTAGGTGGAAGTATGGCAATGTATGTACATGGATTTAAAGTTAAGCCACATGATTTGGATATCGAACTTGAAAATCCTGATAAATCAACATTAGCTGCGTTACAGACTATGGATAAGTTGGTGCACGAGCAAGATGATTCTATCAAGCTTTTGTATGAAAAACTTGATGGACATTATCGTATCATGATTTTAGGAGTTTATGTGGATGTATGGGTCGTAGAGAAGATTGATTATAATAGAGTTGTTGAATATGAAGGTTTCAAGTTCGGTGATGTGATAAGTGTACTCAAGAAGAAGATGTTTATGCACCGGGATAAAGATTATAAAGCATTGACCAACTACATAGAACAACTTATTTCAACGCAACCGATAGAGTTATGAACTGGAGTGATAGACAACTTGCCATATTCGATACATATGAACAGACAAGAAAGAATATTGCTATAAGTGCCACAGCAGGAGCAGGTAAGTCGAGTACTATTATTGAATGTTGTAAAAGGACAGCTCCAGGAAAGAAAGTTTTGTTTATGGCATTCAATAAAAGTATCGCTGAAGAACTCAGGTTGAAAGTTCCTGAAAGGATTGAAGTCAACACTTTTCATGCGAAAGGATTGAAAGTATTATTCTATAATTTTTCATTTAAGATGAAATTGAATGAGAATAAGTGCTTCCAGTTAGCAAGAAAAATGTTAGATATTAAAGAAGTACCCTATAAACAACAAATGAGATATCTATTCGAACTCCAGGATATATGGAATACAATTAGAATGAACTTGTTGGTCGATTACGAAAAAGATATTCCTTATCTATGTATCGAAAAAGACATTGAGTTCCGCGATAGGATGATTCAAGATATTCAAAAGATTGAGTTTGAATGGAGTAAGAGTGCGTTAAAAATCAATGGAAATAAAGAATTCCAGATGGATTTCACTGATATGTTATGGTTACCATACACATTACTCGATAATGAAGATTTCCCTAAATACGACGTTGTGTTTTTAGATGAAGTTCAAGACCAGAATGTATTACAAAGAGAGTTGACTCAACAATTTATCAAGCCAAAATTCGGTAGATTAATTTTCGTGGGCGACGAAAAACAGTGTATTTACCAATTTTCTGGGTCCAGTGTATCGAATTTTAGATTTCTGCAAAATATGCCGAACACAGCAGTGTTGCCGTTAGATATAACATATCGTTGTGCTAAGAAAATTGTAGAAGAAGCTAAGAAGGTATTCTCATTAGGGATTGAAGCTGCACCTAATGCAATTGACGGTATTGTGAGAAATGGTGAATATCAAGAAGCTCAAGTAGGCGACTTTATATTATGTAGGAACAATCTTCCTCTAACTGAAGTGTTCGTTGAACTTCTTAAAGAAGGTAAGAAGGCTACGATTAAAGGGAGAGACTTTGGTAATGCATTATGTGCACTTATTGATAAGATAGACCGGATTGATGACCTCGAAAGGCTTAAAGAAGAAAAACTTGAAAGTCTAAAAGAAAAAGGTTTGTCTCATTCTGCAGCAATTAATAATCCTTCGTATTTAAACCTTGTTGAAAAGTGTTTAATCCTACAGAGATTATATTGTGTATGGCATAACATGGAAAGTCTTGAAAACAATATCAAACGAATTTATACAGACGAAACTGAAGGTATTGTATTAAGTACTATCCATAAGTCAAAAGGACTTGAGGCTGATAGAGTGTTCTTCTTGAACCAGAGTCTTATTCCAAGTACACATGCTATAACTGAAGAAGCGATTTATAGTGAATATTGTCTGAAGTTCGTTGCTATTACAAGAGCACGGAAAGAATTAGTTTATTGTTCAATATGAGAGAAGATAGATTAGACAACATTTATACAGTAGTAGATGCTGTCAATAAATTGACGAAAAATGAAAAATCTGGTATTATCAAGAGAAATGAATTAGTTAGAAAAATCAATAATATGAATAAGTTTCAACCTGGCTCTATTAGAGCAGGAATTGACCATTGGTTTCAACATAAAATCAAGGAAGGTAAGTTGGAAAGAATTGATAAAGGAATCTATAAAGTTTTATAATTATGAAAGAAGTTAAATTATACATTCAGGTCATAAAACCTGGGAAATCTTTTTCTGCAATTTGTGCAAATAAGATAAAAGAACTCGTACCATATCTTCCAGATGAGGAAATATTACAGACACATCTTGTAATCGAAAAATTGCAATTACAAAAAGATGAAAAGTATAAACCCAAACCTCTATATCTTTATATAGAAAGAAGTATTTTTAACGAAATAATCGGCAAGATACAATCAAAGGATAAAGATGCATCAACGGACAATATACCATTGATGTTTCAAGTCCCTTCTATCCCTGTTTGTATACTTCTACCTGCAGATGCAGAAGAAATTCGTGAAAAATCAAATGAATAAAAATGAGTAATGAACGTATAGATAGTCGAGATATAATCTCGGACTATATATTTTACAGTAAGTATTCGAGAGTGAAGCCTGATGGTAAGAAAGAGACATGGCCGGAATCTGTGAGTCGAGTTATGGAAATGCATTATGAGTTTTTCAATGGAAAAATCAAAGATGAAAATAAAGATGCTTTCAATAAAGTATTCCAAGAGGCTTGGTCAGCATATTACAATCAAGAAGTCCTTGGTTCTCAAAGGTCTCTTCAATATGGTGGTCCTCAATTGTTGAAGAACAACTTCAGGTCCTTCAATTGTTCTGGAAGTTACTGTAATAGAATTGAGTTTTTCCAAGAATTGATGGAACTTTTGTTGTCTGGATGTGGTACTGGAATGTCAGTTCAAAAAGTACATACCAGACAATTACCTATTGTTAAAGGAATTGATAGTTCGAAAAAGGTTAGTACAGTCATAGAAGATTCGATTGAAGGTTGGGCTTTGTCTACTGGTCTATTGATTGAATCATATTATAAAGGATTGAGTGATATCGAATTTGACTATTCACACATTAGACCAGAAGGTGCTTTTGTAAGTGGTGGATTCAAAGCACCTGGGCCAGAACCATTGAAAGTTTGCCATGATAAATTACGTAAGATTCTAAGTAAAGCAAAAGGTAGGAAATTGAGACCATTCGAACTTCATCTCATGTCATGTATCATTGCTGATGCTGTAATAAGTGGTGGTATAAGAAGAAGTGCAATGATTTCTATCTTTGATATTGATGATGAAGAAATGTTACAGTGTAAGACTGGAGATTGGTTCTTATCCCATCCGGAATTGTGTAGATGTAATAATTCTGTAGCAATCTACGAAGACACTCCTAAAGAAAAGTATGACAAGATATTTGAATATATCAAACAATATGGAGAACCAGGATTATTGTTCATGCCTGATACTGAAGCAGTCATAAATCCTTGTGCAGAAGCACTTCTTTATCCTAAGTATGAAAATGAAGATGGTACTATTGAATATGGCTGGTCCTTTTGTAACCTTTGTGAAATCAATGGAAAGAAAGTCAAGACCGAAGAAGACTTCTATAAAGCATGTCGTGCAGCGGCTATATTAGGTACATTTCAAGCGGCTTACACTGAAAATCTACCATTAATCTCAGAAGCTACACGTAAGATAATGAAGCGTGATGCGTTACTTGGTGTTGGTATTACTGGTATGGCAGACAATCCTAATATTCTCTTTAATGAAAGAATACAAAGAAAAGGTGCCAGAATCATAAAAGAAATGAATAAAGAAGTCGCTGCAATCATTGGAATTAATACTGCAGCAAGGACGACTGTAATTAAACCTTCAGGAAACGCGTCACAATTGCTTGGATGTGGCTCTGGTATTCACGCTTATCATTTCCGTAAGTATATTCGTAATATTCAGGCGAATAACAACGAACAAGCATTGAAAGAAGTTATCAAATTAAATCCAGATATTGCGAATCCTTCATTCTGGAATAAGAAAGGTGAAACTGTATTGTCTTTCCCTATCGAACTTGATGATGAAACAATGGTTCGTACAGATTTCAGTACTCTTGATTTCCTTTATAGAATCTATACCACTGAGAAAGGTTGGATTATGGAAGGTACTAATATAGAACATCCATCTTCAATTGCAAAACCTAAATATCATCACAATGTAAGTTGTACAGTTTCAGTCAAAGAAGATGAATGGAGTGAAATTGCAGATTGGATATGGGAGCATAAAGATGGGTTCTGTGGATTGAGTTTCCTGCCTGAAACTGGCGACCTTGATTATCCGCAAGCTCCCTACACTTCTTATCTTGATGAAAAGGAACTTGCTGATACATATGGACAAGGTGCAATCCTTTCTTCAGGTCTTATTGTAGATGGATTGCAAGTTTTTGGTGATATATGGACAGCTTGTAATGCAGCGACTGGCAAGGCTAATGACTTATTGGTCTATACTGACGATTATCTACTTTCGTTCATCAAAAAACATATCAAAGATGGCAAACTTCTTGTGACTATAGATGGACTGTGTATTAGCGATGTCAATGCAATTGCTTCTTATTTGCAACACAAGATTGAGATGAGGAATGATTGGGTACGTAGGTTCAAGAAGTTTTCTAAGAACTATTTTGAAGGTAATGATGAAAAATGCTCTCGTTGCTTGAAACATGTGAATATATTCCATCAATGGCAGAAGATTAAAAATCAAAAACCAATTGACTGGGAGAATGTTGAATGGGAACAAGAATATAAGAATGTAGGTGAGAATGTAGCGACTGCTTGTGCAGGTGGTTCATGTGAATTGAGATAAATCCATTAAGGCTAATTTGTGTACTAAAACGCTGGTGAACGCACAAATTAGCCTTATCTTTAAATAAGAAAACAAGGGTATGGACGAACAATTGAAATCATTCATTCACCATAAAAATGGTTGGGTTGATAAGGTTTCTCCTGAAGTGATAAAACAAGCTTCAAGAAACAAGAATATCAATGGTGAAAAGATTATGAGACTTTTTCTTGACGGTAAATGCATCTATAGAGGTCCAGTTCAATTTTGTCAGAAGAAAAAGAAAGATTACTGTTTAGTTTATGGTATTGCAGATAAAGAAACAATTAAAAGACGTTTTAAAATAACTTATTAGATTATGAACAAATTACAAACATCTATTGGAATTCGTTTTGAAGTAGAAGGATTTCATAATTATCCTGATGCATCAAAAAATCATGGTGAGTTAGTGAAGTTCTTAGAACAATCTCACAGACATATCTTTAAATTCAATTGTAAAAAACGGGTTAATCACGATAATCGTGATGAAGAGTTTATATTGCTAAGGAGAAAAGTAAAACAATATATAAACCGAAAATTCCCAGTGTTTGAATCAGGTTGCGAATGTTATGATTTTGGCTCCATGTCATGCGAAATGATTGCAAAAAATATCTTGAAGCAATTTGATTTTGACTCAGTCGAGGTCAGTGAAGATGGTGAAAATTATGCTATAGTTGAGAAAGTGGAAGTGAAAGATGACTCTACTGAAGAAAAACCTAAAAACTTCAATGAAGCATTTAAAAAGCTAATAGTAGAACTCCCTAAGATTGAGTTTGTAGTAGGTGAAGCTTTCTCAGGTAAGACCACATATGTGAATAAAGTGAAGCAAAAGAATGATGGTGTTGTTGAAGTCGGTGATATAGTCCGTAAATTGACCTATTCTGAAATGAGGACATTCGACTCAGGTCTCAGTGAGGTACTTTGTGAAAGAATATGTTCAAAGATTTTATTTGAATGGAACTTGAAATCTATTGACAAGATATATATTGTAGGTTGTAGACAAAAAAGTCTATTCAATAAGATTATAGAGACATTAGTTCAAAATTCTTCTAAAGTTGACTTTACAGTTACTGTATTGTCTGTGAAAGAGGAAACAAGAAGAAAACGTTTTGAGAAAGTATCAAAAGAAATTAAGAATACGAATTATTCTTTTGAGGATATTGAAAAAGGTGATGCTGAAATAGGTCTTAAAGACTTTATTATTCATCTTGTAACAGCACCAGAATTAAAAGATAAAGTAGAAATTAAATTTAATTAAAAGACTATGAAAATATTTGTTACTCCTCCTATGAATCATTTGGAATTGAGTGAATTAGGAGATAAGAACTTCTATATACTTGGACAACTTTACAAAAGAGATGAAAAGTATCGTGAATATACGAAGAATGCCGTTAAACAAGGTCGTTTCACTATACTTGACTCAGGTGTGGGAGATGAAGGTGAAGTATTGACCAACAAAGAACTATTCAAATTGACACTCGAAATCCAACCCAATGAAGTGATACCTCTCGATGTTCTTTATAACAAAGAAGAAACGTTGAACAACTTCAATCAATTTCTTAATTGGATGAAGGATGCAAGAAGAAAAGGTTTCCTCTACAAAAGGACCAGTATACTTGCATGTCCACAAGGTGATACTTATGAAGATTGGATAGAATGTTACAAGTATTTCTTGAATAACGACTTTGTTTCTTGCATTGGTATGAGTAAGAAGGCAATTCCTCACATTATGAAAAATCCGGACATTGCAGAAGCAAGAACCTTGTTGGTTACAAAACTCGAAGAGCAAGACCTGCTACGTAAACCATTACATTTCTTAGGACAAGGAAATCCAATAGAATTCAGGTGTTATAACACTAATCATCATGCAATAAGGTCAACTGATAGTTGTTATCCTATCTTGTCAGCACTGCATGGTGTGGAAATTGAGAAGGAAGGTTTATTCAAAAGAATACCTACACCTCCAGATTACTTTGAGAAAGAGGTGAAAGAAGAAGATATCGAATTAATCAAAAAGAATGTTGATTATCTAAGAAGATGTTGCACAAGTACTTTGAAATAACAATTTCTTATTGGGCAGAAGATGAAAATTCTGCAAGTAGGAGAATGAAAAAGTGTCAGAATGTGATTGCTTGTTCAGCAATTAATTATACTGATGCAGAAGCAATTGCTACTAAGTGGGGCAATGAGAATATCGATGTTGAGTTTGATATTAGTCCTATCAAAGAAATGAATATTTCTGGTATTCATTCAGGAAAAGGATTATGGTTCTTATGTAAAGGATTATGGTTCGAGACTGATATGAGAGGTAAAGTGAAAGAAAATAAGATACAATATCTCATACAATCTGAAAGTTCTACGAAAGCAAGTGAAATGATGAGTAAGATTCTAAATCAAGATTTTTTCAGCGAGACACGTGTTGTTGATATTAAAGAAACTAAGATTGAAGAGTTTATTACGTGTTAGCCATGTTTGTATATTAGAGTTTTGAAGGGGCTTTGTTGTGAAACAAGGTCCTTTCTTAATATATATTAATTTGATACACAATTTGGACATAAACTTTTGGTATCTCATAGAAAAGTAGTATCTTTAGACATCCAAAAGAATAATAATTAAAAACGAGAAAATATGAAATCAAAAATCAGTACATTTATTATCGAGTGTCTTAGGACAGATGTGATAGACAATCTCGATACATTATTGTGGGAATACGGTAAATTCATGAAAGGAGTTTATGAGATAATCCCTAATTCTAATCTCATAGTATTGACTGTTAATAGTCTCACATCAGGTTTTCAATTGAATTTAAATGAGATTGAAAGTCACTTAGCAAATTCAGGTAGAGTCATCAAAACATTAATATTGTAATAATTATGGAAAACGAAGTAAAGACTAAAGTGTGTAAGAAGTGTGGTCAAGAATTACCATTAGACCAATTTCATATGAATGATAATTGTAAAGATGGACATGTTGGTACATGTAAGAAGTGTAAAAGTGAACATGATAAATTACGAAATCAAATTAAAAAAGAATCACAATCAGGTATTCATAAAGTTTTTGTAAATCCTGATTTGGCAAAATTTACTCCAAGACAACTCATAGAAGAGTTACGTGGCAGAGGATATACAGGTGAATTAAAATATGTCCAAGTCATTAAAATTTAATTGAAAATTGTTGGACCGCGTGGTCCAAAGGTGTATCTTTAAGCATTCAAAAAAAGAAATATTATGGATAGAAAGATAATCGAAAAAGCTAAGAAACTTCAAGCTCTTGTAGAAAGAGGTGAGATGGGTGAAGCATTAGCAGCTAAAAGAGCTTTAGATGCATTATGTTTGGCTAATGGATTGGATATCGAAACTCTATTTAATGAAAAGAAAGAAAGGAAATATTTCAAATTGCCATATTATAATGAATACGCTCGGAAACTTCTATTTCAATGTTTACATAAAGTTTTAAATGTAGGTTCTATCGAGTATCGTTCTAATAAATATAAAACTGTTGTTTCTATTGAACTCACTGATGCTGAATATATTGAAACTAAAGAAATGTATGAATTCTATTTTAAACAATGGAAGAAAGAGGTTAAGTCGATGATGAACGATTTATACGAAGCATTTCTGAATAAATACGATATTTTTAGTGAAGATGCAGAATCAGATGATACAGAAATGACTCCTGAAAAATGGGAGAAGATTCTTCGAATAATGCGGATGAGTGAGCAGCTTGAAGATGTCTCTTTTTTAAAAGGAATCGAGTAACTTCAAATCATTTAATTGATAACAAAATTGTATTTTTATCAAATAAGGAAAACTGTTTCAAGTTGTTTATTTTGTTCAATCCAACTTATTTGTTAATTTACTGCAAACTTGAACAGTTTTCCTTTTAAACAATTATAAACGATGGCAAAATCAAAGAATCAAAACTTTGGAGTAGGAGATAGAGTGAAAATCCTACATTGTTCAAATTTGATGTTGGTAGGTAAAGTGAGTAAAATAGCAAGTATATGTGGAACTGGAAGTACGAAGTATTATCATCTTGAGATAGACGGTGAACAGCGCGCCTTCATTCCTCAAAATCTGGAATTGGTAGAAAAAATATAAAGATAAACAAAATATTTAATCAATTTAATAGAATTAGATTATGAAGACATTAAAAGAACTTCAGAAATTAGGCGGTTTTCAAGGAATTGGAGCTTTGAGATGTTCTTCTGGTAATACAACAGTAGCTATGTACCTTGAGAATGAATTTGTTAAGAATAAATATTCCCATGATTGGGATTTTGACATATTTCTTCCTAAATATGGTTTTAATTTGCAACGTCCTTATGTTTGGACTTTGCTTCAACAGCAAGAACTAATTTGGTCAATGATTTTAGGACGTTCTATTCCTCCTGTAATAGTTATTTTGCATGAGCATCGGAAGTTTGAGGTTATTGATGGTAAGCAGCGTATTTTAACAATCAAGCGTTTCTTAAATAATGAATTTCCAATTATTGTAGACGGAGAAGAAGTATTTTATAAAGATTTAGGAAATGATGTTCAGTATCAAATTCAAGCTCGTAATTCTTTGGTAGGAGAGATTTATTATTCTTATGATGATGAGAAGATAACAGATGACCAAAAGATAGCACTGTTTAATTTTTATAATTTTGCAGGTACGCCTCAAGAAGAAGCTCATCGCGAGAAGTTATTAAACGTTTTAAATAAGTGATTTATGAATATAGTAAAAGAATTAAACCAAACAACCAAAAAAGAATGACCTATACAGAAGAGAGAACCTACTGGTTCCAGTGCATGATAAAGGCACATGAGTACGGATTGGATGCGGAAGTGGCCGTAATGGCACTTGAATATTTGAAGGAAGACCCAAAGTTAAGTATAAGCCAATGTCTGGAAATGGCGCTAAAGGATTGGGATATATGATGCAGAGAGGGATTGTTTTATATATTGAGTAGTAGATAAAGAAGGAGACAAAGAAATGAAAGGAAATATATTTGACAAAATAAGAAAAGCATCTAATAAATACATAAAGTATATGATTGCTTGTGACTGTGTAGCCAAAGAAGCACAAAAACATATAGATTGGGACAATAATGTTTCGTGTGAATATTATCCCGGTGATGGAATATGTATAATGATAGACGAGCATGTTTGTTATGCTAATACATTCTTTGACTTGGTAGAAGAATCAGAAAACGGTATGCTTGATAGGGGAACTTTTATGAGAAATTGTATTTGACATGGAAAGATATAGGATTGTGAAAGAAATAGGGTATAGCGGCTGTATTCCGATAGTCGTGTATTGCGTACAAGTCAGAAAAGACAAACGTCTTTCGTCTGAATGGGTGAATGTAAAGGGGTTTGATACCTATAGGAAAGCAAGAGAGTTGTTGTGTGTTTTAAACGGTGATTGATATGGAAATAGTTCCGGATTTGACAAAAAGTAATTTGTCTAAAAATCAGATAGAATACATTCAAAAGAAGCAGCATGAATATAAATTGATGGATAAGAAGAGAAAGATTCCAGGTCATACTCTGTTTTCGTTTAATCTGAAAACGAAAGAGATAAAGAGAGCTTCTATTACCAACGAAGTTTCAATTGGATTAAACGGGAAACCTATAATGAAAACTAAAACAGTTATTGAGCCGGATTGCTATTACGAACAAGCTTTGAATGAAAAGAATTTTAGAAAAAGATTAAAGAGGATTGGGTTAATATGAAAACAATTAAGATTTCAAATTTACAAGAAGGGGATTTGTTCATATATAAAGACGTAATGTATGAAATTGTACATAAGGACAAATGGGAAACCTATTGTAAATATGTCAATGATAAAAGCCATTTAGGAGGATGGTTTTCAAGTGAATATCTTTATTGTAAATTTAGTAATTATACAAAAGTAGAGATTTAGATGCTATGAGTAAATATAGATACAGAGAAGTAAAGAATTATATCCACAACGAATTAAAGTTGACTAAAGAGGATATAAAGGAAATTATGATTCCAATTGTGAAAGAGGAAGTTAAACGTATCTTTCAAAACACCTATGGGAATGATGTCGATATAGAGAGGTGGGTTCGTTGTATGGTTTCCAACGAGATACAAAGACATGGTGATTACTCTATGATAAGGAATTTGTGCAGGGAGATAATTAAGGAAGAAATTGCCGATAGGTTGTCAATTGATATAAGTCTTAAAAAGAAAGAGGGGTAAAATATGCAGGACGAAATTTCTTGGAACGATAATACTCGTTATGATATTTATAATCCATATGTTGATATTTCTCCTTTAGAACCATGTGATGCACCTAAAATGAGAAAATATCGTCCAAAAGATGATAGATGTACAAACAAGCAGATTGCGAAACGCAGGAAGAGAAACAAGAACCGTAAAACACATAGGAAATGAGTAGGTTTGAGAAAGAGATACTTCCTTTCATGGAAGAGGAAATTATGCGAAAACTCCGTACATACAACGTGTACAGTATAAAGGAGTATGAGGACATACGGAAGGCAGTGAGGTATTCGATAAGGTTTTGTAAGAAACATAAAATTGTTCGATATTGTATTTGATTATGGAAATAAAGAACGGAATAATAATAGACGGGGTACTGCATGAAGCTGTGAATTATAGTAATGATAGTTCTTGTAGTATATGTTCTCTTCGTAAGGAATGTGATGAATTAGAGAATCGTTGTGATGAATGGATTTGCAGGCTTATTGATTGTAGGTATTTCGTCAATCGTGGCAAAGTAACGGATATTAAGATAGATAAGGAGGAATAAATAATGCACCAGTGTAATTATTGCTGTTGGTATAATGAAAGATACGGGAATTGCGAATGCCCATATGCAATGAGAAAAAAGGCATGTGATAAGGCTAAAAAGGAGAAAGAAAGGAGTGAGAAATGAAGTCAGAACAAGTATTATCAATCGAACAGATGAAGCACTTGCAAGAACTTGGATTAGATACAAGTGATGCAAGTATGTATTGGGCGAGGGTGTCACATGGAAGTCGTGTTGATGATAAATCAAAAGGTAAATGGTTTTTGAGTTTACAGAAGGAGTTTCAAACTTGCGGGTTTATGTCGTATGAAACACTTCCTGCTTATACCTTGCAGGACATTCTCGACAAGCTGCCGACACTTATAATTATAAGTTCCGATTTTTATAAGATTTGCATTGAACCGTCTTGTGGATATTGGGATATATATTACTATAAATCTGATGCTACAGAACTTATCTCGAAAAAGTCTGAAAATATTATTGATGTGGCTTACGATATGTTGTGTTGGTGTATTGAAAATGGATATATTAAAAAGGAGGGTGAATAATGGAAGCACATGTAATGAAACTTGAAAACAACTTTGTAATTGTTGACAAGGAATATTTTAACGAGATAAAGAAGAAGGCAGAATCCAACCAAGAAAGGATAAACGAGATTGCCGAGGAAAAGTTTTTAAAATACGTGAGAGATAGCGGTACCAAACTTTCCTACGAAGTGAACGGAATACCTTATATATTTCATCATAGTTTGTTAAATGAAATAAATTATGATGAAAGAGGTTATCCGGAATCTGTGTCAGAAAGGGTGAAGCATATTATCGCAGACGATATAACCGAGGCTTTGAATGACAAGTTTAAAGGACTGAAAGATGAGGCTTTGAATTACGCAATAAGCGAGTTTGACAAGCGGAAACACGGTTTGGAGGCTACTGCAAAAATATAGAAACATTTTGCATTAATCTTTATCATTACGACTATTGTTCTAACAATTAGGTTATTTATACAGCTATGACAGAAGAACTTGTGACATTAGAGACAGCGAAGCTGCTGAAAGAGAAAGGTATGTTTACTGATATAGAATTTCCTCCGCAATCCATTGCCCAAAAGTGGCTACGTGAAATCAAGAAGCTGCATATCACTATATATAATAGTGCTTCCGGCTACACATACGATATATCTAAAGCGGATATGGGAACAGTACTTTATTGTTTCCCCGAAGGTCCGAATGATGGAGGTAATTGGGACACCTACGAGGAAGCATTAGAAGCTGGAATTATAAAAGCATTAAAATTGATATAATAAAGAAGATGATACAAAAGCTACTCGCACATCTCTATCAAAAGAGAGTGACAAAAACATATAATGATAATAACGATGGATTCATATGTAACTTCGTACTCACTTATAAAGATGAGAACGAGAACTATCATAATGTAAGTTGTTACAGTGTGAATTTCGAACCAATTGTGATTGGTAAAGAAAACCTCTACTATGTGGAGCTTGATGTACATTCAATACAAAACATAAAGTTCAATAACAAGAGAGATTATTTGAATCAAGCAAAGGTATTGAAAATGGACCTTCTAATCAATCCTTGGGAGATTGATATAATGAAGAAAGAAATTGAAAAGTATTATAATAAACAAAATTCGTAAATCATGTACTACTTATTAGAACAAGAAGATGAAGACCTCACATTCGAACAATTCATAATGTCTCAAGAAGACAATGAAGAAATCATTGAAGAGACACAATTAATGAATGATGTTTGGTATTGAATCACAAAACCCATAGCATAGAAAGGATGTTTTATATATCTTTACCGATAATTACAATAAGTAACATAAGAAATGACACAGGTAAGTAGAGAAGATATAATTAAAGAGGCTCCTGACTTTGTTCAGATAGCCTCTAAACATATGCAAGATGCTTATGTGGAATATGAAAGAATTCGTATCAAATTAGACGAATGTCCTGATAGATTTGTCACATATGAAGGTCACAACGGTGTGTTGCATTCAATCGACCTTAAATACGTGAATCTCAAGGGAGTAATGAAAAATCGTGGTGCAAAAGAAGAAGATATCAAAGATGCACTTGAAATTCGTGCAAAAGTCATTGTACCACTACTTGCTCAATACAATAGAGCACGGTCAAAATATATGCATACATTTGACCTTTATAATGATAGAAGTAAGGCGCTTGCAAAGTTGACACCAACGCTTCTTGACTTATTTGGTTCTATGTATTCAATAAAGGATGTCAAGAAGACAATCAAGAAGAGAGAAGGATATGATTTAGAAGAAGGAGAGTTGACAAAATTCTATAATGAAAATAAGTCAATAATTGAAAATAGACAAAATAAATACGTAGTAAAGAGTGATAAGTATCGTGTAGCAACAGAAGCAGGACGATTAGAAATCCTTAACGATATACTTACAGACCTACAACTCAAATACGAAGACTATATCGATAGAGGTCAAGAGACAAAAGCATTGATTATATCACGAGAAATAAGAGCAATCCTGGAGCAAGCAAGAAAGGAAGTGAAAGGGAACGAACTCAAACTCACAGTTGACGGAAAAATAGATATAAACGCAACAATACATGGAGGAGAGAACGTAAGTAGAGTAATGCGTGATATACCTATAAACAGTATAATCATTGGACTCGTAAGTGCCAAGTCAGGAATAAGACCTGAGATAATGATAAACCAACTCGCAAGCTCCTGGTACAAAGACTTCAACGGATTCAATAAGAATATCCTTGGACAAGAGAAGATAATGCTACCTGGAGACCTCATAAAACAATACGATTGGAACGACTTGGAAAAGAAAAATGAACAATTCCTAAACGAAATGAAACCTATCGAATACACTGAGGCAGAGATAATTCAAGAGGAAGAAGGAACAAGCAAGAAAGACTTGATAAGACAGCGTCTAAGACAGATGAAGAACAATAATGCACACTGACTTCGTTGTTCATAATTAGTGAAATTTTCTCGTAATTATAGGCCTTAGGAGTCGCGATGATTGCTAAGGCCTTTCTATTTTTATGGAAATAAGGTAAAATGAATAAAATAAAGCGTTTTGTGCAGCGAGATTGATATCTGACGCGTGTATCGACTAATTGCTAATCATAGGATTCTATAAATAAGAATGGAAGGACATGAAGAAAAAGTACACAATTTGGACAACATTTTATGGTCGACCTGTTGTGTGGTCGAAGAATAAGGTGTATCTTTACAATATCAAAAGAAGAGACATGTGTAACAATTTAAAACAAAAAGATTATGAACGAAGTATTTAGACCATTGAGTGTTGTAGGAGACCAAGTAAAGTTCTTATTGTTCAACGAGGACGAAGTAGTAACAATGACATGTATTGGTATAAGTGATGAGACAGCGACATTCATAGATGAAAACAACAAAGAGTTCTACATGGACGAATGTGAAGTGCTCTATGCAAAGAATGGCGATGGTGACGAGATTGGAACAAGGTTCTACGAAGACAGTGAACGAGAGATGCTTTATGAACGTATCATTGACCATATAGATGACTTGTCATATGAGCAATTGAAGAAGGTAATGACATTCATCAATACATTATGATAAAGAAGCTCACAATGAAGAGAATCAGGGAGATTATTCGGGAACAAGAATACTCTCCCACCAAGATACTCCTGTCACTTGAGAAGGATAAAGAATACATCTACCTAAGACCAAGATGGATGTACAGGAATGCAATAGCTGAGGAGCTTGAGGCAGCAGGTATCAAGTTTGAGAAGATAGTTGACAATGGACTTGTGTATAGAATAGAATCTCTAATTGATGTTGAAGTAGACGAGATATATTGAGACTATGAAGAATATATACTACACAAAAGGGAACTTGAAGAAGCCATGGAGAGTGACTTTCTATCATCATGGTAAGACCTATAATGTAGGCTACTTTGCTACGTATGGAGAAGCACAGTCAGCACTCAAGAAGGAGAAGGATAAGTTTAATATAAGCTACACGACGAGAGCTGGTCAGACGAAGCTCAAATCAAGTATCCCTACAATACTCAAGATTGTTGATAGTATACTGAATATAAGTGACGAATTGACTACAAGAGACAAGAAGGATATTGAGAGTGCCAAAACATTACTTGAAAGAGTACTTGACAGGTACAAAAGATGAACGAGAAGTAGTATCTTTACACAGTGAGATGAGAAGTACGTCAAACCCTATTATTAATCCATGTTATACATTTGTTATAGTATTGCTCATCTCACATCTATAAACAATAATTAAACAATTAAAAACATGAAAAGAGAAAAAGAATTCGTAGAGCTATTGAAGGGTAATGAAGTAGACCTTCTTAGCTGCAAGAAGAAGTATCCTGACGACTGGAGGCTTCGTTGTGCTGAAGTGATTGATATCATTGATGAACTCAAGATTGATTCAATAGTCAGTACAGAGGTGAAAGATGGTAAACTTGTACGTTACATGATATCATTTCCTACTGAAAAAGACCATGAAGCAACGACGTTTACTTACGATGAATTCACTTCACTCTACCAGAAGTATGATAAAGATGAAGAAGCCACTTATAAGATTTCACATTATGTCACAAAGGATGGTGAGAATCATGGTTATCCTATTACATTCGAAAGTGTGAATATCAATAAAGAAGGTGAGATATGTTTTGTCTGGAAAGACAGTAAAGGTGATACTTATCTTGAGAAGTATTGATTGACCTATGACAGAAGAGACATTAAGTCAGCTCATAGAATCAACATACAAACAACTCCCTAATAAATTGATGTTCCAAGAAGGAACAAAATGGTCTGCAATGGTAGAAAGTAATACCTGGAGAAAGAAAGGTGTTGATGAAGAAATCATTGCAGACCATAAAACAATCAATTGTATCTATGAGATGATGGATGGAGATTGGGAGATAGTGACAATAAACGATATACCAATTGAAGAATGTATTGACTAAATATAAAGAAAGATTATGGAAAAAGACTTGAGAAACAACGTGAAGTTCATCCTATTCTGTACAGAATGCCTACAGGCAGGTGTAGTAATGACACCTAAAGAATACGAAGTAGCGTTCATGGCGGCAGAGAAGTTTGAAGGATTTGACGACAAAAGCTTCGAGAACATGAAGCCGGAACAGTTCGCTCCACGTATGAATGCTATGCTCAATGCAATGTCAAAGAGAAAACAAATCATTGAAGGACTGACATTCAACCTACTCACAAAACGCAATCTTGACGAGCTGGCAAACAACGAAAACCTTGTAGAGGAAGTAATGAAGGCAAAGCATATAGCCGCAGCAATGGCAGACGAACTGTTGGAACCGGACGAGAAACTGGAAAAGGTCGTGACGGATGGACGACGTGTCATTGAACATTTTATTGACCAATGGAAGAATGCCCCTATGGAAGAAAAGAAAGAGTATGAGCCGGAAAGTGACGCGGAAATTGTAGAATAATATGAAAGAAGATGTATTCCAAACAGCAATCTTCCTAAAGAAGAATATCGATAGATATAGACAAACTCTACAGGAATTGGAAAAAATGAAAGAAGATGAACGTATTCGTATTGCATCTAACACAATGAATATCTATATAGATAAAGAATTGACCAGAAAAGTAATTGAACTTATACAAGATGAGCTCAATAAAGAAATCATACACAATCAAAAAAGATTTGAAAATCTTTGAAAAGGTTGGTTAATATGAATTAATCTTGCACTTTTACGATTGGAAATTTTCTTTCAAGTTTGACATATTTAAAGGTTAGGAGGAGGAATGAATTCGGTGACGATGAAGTTCTTCCTCCTTTTTAATTTAAAACAATTTATAAAGTTATGTATCCTAATAAGATTAGAATTAGTAATGGTGAAGGACAAGTAAGCATTACTGCAATAAGTAGAGCATTTGAAGTTGGCCAGGTTGCTGAGGATTTTGATTTATCAAAGTACACCTCTGTGGAGCACCTTCTATTGAGACTTATACTATTAGTGAGGTGGAAGTGTCTGCTTATATTGGTTCTCCTATGCCTTATCTTATTGATAAAGTATTTGTTGACGGTACTACTGCACAATTTAATATAGGGTTATGATTGGTATTGGTACAAGTCTTTTGTTTGGTAGGAAGGCTGGCAAGGCTGGTCCTCCTATTCCACCTTTCAATAAGGCTATGGTGGATGCTTGGTTTATGTCCGGGTTGTCTAATGCAGACAAGCCTGGTAGTATTACTGGTGTGATGGGTAATGAGATGGCTCTCAAGAACTTCACTTATACTCCAGGTTCCGGTTTTGGCATGTATAATACGAATTTTAAAGGATGGCGAAAATTTTCCAATATTTCAGATTATATCATTACAGACACTTATATAAAGGTCACTACTAAGTATGAAGCAGAAGGTAATAGACCGATTGTAGGCATAGCGACCAAAGATTATAATAACGTGACCTTTAAAGTACGTGCAGAATTCACAGATTATAGTTATACGCCCTCTAATACCGACGGAGTGCGATTGTCTCTCATCTATGTAGATGACATGGGCAGCACGATTGTTGCCGGTGAAAATGTCATTGCTCCAGGACTTAATACTGTTTATAAATTTGATTTATCTTCTGTACCAGAAAAGTATCTGTCCACAGCAATAGCGGCCCTTATAGTGAGAGGAAAAGGTACTGTAAGGATAGATATAGAAAGAGAGGAAGGAGCACTTGTATTCGATGGTGTGGATGATTACGGTATATGTACCGGACTCCCTATTATGGATGATTTTACACTTATATGTAAAAGGGAAATTTTAAATCCTACATCTCCAGGGTATGTGGCTAACAAAGGACTGGGTAATGCAGGTGCGTTCCATTTTGAAAGTTCTATTCTAACCAGTGATTCTAATAGTACTACTGGAGTATGGAGTTATGGAACTGGTAACCGTGTAAAACTTGAGGAAAGTGAAGTATCGTGGATGACTAAGAATAGTTATAATGGTATAGAACTTAAAACTGGAAATTTAAGTGATGTGGACCAATTATATTTATGTAGGTTTGCTTCTTCATATACCAAAGCTGCTATCTACTACTTTGCCCTCTATGACAAGTCTCTGACCATTGAAGAAATAGAGACCGAGAAGGAAAGACTTAATGAAGAATGGTTGAAACGTAAAACTGAATAATATGAAGTGGTTAGCTATACCTATAGAAGAATTAAAAGAATTTGATAAGGACTGGGAGACAAGACGAATGAGTAACGACGGTACGAAAGCGTTGCTACATGAAGAGACGTACAACATGCTTGTACCTCCTATCATGATGCTTTCGGAAGGTGAAGAAGTTGTGGAAGAAGTCGTTTATCCTTATCCTTTAATGGATGAGAATGAGATTATGAATAGTAATGAATGGACTAAAAATGAAGAATTATGAAAAGAGATGAATTAATCAAAAAACTAAAACAATACTTCAAAATCGAGGAACTCGTCTGTCCACATGTATACAATAAGTACAGAGAGGAACAGATGTGGAGTTTCTTCTCTATGGCAGCACTTGAGACATTGTTGGTGCTACGTGAATATATTATCCAGAAGCCTTTTATCATCAATAATTGGAAGAATGGTGGTAGTTATTCGCAGCGTGGCCTTAGATGTAACATTTGTGCAATTCCTAAAGAAAAGACCAATCTTGAAAAGGTCTATATGAGTGCACATTGTACAGGTGAAGCGTTTGATATTACTGTACAAGGCATGAGTGCTGAAGAGGCACGTCAGCTCATTATAAAGAATCAGGATAACCTTCCCTATCCTATAAGACTTGAAGATGGAGTGAGTTGGTTACACGTCGATACTTACGATATGGGTAATGGTAAGAAGATAACTCTTTTCAGGGTATAAATTGAACTTTTGTTTGCCAAGTTAGAATGCTCGTTATTTCTTGTTTAATTGCAAGTTTGACGAGCATTCTTTATATTCCTACATCTCATGTATTAAAATATGTTTAGACCTGTGGTCGAACTTTAAAGAATCTTAATTTCGACCACATTATTGGTGAAAGTGTTGCTACACGTGTCACAAAGGTGTATCTTTAGGTATCCAAAAGGAGATAATAAGTCAAATGAATAAAAGATAAAGTTATGAAAGCAACAGATTTGTTTAATTATAGAAAAGAAGAATTTGAAACGGTTGAATCATTCTCAAAAAGAGTATATGAGACAGCAAAGAGATACAGAAGTTCTTTGTACTTTACTCCACAAGAAAGCTATCATGTACTAATGATACTTGCAAAATATTATAATGAAAGCGTGTCTAATATTCTTTCTGCTATAAGAGACATTGAATTTAGATGTGCTTCAAGAAAGTACAGAATACAATGGGTTAAATGCTTAGCAGACCATTACTTAGTAATAGATAAAAGATAAGTTTAACCAACAAGGCGAACAAATTACCAGAAAAAGTTGTCAGGTACATAAACTTTTGGTATCTTTAGGCATTCAAAAGAGATAAAATAATAATAATTAAAATATACGATTATGAAAGCAATGATTCTTACTCCTGAAAGCAAACAAGAACTTAAATCAGCTCTTACAAGTCGATTTGGTGGATATAGTTTATTTGCTGGTAATATTCAAAAAGAAGACAAGTATGTTAATGTAAGCTATTCTTTCAATAGAAGTAAAATTTCAATTGAAATTACTTATTGGAAAGATGGGGGAAATATTGCTGTAGAACCTGCTTCGTTTTGTTCCACTTCTACAGGAGCTATTAACAAGATTGCAAAATTCTTAAACTTAAAATAAAATAATTAAAAACGAGAAAATATGAAAACAACAATTGTAACAGTCGAAGAATTGAGAAAAAGAGCAAGTGAACTTGGTATCAAGAATATCAAGAAGTATAAGAAAGACGAACTTATCGCTCTTATCGAAGAGGCAGAAAAAGAGGTAGGACTTGAAGGCCAGACTCCTGAACAAAAGCAAGCGCTCAACGACTTCATCAAAACCTACAATGGTACTACTAAATGTAACAACGAACAAATCATAATTACTTTCGACGAAGCACATTTTGATGATGCAAAGAAGAATTATAAAGCCAAATCCTATGGCCTTACAATATTGAAAGCTGACGACACTCTTCGTACAATTTCTTTTACTATAAGTAAGAAGAGAAAATCTTCTACCAAAAGAGCAAGTTATCGCCAAGAAAAGCCTCGTGGTAAACAATCGTTGGAAATTTATAATATGATGTTGGAACATCCTAATTGGTCACATTACAAAATCCGTACAATCATGAATTGTACTTACACAAATGTACGTCGTGTATGGTTGCTTTATGTAAAGGATAAATTCGAAGACAAAAGAGTTATCAAACCAACAAAGAAAAATAAGTAATTTGTTGTCCAATTGATGATAAATGTGTACCTTTACAATGTCAAACAAATAAAGATATATGATTATGAAAAAGCAACTTATAAATTTCTTCAACGGCCGTTTCGGCAAGAAAGTATTGAAGACTAAGTATCGTGAATGGTGGGTTCGTTTCTGGTATGGAATAGGTGCAATTGTTTGTGGTCTTCTATTCTTTGGCATGATACAGTTCATGTCCTGGCTTTCTGATTTGATTAATTATGTATCTAAATAAAAATATTTTATAATTATGGAAACATTTAAAAGAAAGAATATCACTGTTGAATGTGACTATGCTAAGAAAGATGAATCATTTACATCTATAGTAGTAAAGATGAAAACTTTTGATAGTGGTACTATTATTGCAGAGAAAAGACTTGTTGATTCATCTTTCTTTAAGGAAAGAGTTGATAAGATAGCTAACGAATTACTTGACCATTATGTTACCGAATAAAATTAAATAAACACTATGGTAGAACTATATATTATAATTACACTACTTGCAGTACTCGTACTTCTATTTCTTATCTGGTTCCGGTATGATGCATGTCACAAAGATGAAATGCAGAAGTCTATCGATTCTATAGCTATTGACCTGATGTTGATGGGTAAACGGGATTGGAACAGATATATCAATTCTATGATAAGTCATAAATTGAGACTCATTGAAGAAGAGAAGTATGAAGAAATTGAGAATATCAATAGAATGATAGATAAAGAAATTCGTGACTTTAAAGAATATTATGATGAATAAAATTCATTTTACCTACAAGAATGGCAATTGTCCTTATATCGATTGGCTCTGTGAGTCGAATAAATTGATACTCTTGTCTGATACAGAAATGTATAATCCTGAAACAGTTTCTCTTATTGAAGACATGCTTCAGATACCTGCACAAGACATTCTCATACTTCAAGCCAACAAGAATATTTCTCCATTCGGACTAAGAAAGATTATGGATGTACTTGGTGAGATTTCATTCGAGAACAAAAGAAAGACCAATGAATTGTGTACTATTTATTTCTTTGAAAATAAGAATGTCCTTTATTGCGTTCCTCATGTAATTATACCTTGGTGGGAGCTTTGTGAGACGATGAGTGAAATAAAGATATCTCTACCGTACTTCAAACCTTCTGTGCAATAGCTTGAAATGTATGTTAATTCTTGTTTAATTCGAGTTTTGACATGTATTGAATGGAATGATATTATTTAACAATTTAAAACTTTTAGATTATGACTGAATTGATTTTTATTTTTGGCTTAATATGTGTGGTAATTTACTTTTATCTTTGCTTTGAAGTAGCAGCGACAGCAGAAAGACTTAAGAGAAGTGTTGCTTTCTGGTTCTTCATGTCACTTTTCATAACGCCTTTCTTTGCTGCTATAATGGTACATTGTTTAGGTAAGAATGAATGAATATCAAGACACTTTAAGATTTGTATTTAAGAAAGAACTTGTAATTTTACAATCGAATTGAGTATACATTACAATTTATCCGTTTTAATTACATTATTCATGAAAAGAAGGCGTTGTGAAACGCCTTTTCTTTTTTAATAATACTTGAAGAAAGAAAGGAACTCATAATTTACTATCCCATCCTCCACAGCATTAGCTTCCTGTTCAAATACAATCTTATGATAAGATTCGTGACCAATTTCCTGGAACCCTTTGAGCCATTTTTTGAATCCGAATTTCATGATAGGAGGAGTCTTTACTACTCCAATGATGAACCTTATTGCATATTCGATACAATACCAGATATAGAATGTGAATGGAATAAGTAACAATAACCAGAGTGTATCAAATGCCAACGAGAATGCAAGCCAGATGAAGACTCCTAAGAACATACAACACTTCCATTGGAAGGAGTGAGTCTCTTCGTGCTTGATGAACTTTTCTGAATAATATTCAGGACCTTTCTTACATAAGAGCCAAAGCATGAGAAGAATTGCTTTGAAATTAGGCAACAATAATCGTGCCAATTTTGAATTGTAAATAATTTTCATACACAAATATATTTAGATTAAACAAACTGTCTAAAGATACAAACTTTTTCTTTGGTCGTGCATTGAGAATTTCTTATATTTTACCAGTGCTGAGAATCAAGTAGATACAACAATTCAAATCGTATAATCATATAACCAGAGGTTATAAGCATCTTCTTTTTATATATAGAAATAGAGAAAGATAATTATAACCAGCAGGTTATGTGATTATAAAGAGGATAAGGTCGTAACCCCCTAAGAATCAGTATAGAAATAATTCAGAAGAACCTGTTCATTGTTAGAGGAGATAAGTAGTGGTATCTTTACAGCATTAACGGAAGCCTCTGTGAAGAGTTTGTCTGTTTGAGTGTTGCATATTATAAATAGTCTAAGCGTAGACTATATCACATTTAGCACTTTTGTTTTAAGGAATTATAAGAGTACTCAGGTACTCTTATTTTTTTTGTATATATTTGATATTAGAAATATTCTTTCTACTTTTACAACACTTAAAACGAAAGAATATGAATAAAAATAGCTTATATATTAAACTCAGAAAAACCAATCGTTACAATATTATATACGCTTTACTCAAAGCCGAAGGTAGAACATCCGCTGCAAAACAGCTCAGTGAAAGAACTGGAGATACTGGTAAAATCCTATTTACAAGTGAAGGTAAACTCAAGAAATGGATTGTGAATGAAACCAATCTTGGCATAGTTGGTGTTTCAAGAAATCTATTGAGTTTGAAGTTAGATGGCATCTATACCTTCAATAAAGAGACTGGTGAAGTGCATGTAGAAATAATCCCAGAGGATTTACTGCAATACTGCACAATCATCCCTAATTACATGAAGAAAGATTTTATTAAAGACAATAAGAAATATACTTGGACTGCTAATTGCCAATTGGTGTTTGATTATTTGAATAGATTTAGAAATTGCTTAGAAGCTGGTGTTGAAAATAATTCATTTACAAGAGATTATAGAGAAATAAGAGAGATAAGAAGAAAAGCTATTGAGAATGAAATAACTAAAGAAGAAGCTGAAACTAAGATTGAAAAGATTTTATCAAGGACGAAGTTATGTTACGATTCAATCAATCCTATTGCACAATTATACCTAAGGTCAAGGACTATAGCTAAGAACATTGGGCTTACAGTTGATGAAGTGAGAAAAGTATTGAGACAATTCAGAGTATTTTTTGGCAGCAAAGCCTGGAGAAGACCTACAGAAACAGAAGTATTGACGCGCGTTGATTATTGTTCAAAGAGTTATACGATAGATATTCCTAAAAGAAGTATGTTACGTGAAATGATTGAGAAGTTTGAGAAGAAATGTGATAAAGTGATATCGAGAATGATTGAATTACCCTGTTCATACGTTTATTTTTGACAATTGATTAATTTGACGGGATAAGTTGTAGAGGTCAATTAAAATTGTTATTTTTACGCATTAAAACAATATTCCGTTTAAATTAATACAAATTACAATATGAATAATCCTAAAGAATTTACGCAAGATGAATTCAATAGATTTGTTGAGAAAAACAATCTTGAAGTATTCACTAAGGCGCAAGTAGATGCATTTTCAAAGGATGTTATCGAAAAATCAAAGAATAAAGAAATTGATGAATTTGAGATAGCTTGTTGTACTGCTGATTATATGTCTTTGAAGCCTGTGTTTGTACGTAGCAATGATTTAATGAAGAGTTTGATGTTCTACAGAGAAGCGCAGAGAGAACCAGTTGAAATTCCTGATGGTATCTTCAAGTCTATAGATGATAGAATGTGTTTTTGCTACAAAGAGACTCCTTTGAATATCTTGAAAGGGATTGCAGGTATCAATTGTGCAGATGATGTTGCAATTGAGAAAGCAAAAGCTCTTCCGCTTGGAACAGAAAAGATGTATGGTGGTAAAATGTATGTCAAGACTGAGAAGGGTTGGAGACTCAAAAAGAAAGGAACAACAGGTACTGGTAAAGAATCTGAAGATAAAAAATTGAAAGGCAATGTGGTGAGACTGAGAGAGATAATTGATACTTGGAATATGCTTGATAAATATGATATTGAGTTCGAAAATAGAGATGGTTCAATTTTTATATCTGAAGTAGATTATGAAAAGATGTTAGATTTGGCTAAGAATAAAAACTACATTAAGAATCTGAAAAAATGAAACATATAAGTAAATTTAAGAATTACATCTACAGTTTCTATTTTCCGGTACTTTTAAGTATTCCTATATCATTTTCGAATACAGCGTCATTTATTGAGCAATATATGTTCCGTGATTGGGAATTCCTAAAATATCTAATGATATTAGTTGTAGTTGATACATTAGTAAGTTGGGTCTTTCATTTGAAGAATAAAGATTTTTCAAGTAAAGGGTTCGGAATGATTGCAATGAAGCTAATTATTTATAGCGCTCTGTTGATTGTTTCACATGTATTAGGTAACTTTACGGTTGAAGGAGGAAATATAGAATCATATACTTGGTTCAAGTCAGTTGTATGTAATGCGTTGATTATACGTGAATCAATTTCGATTGTAGAAAATACTTCTAAATTATATCCAAATTTAGTTCCAAGTCGAATCAAGAAGTACTTGGCTGATTTCGATGAAAACGGTTCTCCTAAAGAAAAATGATAATTCGTTTGAATAAATAATTAGATATTATGAGACTATATAGATTTATCGATACAGATAAGAAAATTGATACAGTAGTTGTAACTGATGGTAGTTGTGACCAAAAAAGAGTATTTATCACAGAAATCAGAGGAATTGTTGCTCCTGGTGATGTAAGTGTAACAGAAGATGAAGTAAGTGGAAGCGATGCTCTATTAAAACTTGGATTTCCTTGGAAAGTAGGTGAATCTGTAATGCACGAAGAACTCGTTGCCTTTGCTGAAAATAAAGCACTTACTCTCGAATTGAATCCTCAGGGATTAAATGAGGTCGTTGCAGTGACAGCAGAATGGAATGATGAAAATGCGTGTGTAATTACAATCAAAACGACTATTCCTGCCCCTAAAGATGTAGATATTTACTTCCCTAATGATGTAAATCTTAACGAGAGTGCCGGAAGATTTGGTGTGATTCGTGGTGATAGAAAAACACTTACTGCAAAGATAATGTCAGGCAAGCCGATGGAATTCACACTTGAAGACCTTGGTTTAGATGCAAAAGAAGATTTGAATGTAGTTATAATGGCTAACGATAATACATGGCGTAAGGAATTGACGGCAGAAAACGCATAAGGATTATGTTACGATTATTATTTACAACAGAAGATAATTCCAAACAACTGACTGTCATAACTGATGGTTTAGACAGTCAGTTGAATGTTTTTGTAACTGAAAACGTTGTTGGAGCAATTGAATATTATAAGTCTATCGGTATTGTAATTGAAGCTGGTCATACTTATAATATAGGACAGTTCAAGGAATGGGCGTTTAAGGCGCTTGTTAAGCTTATCTCATATCCGGAAGGATTCGGAGAAGAGGGCGCGGTATTGTCGGACGTGCAGGAAGTTGTGGAATACGTATTGGAGACTAAAGAACCTACACTCAATTTCCCTGCAAAGGGAGGTGATGATATGTGCGTGGTGACGTCTTCAAAACAGACATTCAAGAACGGACAGCCAGTAGGACACCCGGAAGGCGTCCCGGTTACATTCTCAATATCTGGGGCAGGATTCAAGGTTGACGGTGGAGGACAAGTAACGGTTGACGAGAACCCAAACAACACGGCAAGAAAAGCGGTAGTTACGGTTAAACAGAATGAAAGCGGAAAGACATTGCAGATTACATGCAACCAGGCTGCATCTATTGTAACCTACGAATATGCGCTTATAGTAGACCCGACAACGGTAACGTTCGACGGTGCAGGAGGTGAAAAGCTGGTTACCGTGACTTCTACAAGAACAAAAGTTCTGAATGGAGTAAAACAGCAGCCAGAAACATATCCTACTGATATAGAACTGGCAGGCGTAGGGTTCGATTATGAGGAAAGCGGAAATAACTACAATTTGAAAGCTTCTGAGAATACCGGAAGCTCACAGAGAACAGGAAAAGCGACTATTTCGCAGGATGGTGGAAAGACTGCGGAAGTGACACTTACACAGAATGCAGCGACAGTTACCTATGAATATACATGTACTGTAGACCCAACCACACTTTCTTTTGCGGCAGCAGGAGAGACTAAAATATTCGGAGTAACAGCTACTAAACAGAAGAAGGTTAATGGAAGTAATAGCGGCATTCCTTCTGCGGTAACTTATACTACGACAGTCCAGGGTGAAGGATTTACAAAAGGGTCTTCGGAATATTCAGTAGTGGCAGCAGCAAATACTGGAGCACAGAGAACTGGAACAGCAGTGGTTACTACAACAGAAGGAAATAAGACAGCGACTGTTACTTTAACGCAATTAGCTGGAGCTTAAAATTATCTGACGATGGGAAAAAGAAATAAACGAAATTCTCAAATTAAGTCAAAGCCAGACTTTTTATCGAGTCTGGCTGGACTTTCTTTAGAAGAACTTGATTCGATACAAAAAGCAGCCCCTATGGCATTCCAAAGTAAACTTCAATCAGCTTTGAGTTCTAATGATACGGAAGAGTTGTTGAAAGCTAATTTGTATTTAGGTGAAATCAATAAGACGAATCCTCATATACAATCTGTTTTCTTTGACCCTAATGATTTAGCGGGGAATGGTAAAGGATTCAAAGATTCAAAGGGAGTTCTATCATTTTCTACTCTTCGGAGAATGGGAGATATTTATATCATTCGTGCAATAGTTAATACACGTATTGAGCAAGTTCAAAATTTTCTGCATTTTTCTGAAGATGAACAAAAAGAAGGATATACTATCCGAAGAAAGAAAAGTCTCTTCAAAGAAGAGAAAGAAGATGAACTTTCTAACGAAGATAAAAGAAAGATAGAGAATATTGTGAAATTCCTTGAGAATGGAGGATGGAATGAGAAGTGGGATAATCTGGATAGTTTTCAAGAATTCGTTCGTAAGATAACATTCGATAGTCTTACATTGGACCAACTGGCATTTGAAGTTGTCAGGAGTCGTGATTGGGAATTGAAAAAATTCAGAGCTATTGATGCATCACTTATTCGATTTCTTGATACTGTTGACCCAAGACAAAGAGAAGCTTTTGAAGGATACAGGTTCAAAGGTTATTTACCAAGATATTGTATGGTATGGGATGATATGATTATTCGTAATCCTATGACAAAAGAACCAATTTTATATTATCCATGGGAGCTTGGATTTGGTATTAGAAACAAAACTTCTAATATTCGTAAGAATGGATATGGTACAAGTGAACTTGAAACTCTTGTAGAGATTATTACATGGATATTGTGGGGAATGAGTTATAACGGACTGTTCTTTAAACAAGGCTCTCAACCAAAAGGATTCATTAATGTAAAGAATGCGAATATTTCACAATCAACATTGAATGAATTTCGTCAGGCATGGATGCAGACGATGAGGGGAGTTGAAAACTGTTTATCTGAAGAGAGTTTTATTATAACTAAAGATGGAGGTTTTTCAATTAAAGATGTTTTAAAAGGAAAGGATGAAAAAGAAATAGAAATTTGGACAGGAAAAGAATTTCAACGAGCTTGTGTTTATAAAACAAGTGAGAAGAAACAGCTTACTAAGATGAAACTTAATAATGGAATGGACATTAATTGTTCCCCTAATCATAAGTTTAAAGTAATATCTGACGATGGTATTATAAAATGGAAAGAAAGAAAGGATATTAAACTTGGAGATTTTGTATTAGTTAATAATAAGATTATCGATGTAAATAAACAGAAATTTATTTATAAAGGCAAAGAAGTTGATGCTGACTTATTCGAATTTTTAGGTTGGGCAACAGGAGATGGTTGGTTTGGAGAAAATTTACCAAGAAAGAAAAGAATGTCTACTTTTTATCATTCTATAAAAGAAAGAGATATTCAAGAAAGACATTCTCAAATTCTAAACAAATACGGAATAAATAATAAACCTAAAGAAATTTTTTATTCTAAGAAACAACAGGAAGATATTATAGAGAAATTTGGTTTTAATTCTGTAGCAAAAAGTAGATTAGAAACTTGTATTATCGATAGTGATTTTATTGAATGGATTTTTGATTTAGGATTCGAATCTTCTAAAAATGGTAAAGTTATTCCTGCTTTTTTATATTCAGTCAGGACTGATTATAGAAGAGCATTTTTGAGGGGATTTTTTTCTGCAGACGGTTCTGTTGTAAATAAACGATATATTCAAATGTTTATTACTTCAGATTCTTTAAGAGAAGCGACTAAACAATTATTACTTACAGAAGGAATTTGTTGTGGAGTTCATGAGCAGAATAATTATAAAGACCATTTTACTCATAAAGTAAAACCACGAATGATTCTTATTAAAGATAATAAGTTATTCTTTGAAAGAATAGGATTTTTGCAGCAACATAAACAACCTATAGCAGGAGAATTGGATAGAAAAAGAAAAAAGACTATTCATCAAAGTATGGTTATTAATACATTAAAAAGTTTACAGAAATGGATTAAAGAAAATAAAATAAAGTATATTGATAAAAATGATAGTAGTGTATTCGCTAATGCTTATTCAGGAAAAGATTCTATGTCTAAAGAACGATTAATTACATTTATTAATAAATATAATTATCCTTTAGGCGATGATATAAAAGATTATTCTTTTGAAGAAGTTATAGAATTAAAGGAAAGTGAAGAAAAAGTTCAAATGTATGACGTTGAAGTTTATGATAATGAACATCAATTTGTTGTAAATGGAATGATTTCTCATAATTCTCACAGAGTACCAGTTATCAATGGTATCGATTTGGAATGGATTGACCTCCAGAAAGGAAACCGTGATATGGAATTCAATGATTGGTTGAAATTCTTGGTTATAATGAGTTGTTCTGTCTATAGAATAGACCCTACGGAATTAGGATTCCAATTCAAAGACCAAGCTCAAATCTTTGGACAAGATGGTCAAAAAGCCAGATTGCAACATAGTAGAGAGAAAGGTTTGAAACCTATTCTTATATTCCTGGAGAATGTGATTACGAAATATATCGTAAGTGAGCTTGATGAAGATTTCGAATTTTCATTTACTGGTATTGAGGTTGAAGATGAAGAAGCTCAAGTAAAACTTGATGCTGAGAAACTTGAAAAAGGTATGGTTGCAATGCAAGATATATTCCAGAAGTATTCAGGAAGACCACTTGACCCAGAAAACGATATCATTATCAATCAAGTTTATCAGACTGCAAAGCAAGCTGAACAACAGCAGCAGATGTATGGAGCGTCTGTTCCTGGAGAATCAGAAGAAGCAGGAGTTCCAAATGATGAAGAATCATTCAGTGAAAACCCGTTTGATAAGTATAAATCATTTGACAATAATCCTATACTTGCAGAAGCGATAAATTATTATAAAACTAATTTATACAAGTAATGCCGCCGATTAAAAAAGTTGATGGAGTTGATATCAAACAGATGGCTAAAAAGTCGAATGTTATATATCATACAAAGGACCCTATTCGTTATCCGAAAGTCCAATGTGGATATGAAGGATTGGCACAAGTTATGTTTTCAACTCAGGTCAATAATATGATGATAGATTTGACCAAGGAAATGACTAAAATTGCAAAACAATGATTTTCACTCCTGATGAAATACAGAGGTTATTCGATATTATAGATTATCGACTTGCAAGAATTGTTGCAGATGTTCTTGGTGAGAGTAAATTATCTTCTGAAGACAAGGAGTTATTAAAAAGGTATGGTTATAAATGGAAGGATGAATTGAAGAAATTGCCTCCATATTATCAATCATACCTTTTTGGTAGATTATCAGGACAATTGACTCCAAGTCAATTAAGGACATTGGATTATACTGACCTTTTGTCTTACATAGACAAGAAGCAGTATAAGGCATTGACAGCTTCAGAAAAAGCAATGTACGATGCTGCAGCGACCCGAACTTACTCCTATATAAAGACAATGGGGAAAAGAATGCGGGATATTCTTTCAAATTCTATATCTGAAGAGGAGGTTAAGCTAATAGCAGAAATTCAAAGACAACTTGAATTAACCATCATTAAGAAGGAAATAATTGAAGGAACTTTGAAAAAGAAATCAATCCAATCTATTATCAGTAGTATAGGACATTCGTTGGACGATTGGAATAGAGATTGGGGCAGAATAGTCGAGACTGAAATGCAATACATCTATCAAATAGGTGTAGCGCAACAGATAATGAATGAACATGGTGCAGAAGCATTAGTATATAAACAAGTCTATCCTGGTGCATGCAAATATTGTCAACAACTTTATACAACTGGAGGTGTAGGCACGAAGCCAAGAATATTCAAGTTGATTGACCTAATAGCGAATGGTGACAATATAGGTTTAAAGTCAAAAGATTGGAAACCAACTCTTGGACCAATTCACCCATTTTGTAGGTGTAACATGCGTTATATCCCGAAATCATATGTTTGGAATGACGAAACACAATCATTTGAACCAGTCAAACATTTTGATAGAAAAGTTGAGAGAAGAAGTAAAGTTAAAATAACAGTCGGCAATAAAGAGTTTGTAGTATGATAGGATATAAAGGAGATACATTAGTACAAGTCTTGAGAAAGAAGATTAAAACATCTGAAGATGATAGACCTAAAGAAGAAAGATTTGAAGATGAATTCATCAAAATCAGTGACCTTAATAAGAATGGAATTGATTTTGTTAAAATGCTTCATATCCCTACCTTTAGTTTTAGATATATACCAGCAAGAATCAGTGTAGGAGATTATAGTGGTAAGATATTTACTTTAACCTTCGAAAGTGAAGCTGGAGAGATTTCAATTTGTGAAGGTCAAAAATTATTTATTGGTAAATATTCTCAAGAATGTTGTTTACCTATTTTAGATGAAAAACTTTTAAGTGAGATGATTGAAGATGAGTGTTTGAATAGAATATCAGGTTCATCTTTAAGGTCAGATAGTGAGGAACGAAAATTATCGATTGAGGAGTATGCAAAAAGTTTTGAAGATGTATCTAAAAGTCATTTTGGTGTAAGAAAACTTATTGTTAAAGATATTAAAGAAACTGTATACAAAGGAACTCTTTATAATCTGATAGCACCTATAGAATATGTTATCCAAGATTTTGGTGGAGTATTAAAAACAATAATACATGAATAAATATGAAAGGTGGTTTTAATTCAAGTTTCGTCGAAGTAAGAACATTTGAAGGAACTAAATTCATCAAAGATTTAAAGATTGGTGAATTGATTATGAATAAAAATGGATTTACAAAATTAGAAGGTCTTTATAAAAGAGCTGCTCGTTTTAACGAATCTGTTTATAATGTATATTGTCATGCTGATGAAGAAGTAGTTTTAGATAGAATATCAGGAGAACAGTTACTTTATGTTATAGATTCAAACAAAAAGACTTGTTCATTTACAAAAGCTTCTAAATTAAAACCAGGAATGATACTCGAGGGTAGAAAGAATAGTTATATAGTCGACCGTATTGAAAAATTAGAAACTGTAAACAGATTCTTTTATAACATCTATATAGGTGAACATGATTTTTATTACGTTGAAGATATTCGTATCAAAAGTGATATATCATAAATAAGAATTCGTATATTTAGGACAAAAATTATAAAGCTATGAATATAAAGAAATTATTTGATTTTCGCTCAAAAGAAGAAAAAATCAATCAGTACAGAAAACTTCTTCAAAAATCTCAAAATGTTAATAAAGAGATAGATAATCTTGCAGATGAATTTGCACAACAAAATAGTATTATTAAAAGTATCTCTACTTTGGATACGGAAGAGAAGGAAGATGCTTTGAAAAGATATGACTCTTTTTTGAAGGAACATGCAAAACACATAGCAAGTGTTCAGAAGGAAAAGGCTTCTATAGAAAAATCTATAAAATCATTAGAAGATGATACTGAAATTGCAGAAGCACTTGTAGATATGAAAGACCTCTTTGAAGCTAAAAGATTGTGTAAATCTGGTGTAATTTCAAAGTCTATTTATAATGACATTATCAAAGCGAAGATTGGTAAAGTGAAATATGCAGATGTACTTTTATTTAGAGGTAACAAACTTCTTATCCTACAGAGAGTTGGTGATATGGGTGAAAGTACTACTGAATGGTGTATTCCTGGAGGTCATGTAGAGGCAGGAGAAGAATGGCGTGAAGCAGCTCATAGAGAATTATTTGAAGAGACTGGATTAGATGTTCCTGAAGATTTGCTTTATCCAGTTGGAATCGCGACAGGTAAAGATTTTGAAATTCATTATTTTATAGGTCATATTGATAGTGAAGCTCCAGCTTCATTGTTGCTTGATAGTGAAGAAGAAATTGGTTCTGCTTGGATTAATCCATCTACAGAGTTAGATGATTATGATTTCATTTTTGATATGAAAGATAATATCAAACGAATTTTAGGACTTGAAGTATCTGAAAATAAAGTCTTGAAGATTATGAAGTCATTTTTGAATGGTGATATTTCAGAAAAAGTCTTCGGCGATGTTTGTAAATCATGTCCAGAAGATATCAAAAAGGCAAATAATAAAACCTATTTTTCACATACAGAAAGAAAAGACCTTGCAAAGAAAGGTGAGGCAATGCCGAACGGGAAATATCCTATAAGGAATAGTCAGGATTTGAAAGATGCTATTAAGTTGTCCGGCGCTTCTGATATGCCGAAAGAAAAGGTGAAAGCATGGATTAAGAAACGTGCTAAAGAGCTGGGTCTTGAGAATGAACTTCCTGAGGATTGGAAAGAAAAAGAGAATGTTGAAAAGACTATGGATTGCGATAGTGTCAATGCTTTATGTAAAGAAGATTTAGATAAGGAGACAAAAGAACCTGAAGGTGATGGTATAGAAAAATCTACTGAGATTGAAACTGAAAAACCGACAGGTTTTAGAATGTTGATTGACTTCAATGACCTTGACCAAGCTGATATGTTTAAATCTCTATTGAATGAGATGAAAAACAAAGGAAAACTCGATATAAACAAGATTCTTGTTTCTGATGAAGAAATAGAGAAATCTTGGGGTATAGATGACATTCGTAAAGAGATGAATAGTAATATTTCTTTAGATGATGGTTCTGAGATTCTAAAAGCAAAAGATGAGATGTATAAAGTGTTTGCTGATTTTGCTAATTTTATTGAAGGTGTGAAAACGAGGTCAAAGAATATCCATTGGAGTGAAGAAGATAACGCTAAACATCAATATCTCGATGATTTGATAGAGGAGCTTTCAGATTATGAAGATAAGATAATGGAAGCAGGTCAATCAGAATTTGGACGATTTAAAGAAGGCGAGATTAATGGTGAAGAAATTGAAGTTGATGACCCGATAGGACTTATCAATCTGATTATTGATAGGACAAAAGAATTCTATTCTAAACTCGAAGACAAGCAAAATTATGCAGGTGAAAAGTCTTGGGTTGAAGATTTTATGGCAACACTTAAACAGACGAAGTATCGTTTGCAGTTATATTAAGAATTCGTTGAAATAGTCTTGAATATTATTGGACTGCGGGGTAGACTTTGCTGAGGACAATAATTCAAGACTATTTAATAAAAACAATTGATGATGCAAACAATAAAGAATCAAGAAGATTTTAATGAATTAATGAAAGCAAAAGCCGTAGTTGGTGAAATTAGGATATGGAAGAATGTAAAATATCAGAAACAAGCCGATGGAAGTTGGCGAGTAGTAAAAGGACAAAAGGTAAGTAAAGAACGATATGCTAAAGACGAATTAAAAGTTTTTGGTCGGAATTATTTTAAATATGCAGGTAAACCTAAAGAAGCTATTGATTTTCTTTTGAAAGAAAGAAACGGTCAAGTGATTGGAGCTATAGAAAGAGAAGGACTTGGTAAGATAGATATAATTTGGGGAGATGAAAGAAAAGGTCTTCGTCATATAAGAAAACGTCATTTTATAGAACAAAATGATTTTAAATCTTATGAAGATATAGCAGATAGGATTTCAGATATATTGAAAAATGGGCAAATAGGGAAATTCTATGAAAACGGGATGAAAGTAAATATCTATAAAGGAGAATGGAAAGTGACACTTACAAAGTCTGTAGTTTATGATGAAGATGATAATTTTAGAGAAAAACTTTGGGTATTAACATCTTACAATAAAGATATTAAGATTGAAGATAAAATTAAAAAGAGCTTGACTATACTCGATGGACCTGATAGTTCTAATGATATGGACTCGGCAAGGCTCAATCCCTTAATAAGCTCCAACGCTCTTTCTGTTCCTAAAGATACAACAAATCTAAATATTGAACAACAATTTATGGACGAAATTATAGAGAAAGCTAAGAAATCATCTACTATTGGTACAGAAAAGACGTGGGGAAGTAAAGTTTATATAAAAACTGCTAATGGTTGGAAACCTAAAGGAAAAGGAAAATCTTCAAAAAAAGAAGAAGAACAACCTGAAGCTAAAACTGCAAAAGTTGATTACTCTCAACACGCATCTAAAGCAAGTGATGAACAGTTACAAGCTGCAATCAATGATAAAGATGCTTCTCTTGAAATCAAGCAGGCAGCTCAAAAGGAAATTGAGAATCGTAAAGGTAAAGTGTCAGATGATAAATCTGCGGATGAGCTTGGTATTACATCAGCTCTTCAACGTATTCTTGATGCTCAAGAAAAAGGTGAACTTGATTTAGATTCGTCTGTGATTGATAAAATCAAAGAAAAGATAGCTAAGAATAAAGAGGTGAAAGAAACTAAACCTATAGACGAAAAGACACTTGATTCTAAGTTGGATAAATTGAAGCAAGATATTTCTGATAGTATCGATAAGAAACTTAATGAAATGAATGGTTTCAAGAAAATCACTCAAACCTATGTTAAGGTTGATGGTCAGACAATTGTTCTCAATATGAAGGGAGAGGATAAATATAAAGCTAAGAAAGGTTCCTTCTATATGGAATCTAAGCCGAATGAACCTCTTAACGAATTCAAGAAACGGGTGAAGGAGGAATTTGAAAAGACTCTTAAAAAAGAAGAATCTAAACCAGAACCTACAGCAGAATCTAAGAAACCAGAATCAACAAAAGTTGAAGAGAAGAAAGATAAAATTGATAAACCAGTAGTCAAAATGGATTTTATAAAGTCACAAGCTGGTATAATAATGTATGGCAAGATTCTACAGCAGTTAGATGAAGGTAAGGCTGTCGAATTTACTGAAAATGGTGTAGATTATAGATTTTCTCGAGACGAAGATGAGGGAGAATATGTATTAGAAGATTTGAGTAATAATAAATCTATGTCTTGGCCGAAACATCAAGGTATTTTCGCTTTGAAAGATAATCTAAAAAAATTAGATACTAAAGAAGAAAAGAACGATGTGAAGTTTGAAGCTGAGAAAGAATTCAAAGAATTCTTGAAGAAAAGGAATTCTCAAAACGATACTTTAGATAAAGAACAAAAAGAAAGATTTGGGAAAGTACTTGATTCAGTTACTATCGATGAAAATATTGAGAAAAGGTTTAAAAATTATATTGAAGATGAAGATTTTGAAGAAATCCTTAGTAAATATCCTTATTTAGAATCAACACAAAGAGCTGAAGTAAACAAAGTACTTATTGATTCAGGTTATCTTCCAGTAGCTAATGGTGTTTTATATTCAGAATGGAATGGTGTGAAGTATAAACATTTTACAGGTCATACTTTCGAAGATGAAGATGAAATGATAGATTATTATGAAAAACAAGGTAAAAAGTTAAAAGTTACTAAGACTCAATATAAAGCTTTAAAAAGATATATGGGTACTGATTATGAAGCTATTCGAGATTATAATTACGGTAAAGGTGGTGGAACAGGAATTGCTTTAATGGCTCAATTAATTGCTGAAGCAATAGATAAAAATCCTTGCAAAGAAAATTTAGTTTTGTATAGAAGATTAGAAGCAAGAGATATGAATAGCCTAAATGAATTATTGAACGCTGAAGTTGGTTCTGTTATAGAAGATAAGAGTTTTAGTTCGTTTTCATTAAAACAACTATCTTCGTTTGGAAGTGACTTCCAAATAACACTATTGGCTAAGAAAGGAGATAAAGTTGCGAATATCAATAATACAGTTGATGAATATGAATACTTGACACAGAGATTCAGTAAATTCAAAGTTCTTGCTAAAGGACTTAATTCAATTGTTGTCGAAATGGTGTAACTTTTTATTAGAATTGTTGGACCACATTAATAAAAGGTGTATCTTTAGATACTAAAAAGAAAAAGCTAATGGAAACAAAGAAAGTATCAAGATGGAATGACTGCAGTACAATGAGTATTATTCATACTCCTACTGAAGAAGAGAGGAAAAAAGCAACTGATGAAATGGTTGACAATGCAATTAAGAATGCAAAGAAATTCGAGAACAATGAAAGAGAAGATAAGAAATAGTATTAGAGCCTATATCCTTGGAGATGTACTTGGTGTTCCTTTTGAATTTAGAAGTGAAGGAACATTTCTCTGTTGTGGATTCGCTTCAGGAGGAATTCATGGACAGATAGAGGGAACATGGTCTGACGATACATCTGTTTTATTGTGTTTATTAGATGCTTTTTGTACGCCTGGAGAAAACATCAAGAAGATTGATAAATTCGAAAAGAACTTAGATTTATGGTATAAAAACAAGAAATTCAATGCAGGAAGTAGATTGTTTGATATTGGAAATCAAACAGCAGAATCAATACAACGAAAGGGATGTTCAAGAACAGATAGAATGGGCAACGGTACATTGTTTTATTCACTTCCTATTGCAATAGCTTGTTTGAATGAATCTGATGAATATACGAAAAATCTATTTGAAGCGTTTTGTTGCTATACACATAATAATAAGAATTGTTTTGAATTCGGTAGTAAATTTTGTTGCATACTCAAAAATTTGTTAGGAGATTTGCCAGTGGAAAATCTTGAGGTGAATGATTATGATAATAGAGGTGATGTGATAAATACATATAATCTTGTGATTGATAATTATTTAGCGCAAGAAAATAAGAATTCTACACTTTTTGAAGACCTTTGTTCAGTTATTAATTATGGCGAAGATACTGATACAAATGCAGCGATTTTCGGTGCAATTATGGGAACGAAGAAGAAAGTTTCTGAAAATGATTGGAAAAGAGTGAGAAGATATAAAGAAATCGACAATTTGATTGATAAATTTCTAAATTCGGTGATTATGGAACAGAAACGAAAATGTTTGAAATAGGTTCAAGATTTAACTTTTTTACAGAAGCTGACTTTGAGAAATCTTCTTTTAATCCTCTCGATTATCCAATTGGTGATGATAGGAGATACGAAAGAATGATATTCGAGGGGTTGGCTTCCGATGCATCTGAAGATGCAGAAGGTGAATCTATGGAACCTAATGGTTTTATAATTGACCGATTTTTGAAACATGGTTTAATAAATTTAGACCATTTAACTTCTCGCTCACCTATTAATAAATCTCGTTTTTGGATTGGAGCACCTATTAGTGCAAAAGTTGAAAATAATAAGTTTTATGTAAAATGTCAACTTTGGAAAAAATCTCCTGAAGCAAGAGCATTTTATGATAAAGCACTTGAGATGAAAGAATCAGGTACCAATCGTAAACCTGGTTTTAGTATAGAAGGTAAAGCTCTTGAAAGAGATAAGTCAAATCCTAAGAAAATCAAAAAAGCTCTTATTACGAATCTTGCAATGACTATGACTCCAGTGAATGCAAATACTTTTGCAGATATTGTAAAGGGAGTTCAAACTAAGGATTATGTAGATTACGAATTTGAATCTGATAAAGATTTTCGAACAACTAACATTTTACTTGAAATGGAAAAGGATGGACATATTCTTTCTATTGATAAAGATTTTCGAATTAGAATCGAACCTCTTAAAGCGAAGAATGATGAGATTCTTAAAAATCTATTCAAAAGTTATGAAGAGGGTCATATTTCTATAAATGTTCTTCAAGATTTCTTAAAAAGTCAGCGAATTTAATTTGTAAAATAAAAATTTGGTTCTATTTTTACGTAAACATAAATTTTAATTAAAATGAAAAAGGAATATTTAGACAACAAAATCGTAAAGTCACTGTTGGATGCAAACTTTAGCGAAGAATATATCGAAAAAGCAATAGCTAATGGCGATATTAAGATTGAAAAATCTGAAGATAAAGCAGCTCGTGGTGACCATGAGTCTGAAACAAAAGAAGAGAAAGATATTGATAAGCTTGAAAAAGAAGCTGTCAAGAAAGAAGAGAAGGTGAAAGAGGATGAAAAGAATACTGCTGAAGATAAGAATGCAGAAGGTGAAATGATGAAATCTATGGAATCAATGATTATGAAGTCTGTAGGTTCAATTTTCACTCCTATTATCGAGCGTATGACTGAAAGTTTGGATAACCTGAGTGCTAAGATGGATAAGTTTGGTCAAGAAGCACCGAAGTTTCGTTCAGAAGGTTTGGACAACATGTCAGCTATTCAGAAGTCTATGAACTTTGAAAAGGATGACAATGGAAAGATTGAACTTAATATCATCAGTCAACGTCCGATGGTAGCTAAGATGATTGAAAAAGCTCTCACTAATGAAAGTGACGATTCAATTAGAAAATCTCTGGAAGCTGATGCATTGAATTATATAACCAATCCTTATGCTGAAACAGTAGGTGAAGAATTGGCTCGTTACATGTATACTAAGAATGGTATTAAATTTGTAAAGTAAATTCGGATTTAAATTATAAATAAAAATAAGTTATGGATTTATATCAATACACTAATAACGGAACAGATATCGATTTGTTCGATGGACTGTCATCAAACGATATCTTGAAAGCTATGGAAGCCGGTTCTATGACCGGTATGCAATACAACAACATGATTAATAATGGTGGTGGTCTGAAAATTGAATCTTTGGATTCAGTTTTGAAGATTTTGACCAATAGATTGAATCAGTTGGTGTACTATATGGAAATGCCGAAACAGAAGATTAAACAGAATGTTCATCAGTACAATCAGTTGTATAAGTATGGTGAAGATATCAGTATCTTCAATACTGAAGGTGAAACTCCTGAAGAAACCGATTCTCAATACAGACGTAAGTCAATCTTGACTAAATACATGGGTGTTACTGGTCAAGTAACTCATCCTGCAATGATTGCTGAATATAACGGTATTGATAACATGTATCGTCAGGAAGTTGAGAATAAGACTATTTTGCTGCAGACATTGATTGACACAGCATTGACAAGTGCAGACTCTTCTTGTGTTGATATCGAGTTTGATGGTGTATTCCGTCAGCACATGTTGGGTGTAAATGAAATGGACGGTGGTACAGCAGAAGGCAAGACTTCTGAACAACTACTTGATGGTTATTTCAATTCTCCGGCTGTTATTGATGCTCAGAATCAGGTTTTGAATGATAAGATGATTCAGGATGCATCTAATGTTGTAGTGAATGTTTATAACGGTTATATTGACCGCATTATTTCTAACCCGATTGTATTTAACAATTATGTACAGCAGTTCCATGAAAGCAAGCGAGTTATTGTAGGTCTTGCAGCTTCTGTAACTGGAGCAACAATGGGACAGTCTGTAAACGACGTTACAACTCAGTTCGGTAAAATTAACATTAAGAATGACCGTTTCTTTGATGTTCGTAAGCCTATTAGAGTAGGTAAAGGTGCATCAAGTCCGAAAGCTCCGGTTGCTCCGACTGCTGGAACAGCAATTAAGGTTAATAATGCTGATACTAAGACTAATTTTGGTCGTCATGCTGGTGCTTATGGTTACTTGGTAACTGCAAAAAATCGTTATGGTGAATCTGCACCTTTGAATATTACATCTGCTAGTGCTCAAGCTGTTATTGCAACTCAGTCAGTTGAGTTCGGTGTTACTGCTGGTGTAGGTGGTGCTTATGCAGCTTCTTCATTTGTTATTTATCGTACAAAGAAAGATGCTGTTTTGAATGATACGACAGAATACTTCCCGATTTTTGAAGTACCTGTTTCTCAGATGGCAACTGGTTATGATGGTGCTGCTGCAAATTGTGTACGTGACCGCAATCGTATCATTGCAGGTACCAAGTCTGCCTTGGTATATTACAATGATAGTCAGATTAACGAATACTTGCAGTTCTCTGATACTGTTAAGATGGACTTTGCAGTTACTGCTCCGAGTCGTCGATTCTGTATCTTGAACTACGGTACTCCGGTATTATATCAGCCTGCTAAGATTGTACGTATCGTTAACATTGGTGACGAAGGTTTGTAATCTAATTGTAATAAATTGTTTCAAAAGGGGAGGGAGATTAAAAGAACTCCTTCTCCTTTTTATTTTTAAATTAGTGAATTATGGTAACAATTAAAAGTAGAGTTTATTCCCAACACACTCTGAAGTTCAAGAATGGAACAGTAAAATTTTGTAATGGTGTAGCAACTGTATCTGACGAATTGTATCAAGAAATTGTCGATGGTCAGTTTCCTAACATCTATAAAGAAGGTGAAGAACCTGAATATAAGACGAAAATGGAAGAGCAATTGCGCACAGAAATCAAGAAAGATAATGAAGAGTATGAAAAAGAGATTCGTAGATTGAAAAATGTTATTGAATCTCAGGAAATTGAACTTTCTAAAAAAGATGGTGAAATCGAATCTTGGAAGAAATTGGTTGAAGAGTTGAAAGCTGGAAAAACTGAATCAGTAAAGACTGAAATTCAAGAAATAACCAAAGAAGAAATTGAAGACGATAATTTGTTAGCAGATTTGAAAGCAACAAAAGTCGACGACTTGAAAACTCTTGCAATGTCAGAAGAAGGTGGTAATTATTCTGAAGACGACTTGAAAGGCAAAAGAAAAGATGAAATTATTGAAATGATTTTGAGTAAAGCATAATAACGTATTACAATGGGTCAACTAACTTTGAAAATAAAATACAGAAAGAATACTGGTTTAGCTTTTTCTGTTGCTGAAATTTGGTCTTTATATCTTTTCGGTATAAAAATCGAAGGAGGAGAAGGGACGTCTTTTTCAGATGAAAACATGAGATTCTACATAGAATCTGCACAGAGAGATGTAGAAAATTGGTTTAATCTGCGTTTTATGAAACAGTTAGTTGACCAAACTCTTTCATATTATCGTTCAGATTATTGGCAACAATTCCCTATACTTCAGACAAATTATCCTGTACGAGTTCCTTTATCTATGATTGGTATGCTGAATAAAATGGAACAAATTATATATCCACAAGGATGGTTGTTCTGTGAATACGATACAGCAATGAATCAAGGGAAAAGGAGAATTAGTGTAGTACCTACTGGTTCATCAACAACTCAAGGAAATGCCGAAATTATTTTGACTGGAATCACATCTCAGATTGGAACTCAAAGATATGAGAATATTCCTGATTATTGGAGAATCCAGTACATCACAGGATGGGATATAGATGATATGCCAATGGATTTATTGAATATAGTTGGAATGTTGGCTACTTTTGGTCCGTTAAACATCGCAGGAGATTTGGTCCTCGGTGTTGCTGGTGTATCAAGTCAATCGTTAAGTATAGATGGTTTGAGTCAAAGTATAGGTACAACAGCAAGTGCAACATCAGCAGCATATTCAGCAAGACTTATTCAATACAAAAAGGATATTGATAGTGCAGTAGGCAGATTGAAACTTGTTTACGATGAAGTTAAATTCAGAGTATTTTAACTATGGAACAGAAGAATATCTTACAGACACCTAATCCAGGTTTAAGTAATTTTAGACCAGAATTTTATAAGGATGAGTTTGAGAAAGCTATCTTTGCCAAAGGTTACGATGTAACACTCGAGACAGCATTAAGATGTCCTTGTCATGGAAGAGATGCAGCTTTGCCTGATTGTCAGAATTGCTTTGGTACTGGTTACTTCTATGTCAATCCTACAAAGACAAAAGCTCTTATAACTGGAATTAATCAGAATAACCAATATAAGAATTGGACTGAAGCTTTATTAGGAACATTTGCAGTGACAGTAATCGATAAAGATAAACCTAATTTAGGTTATTTCAATCGTATAACTTTCGAGACAGAATATTCTTACTTCAGTGAGAATTTGGAAATAAGAGAAATGAACGGGGAGTTTTTCGTTTTTACGACATATCGAGTGATTGACTTGATATCTCTTCATACTTTTATTTCATCTACTGAAAAATTAAGTAAAACGAATCAAGCTCATGTAAATCCTGAAAATCCTTATTGTTTGATATTGGATTTCGAACCTCCTACAAATGGAGTGGTGAGTGTTTATTATAAACATAGAGTCGAAGGACATATTTTAGATATCGTTCACGAAGTGAGAGCATCTTGGGAAACAAGTAAAATAAAAGGCTCTCTACAAAAGATACAACTTCCAGTTCAAGCAATAGTAAGAAGAAGTCATTTAATAGCAATAGAAAAACCGAATTTCGATGGTTCAGGCGTAATAATTAACGATAATATATAATGGCAGCGTTACCGATTAGAATAGACTTAAGTGATGTAGTTCAAGAATTCACCTTGAATCAAGATGAGTCGAACTTACTGGCTACAGCTATTATTGATAGTGTAGTTCAAGAATATTCTATGAAGTGGCAAGATTTAGTTAATAAAGAACTGAAAAGTTCAAGACCTGAGTATCTTAAAGCAATGTATATCGAGAGACCTTCTGCAACAGAAGCTGTCTTTGGATTATCTGCAAGAGAAAGTAAACTTGCTTTAATGATAGAAGAAGGTGCAGGTCCATTTGACGAGAAACCAGGATTTCAAAAATCATCTAAAGCGAAACAAAAGAAGAATGGACTTGGTTGGTTTTTGACCGTACCGTTCCGCCATGCGACACCGCAAGCGATTGCTGAAGCAGGAATATTCAGTTCAATTATGCCTCAGGATGTATATCAACTTGCTAAAAATTCACCAATGCCATTAAAAAGGTCTCAACTACCTGAAAGTCAACAAATACCTGGTGTAAGAAAAGAAATTAACATTCCTGGATTAAAAGTTCCAGAATACATTCATAAAGCAGCTAAATACGAAGGGCTTGTACGAGTTGAAGCTTCAAGTTCAGAAAATGAGAATAGAGGTCAATACATGACATTTAGAAGAGTTAGTGACAAGTCAGACCCTAATAGCTGGTTCAATGGTGGTATTATTGCTAAGAGATTGATGGATAGGGCACTTGAAATTGCTCAGATAGACAGAGTTGCTGATATGGCTATTGATGAAACATTAGAAAGGATATTAAATAACAAATGATATGATAGAAATAATCCGTGTAAAACAGCTTATTCTAAATCTATTGGAATATATACCTAAAGATTTAGAAAATCATAAAAATGACGAAGAAAATACTTTCCTATATAGATTGTTATATGGAATGAAGGATGGAAATTTTGATTTCTATCAACAAGCAAAATCGTTATTCACTCGTTCATCTGCTAATCCGAGGAAAATAGAAGTAAGACTTGAATTTCCTAAAGATAAGACGGGATTACCTTGTTACGTCATAAGAGAACCAGGTAAAACAAAAGGACCTGCTAATTCAATAGGTAAATTGAATGGTGAAATTTATACTCCTGATGGAGCATGGCAAGTTCGAGATAGTAGAGAATGTGGTTTTGAAATTATGTGTCTGTCAGATAATATGTTAGAAAGTATTCTATTATCAGAAGTACTTTATGCATTAATGACTGGAGCGTATAACTGGTTGGCTGCTAATTATTCAACTATCGATATAACAATGACAGAGCTTATGGCAGATACAAACTTGATTCCTCTACCTATATTCGTAAGGTCTGTAAGATTGGAAGTTTCTGTTGAACAAATCATTTCATCTTTGGTTAATACTGAATTTTTAAATAAATTGTTATTTGAAGATGCAGGAATAGCAGCGATTGATGGAGATAATTATCAAAATCATGGACTGCCTGGTGTAGAATCAGAGATAATTTAATATTTGGTTTGTAGAAAGAAAAAGAATATCTATATTTAGGTGTTAATTATATTCCTGAGAATTACTTAGAAAGAATTGAAGGAATTAAATCATATATTAGTTCGTAAAATTAATGAAAATTAATAAATTTTATGAGTTCAACTTTTTATTTCAATAATCGTCAAATCTCTCTTCCTGGTGTTTACAGCACCATTATAAGTGGAGAAACTGGACCTGCTCGTAATTTAGATTACGGTAAGGTTCTTGTTATTGATACTGGTACATATTCTGCTGGATTTGGTGGTGGTGCTGGTATTAATGGTGAAAATACACAAGGTCAGAATGCTATTTATACATTTGACAATCTTTCAGATTTTCGTGGATTTATGAAAGGTGGAATGTGGTGGAGAGCTGCAGAAGCATTGTTTGCACCAGATTCATCAAATCCTGACGCAGTAGGTATTTCTGAACTTGAATTTGTTCGTGCAGCAACAACTACAGGAGCAAAAATTACATTTGCAACAGCAGCAGGAGGTACATTCGTAGTTAAGACTTTGGATGAAGGATTAGTTGCAAACGGTACTCTTCTGAACGATACTCTTCTGACAAAAGGTTACGGTCTGAGTTTTATCGCAGGACGTGAAGATGCTACTAAATGGATTCTGCAATTCTGGAGAGGTACTTATACTGGTACTTATACAGATGGTTTGCCTTATGGTGACATTACGCAAGAAAATTGTGACCCTGAATTAGTACTCGAATCTCCTGAAATTGATAACATTCAAGAATTGATTGATTGGGCCAATAATGATTCTAATTTTGGTTTGGTATTTGTTCTTGATTCCACTTCTCAGGTTGAAGGTACTGGTAAGATTGAGCAGAATGATATTACTACTGCATTGAACGGTAAACCTTATATCCTTGCTACTGGTGGTACTGAATCGTTTGATATGAACGATTTAAATGCTGTTCTTGACCAGATTGTAGGTTTGGATTATAGTGCAGTGATTCTTGACCAAGTAGGAGCGAAGGCAAATTCAGCAACTACAAAAGCATATATCACTCATATGACGCAAGATGCTAAATTCCAACACTTCTTATATGTAGCAGGTTACGATGATTCAGCTAATTTTGCACAAGAAATTGCATTGGCTCAAGCATTCGATAGTTGTTACATTCAATTGGTACATGGCGGTGTAGGTATGGTATCTGCATTTGATGCACAAAAGATTCGTTGGTGGCCGGCTATTTATATGACTTGTGCAGTAGTGGGACGTGTAAGTGGAAAACCGCCTTATGTACCTCCTACATTCAAGACAATTGGTGTTGATAGAGTAAAACATATATTGACTGAAACTGAAAAGAAGAAAGCTCTGAAGTATGGTATTCTTTGCGTTGTATTGAACGACTATACTGGAAAGTTTAATATTCTTCAGGGTGTGAATACATTGCAGGATAACGCTAATCTGTTCAATGCAAAAGGTCAATCTTACTCTATTCAATTCATGCGTGTTGTAGCACAGATTAATAAAGAGTTGATTGTAAATGCGACATTGGACTTGCTGGGACAAGAAAATGGTGTGAACGCTAATACTTTATCAGCAGGTGCTGTTAAGGATTGGACAGTAGCATATTTACAATCAAGAACAGCTACAAGTGAACAAGATAATTTGTTATTGTCATTCCAGGATGTTGTGACAACTCGTAAAGATGATGCTTATTTCACTACTTACAAGATTGTTGTAAATAATGAAATTACGAAGTTGTTCTTTACTGGATATTTAATTCGTGGATAATTAAAAACGAAAGAATATGGCAGTTTTTACAGCGCCAAAAGCGTATATAAAGATAGATAATAAGGTTGCAGGTTTTGTAAGAAACCTGCAATTCGCTGAGAATATCAGCCGTGCGAATGTTCAGGGTCTCGGTAATCTTTTGAAACAAGAAATACCTGCAGTAGGTTATGATTGTACATGGACAGTAGACCAGTTCTTTATTGATTTCAAGCAACCGGTAATGGAAGGTATGATGCACCGTCTTGGTTCAGTAAAGGCTATTGTAGATACATTGGTATTAGGTGAACTTGGATTTGCTATTGCTATTTATAGTAAGACAATTCAAACTCAGGATTCTAATACGAAAATGGTAACGCAAGTTGACCCTACTGGTCAGACGATTTGTTTGCTGAATCCTTGTTTTGTCAACAATCAGGCGTTTAGTCTGGCTGAAGGGGGTGTCTCCGGATTTAATATTTCGGGAGTTTATATCAACCCAATATCAACGTTGGAACTCTGATAATCAGTTAGTTATAACGATTTGAATTGACATAAATTTTTATATTGAAGAGAGGATAATTAAAAACTATTCTCTCTTCTTTTTATTGATGGGTATTTTGAGCAATGATTTGATTGATTCTTTAAAATAAAGTCAGAACTTTATAACGAATTAAAACAATTGATTATGGAAGATAAAACAGTTAATTTAAGAGGGAAGGAATATACAATCAAATTCCCTAATGTAGGTGAGTATTATCGTATCGAAACTATGAAACAGAGTCTTGGTAGAGGATTCTACAATACATTACTTGGTAATTCTACTAAGGCAGCTCAGAATGCTTTAGATATTATCGATATCGAAGCAACACTGACGGTATTAATGCCTGAACTTGTTAAAGATTTGAAAGTCGATTCTTTTAATCAATTGGGTCTAAAAGATTTCGCTGAAATTCGTAAGTTTTATGATACTGAAGTTTATCCTTTCTTAAAAGAAATTCATCAGATTTTGAATCAGTAAAAATTAGATAGATATGACCATTGATGAGCTTAAAACATTTATGATTCAATGGAACAATCGATTTCCTTACGATAGATGGTGGAGAAAGAAACATGGGATAGCTTTTATGTCTGAAGAACATAGAAAATGTTCCTTTATAGCTCAAAGGATGGAATTCGAAGAAGATTCGATATATTCAGAGATACGTAAGAAAGAATTGGACAAAAACGACGATGTTTATACTCCTAACATAGGAGAATGGTTGAAGAGAGAAGATTCTGGAATAATCGAAGAATATGATATTGAAGCATTTCGTAGAGAGGCTGCTTTAATGGCAGAAATGGAAGATAAAGAATAATATGGCTGAAGATAAAAGAATACGAGTGACTGCTGACGTCACTCCATTAAGACAATTAAGAGAAGAGGCAGTTTCATTATATCGTGAAATTGACCAAGCTGCTTCGATGAATTCTCAAAGTACTGAGAAACATCTACAGCAACTTCGTGAACAATTATCTCTAATGGAGGATAGGAATCAGTTGGAGAAACTTCTTATTGATTTAAGAAGACAATCTGCTTCGATGCAGACTCCTGAAGTACAACAGCCTATTTCAACTCCACTTCCACAGCAACAAACTCAAAGAGAGTTAAAACCAGTTTATGATGAGAATGCGAATTCTATTACATGGGAAGTAAATAGAGAAACAGAAATTCAACCTGATGATGAAGAAATAACTAAACCTTCAGAAAAACCAAAAAAAAGACGTCCGAAAAGAAAGGTTGAATATCAAGAAGATGTGGAACCAGTTATAGATGAAGAAACTGGTTCTGTCTCTTGGAATCTAAGACAACCAAGACAAGAACCTCCTATTGAAAGAAAACCTACAGAAACAGTCAGAGAGACGATTAAAGAAACTCAGAAAGAGATACTGACTGAGATAAATCGTCATGTTGAGAATATTGATAATTCTGTTACGAATGTCGATAATTCTGAGGAAAACGTCGATAATTCCGTTGTAAATACAGATAATTCTCGAAAGATAGAGGATAGGAGTGAAAACTATCGTCATGTTGAAAATAACCGTGAAAATATAACGGAAAATGTTAAGAACATTGAACGTAATACAGAAACTATTCAAGAGAATACTTCAGTATTAAGAGAGAAGGACCCAGTAGAAACAAAACCTGAATATCAGATAACCCCTACAGAAAGTCCTCGATTAAGAGAAAGAGATGATGAAGTTGTTGAGCGAAGAGAAACGAGAATTATTGAAGGTCAACAACAATTCAATTTTGATGATGAAAACATTATCAAAGCTATAGATGGTGTTTCTGGTACTATTTATCAAACTTCGAGAGAATTAGGTGATGCTATTAGAAATCTTATAAAGAGTGATAATAAAGAGAGAAAAGATAATTCTGGAACAAATCGTTATCTTGAAGCATTGACAGCTTCATTATCTCGAATTGAAGATAATGTAGATGAATTGAGAGAATCTGCTGTTAATCGTAACAATCAAAATATTGATAATACAAGTGGAGGTGGTTCTGGTACAAATATTCCTCCTATATTACCTTCGTCATCAGAAGGTGGTGCAGGTGGATTGAATATTATCGGTGGATTAGGTAAAGGATTATCTGGTCTTCTTGGTGGTATTGGAACTATTGCTTTTCTTAATCAGATAAAGAATATTGCTACAGAAAGATACTTCAGAAATGAAGAATTTGGTTTAAGGTCTGAATATCAGGGTACTGTAGAAACTGCGGCTAATTATAAAAGAGTCCAAGCAGCTAATGAAGCTGATATGTATCGTTGGATACCTATCTTTGGTAATATTATAGCTCGAAGTATCGAGATGCCTGCTAATATTGCTGCAGATAGAATATTACAAACATTTTCTAAATTTGCAGAAGCCGAAAATAAGACAATCCCTTATGCTCAAACATTCGGCGTTTCAGCAAAAGATGCATTTGGCACTGCGAAAAGAGAAGGAAGATATGCTGCAGATGCTCTTGGTATGGATATTGGTTCCTATCTTCAGAGAAGGACTGAATTGACAAGAGCTGCAGGTGGTCGTGCTCCTGGTGGTACTGAATTTGATGTAACTGCAGAAAGAGAATCTCAATCTCTAATGGCTGCAGAAAGATTGTATGGAATCGCACCAAGTGCAGTTAATCGTCTACAAGGAGCATTAAGATTCGGTGACGAAAATACAAGTTATGGTGGTTCTGCTATAATTAGAGCATTTGAAAGGTCAATGCGAGAGTTGAAATTACCTTTCAGTGAAATAGCGTCTACTATGGAAGAATCACTTGAGACATTCTCAAAGAGGTCTGATGAAATTCTTTCTAAAGCTGGCGAATTTGATGCAGGTAAAGTTGCTGCTGTAATGTCAGGTATAAGGACTGCAACTGGTGCACAAGGAAGACAACTTGAAAGATATCAATCTGCATTTTCAGGAAGTGGTATTTCTCAAGATGAGACGACTCAAGCTCTTTTATTAAGAACATTGACGAGGACAAATCCTAATATAAGGACGTACTCTGAAGCAATGGAGCAACTTGAAAAAGTTCAGAGTGGAAATACAGACCCTGAATTTATGAGAAGTTTCTTAAGTGAGTTGCAAGGATTGTCACAGAATAATGAGCAATTTATTAATTTACTGAAAGGTGTATTTCCTAATTTAAGTTGGCAAGATATCAGAAAACAATTTGCTACTGGAGAACCGACTGAAGTAATTGATAGAATATATAATGAGATTCAAAAATCTTTTGGTGCATTAAAAGAAACTCCAAGAGGTGCATATGAACCTACAGAAGCTCGTCAGACAGTAGGACGTGCAGAGAGAATCACTGCTACAGATGCTAATAAGCAGATTACTCAAGGTGAAAAATCTTTAAAAGACGTGTGTGATTTACTTGAACAAATTAATAACAAAATACCTGTTTCAGAAGAAATGAAGGAATTGGGAAAACGAATTCTTTCACACTCAGTTGTAGGTGCATCTTCTGTAGTACCAACAGCAGGTTTGATAAGTTTAGGGACTTCTATTGGTATGGAAATTAATAGCGTATTATTGCCACTATGGGAGAAATTGTTTAATAAATTAGGGTTACCTTCTACACCTAATAAGTCAAGTATACCTCAAGAAAGAGATTAATTATGGCAAAGAAACAGTTAAATTATATAGTCTATTCTAAAGAAAAAATTTCTCCTCAATCATTCATTGATTTCTGGCAACCGAAATTGAATGAGAGTGACAAGAAGAAGATAACGATAGAGGAATTCATGGATATTGCTAATGAAGTGAATGGATTGACTAATCTTGAAATAATTTGGTCCAGTTATGATGATTTTGAAAAAGAAACATATAAAAGTGAATATGAGAGTAAGAATCTTCCATATATAAAGCCAGGTTGGTCATTATCATTTCCTTCAGATGGTACTAATGTATTATTGGAACAAATTTTTCAAGATAAACAATATCTTGTACAAGAAGACTTTCCTTCTTATTGGAGTGACAATATGACAAAGTTACTTGCTGATGAAGATTATGTTCCTGATAATGTTGTTGCTTACGATGAAGAATTTAATGTAAATACGAAAGTTCAACCTGTAAATATACGCGTTTGGATTTATTGTAAATCAATTGATTCAGTAATTGATGTAAGTCAATTCATTATGAATTGTAATATAAATAAATCGTTTAAAACAGGTGATTTTAGTTTTACATTAGTTCCATTCAGGGATGCTAAGAAAGAAAATGTTTTTGGTGCAAGTTATCAAGATGTCTTTAATGTAGTGACAAAGGAAGGAAATGATGTTAAGTCTTATCTTGAAAAAGTTGTGCAAGCTAACGATATTGTTTTTATAAGATTTGAGAGGCTAAAATTAGAAGGTGAAAGTGATAGTGAAGACGCAAACACAATTTTCGTTTCACCTAACAAACTTGCAGAGACTGATGGTTCGTATAATGTATGGGATATGATTGGATTTATTGACGAATCAAGTACACAATATTCGTCAGAAGATAATGCAAAAACGACTACTGTGAGTGGTAGAGATATCTCTAAGTTATTCGAAGAAGATGGTAGTTACTTTATCCCATTAATAGATGTTGAGAATACAAACCAACATTGGGTTTATTTGGGTCGTCCACAAGATTCTTGGTATAAAAGAAATGTTCTTACTGGTAGCTATAATTATATATGGAGTTATAAATACAAGAGAATTAATGAGATAATCTGGTTTGTAATCAATATAATGTCTAATATTGGTGTTTGTAAGAACGAATTGTTCAAATCATGGAAAGACAAGAGAATTCAAAGTTATCAAGTTGAAGGGCTTGAAACTGCAAAGGTGAATGGTATATGGCAGATTGTCAAGACTTATATGAGTCCTGAAGTCCAACAAAGAATTGTTGTTGATTCAAGTATTGGAAATCCTAATGGGACATTAATGGATTATATGAGTAGGTGTTGTCAGTATCCATTTGTAGAATTCTTTTTTGATACATACATAAATACGATTGACTTGATTGTTAGACAACCACCGTTTACAGAGCATGCCATAATGGATGCATTCGAGAAAGGTAGTTATATTACAATAACTCCAGACAATGTTTTGTCATATAATCTAAGTTACGATTCAAGAATATATTCGTGGTTTCAAATTCATGTTCAAAACAACAATATTCTTGGAGATAAGCAACAAGTGAATCTTGCTTTTGTACCTATTGTTTATTTGAATGAATATGCAGAATTATGGGGCAATCGAAAATTGGAAATAAATGATATGTACGCTCAGATGCGAGTGATAAATGGATATGAAGGACCAGAACAATTTGTTACAATGCAAGCAGCGTTGTTGAATGACCTTATTTATATAGTTGAAAGTAATGCTTATCTTCCGTTTACAAGGACTGGAACAATTGTAATAAATGGAGATAGAAGAATAAAAGTTGGTTCATTTGTATTGAATGAAAGTACGAATGAATTCTTCTATGTATTGAGTGTTTCGAATGAAGTGTCGTTTACTGAAGGAGGAATAGATAGAAGAACAACGATTCAAGTTGAAAGAGGAATGTACGTTCCAATTCTTAAAGGAAGTTCGACATTAGGTACGAGTAAGAGACAAGATAATTCTCAAGTTGGAGCAAGTAATGCATCTGTCAATGAAGCAATTTCCCCTACTGGAGGTTCTTTTAAACCGTCGTATTTTAAACTTGTGGATTTGAAAGAACTTAGACAAGCTGCAAAAAGTGCTCAACAAGGAAACCTGACGACAGCAACGAGTCCGATTGTAGACAAATCTCAATTTGAATATTTTTTGAATAGAAAAATGTATGGAGGATTAAAATAATGGCTGGAAATAAACCTAAATTTCAATATAATGATTTGGGACCAGTGACAACTGGTTATATAATGATTCCTACTCAAATAGATAGAGACTCTTATATAGAAACCTGTTATAGAACGAACAAAGTTTGCGTTCTTGTAGAAGGAGGTCTTTTTAAGACTGATGTTTATATTACAAATGAAGCTATACAAAACATTCAATTTCCTGAAGAGCCAGGTGAAAAAGGAACTCAAGTTGTAATAGCATCAGGTGCATTCAGAAACCAACCAATAATAATTGGAACTCTACAAGGTAATGATGAAATTTTTGCTTGGTCAGAAGAAATTCAAAGATTCAGAAAGACATCTGAAGATACAGATATGTTGTTTTGTATGGACCCAATTAATAGAGAGTGGAATTTGAATTTAGTTGGTAAATCTAAGCCGATTAATTTGAACATCACTATGGGTGGGAATGTAGAACATAAAATTCGATTACAATCTTCAGGAGAAATCGAACTTAAAGCATCTGAGAAAGTTAAAGTTACAGGATATAAATCGATTGAAGCTGAAATAGTCAATGTCAAGAAAGAAGTTGAAAGTCCAGGTGAAGAAGTTAGAAAGATAGTCTTTGATATGGAAAAATTTGATTTGTATAGAAGGACAAATCAAAAAGAGACTCATCTATTGATAGATGATAATCAGATAGATATCAATCTACACGATAAGCAGGAGCATATAACCATAGATGATAATAATTTGATAATCGGTTTCAATAATGATGAAGAACAAATCCAATTAACTAAAAACCTAATCAAACTCATTACTGGACAGAAAGTAGAAATAAATGGAGCTAAAGAACCATTGACCTTAGCAAATACACTTATTCAAATGTTGAATAATGTAGAAAACCAGATAATGACATTAAAGAATGCTTGGAATACAGCACTTGTAAGTTCGGCAGCGATGGACGGCGGTAAAGCCGGATTTGGTGCAGGTGTTGGTGCTGTAGCGGCTGTAAGTCCATTGCAATTCGATAATATAAAAAGCACAGTGACTTTTTCAGATTAACGAAATAATTCGTATCTTTAGGCGATAAAGAAAATATTGTATGGCAAATTTAGCACAATCAGCAATTCAAAAAGCATCAGGGATTATCGAAACTGCAGGACGAGCAGTGTTAGCATCTCAATTTCCAAATGATTTTGAGGTATATCTCTGTACACTTGAATTAGCCGATTCTCAGAATAACACAATTGACTTTTTCACTTTTCCTATTAATCCTAACAGTATAACCAAAACTGAACCTAAGAGAGAAACGATAAGGAATACTGCAGGTGGAATAACCGTATTGAGTTCACCGACTTTTACTCCTCAACAAATAAACATTAGAGGAGATTTCGGTAGGACTTTTAAAATCTTATTATCATTAGGAGGAGCTGCAAGTAGTCTGACAGGTGCAGCTTATAGTATGTCGGCAGGTAAATGGTCGTTGACAGATATTTCTGGTAAAGGTACTAACAGTTTGAAATCTGCATCTTTTGATGCTGGTATCAAAACTGGATATGGATGTATAAAGATATTGCAAGCTATAATTTCAAAAAGCAATGGAGTAGACCAATTAGGTTTACCATTGAGATTGTATTTTTATAACATGGCTTTAGGTGAAAGTTATTTAGTTGTAGTGCCACCAGCAGGATTATCTTTTTCTCAGAATCTTCAAAGGAATATGATATGGGATTATAATTTATCAATGACTGCAATTGCCCCTTTAGAATCTGTAGCAGGAGCTAAGAAAGCAAAAACAGCTTTGACGAAAATTTGTGCAGCAGGTGCAATCCAAAAAGGAGTCAATGACCTTGCTGCGTCAATTGCTAATATTTTGTAGCTATGGATATGTACGAAAAATTTCTTTCAGTTACAGGATACAACATAAAAGATTTCTTTCAATCCTATGTTGATTTTTGCTCTGAATATTATCCTTATATTGTGGATTATTATCAGGGTGGGGAGATTAATGCAGATTCTTTTTATGAATTGGATAAATTAATTGCACAAATTAACATTATTGAACCATTGTTTCAATTGCATGAGAATAAGTTGGACGATATTTCTATGTGGGAGCTTCTTGAAAGTTTTTCTGAAATTGTTACAAAATTGACAACTATAAAGAATTCTGATAGATGGTTGAGAAGTGCTTCTGTAGGAAGAACGAATACATTACAATTAGAAAAGCAATTAAGAACTGGTGAGACATTTGAAACTGTATCTGAACAACTTGAATTGGAAAATCCTGAAGATGATTGGGTGGATATAGTTGTACCTCAATATATAATTGAAGAAGATTATATTACTGGTCAAGGTAGTAATACTTTTTCTGTGAATTTAAAGAATGTAGGTATTAATTATGTTGATAATGTGGTTGATACATTAGTCGATGAAAATATTCTTGGTAAAGATTTGTCTACTGAATTTGTGTTTGAGAATGAAGATTTGAAGATTATCAAGTTTCAGAAATCTATGGAACAGGCTCTTCAAATTATTCTCGAAGCAGTTAAAGGTTGTATTCCTGAATTTACTGATTATGGCCTTCCATCTGACTTTATCGGTCAGACTACAAATGCGATTCAATATCCGATTATATTTAAATCGTTGATGAATATGTTCCAAAGAGATAATCGTTGGGCAAGTGCTGAGTTGATTGATTTGAAGAAAGTTGAAGATAGTATCTTCATGAAAGTTAGAGCTACTACAGTGACAAAAGAAGATTTTTTAATTAATGTTCCAATATAATATGTTATGATAACAAAAGTAAGTAACACAATCGCAAATCTGAAGAATTTGTGGATTGAGATGTTTTTAAACAAAACAGATAAGGTTTCTAACATAGCAGATGGTTCAGTGTTGAATGCAGTTGCATTTGGTACTGCAAAAGTTGCTCAAAAAGCAATTAAAGATATTGCTATTGTAGAAGCACAGATATTTCCTACATCTGCAACTGGTACATATCTGGATAAATCAGCAGCATTGTTTGGTGTAAGTCCTCGAAAACAAGCTCTTGGCTCATCTACTTATATAAGAGTATATGCTGAACCTGGAACATTATATGAAGTAGGTACAACTTTTATTTCTAAGAATGGTATCAGATTCGTTGTAGATAAACCGTTTACAGTTGATAATTCTGGTTATGGATATGTAAGTGTAAGAAGTGTAATCACTGGTTCTGCTACGAATGTAGAAGCTAATAGTATTACACAAGTTTCTCCAAGACCATTGACGCATATAGAATGTACTAACGAATATGCAGCTATTGGTGGACGTGATTATGAAGATGACGAGACTTTTAGAAACAGAATTATAAATTACAATAACAGACTTTCAGAAGAAACAGTGGAATCTTGGACACAGATTTTCCAAGACCTTGATGATAGAATTCTGAAGGTTATGAATGTAGGATTAGGTGAAGATGGAAAGACTCATATTTATCTTGTAACTCAGAATGGTTCTTTCTTTACAGATGATGAGCTTGAAGAATTACTTGAAAAAGCTACTCCTTATTTTGGTTTAACTGAATTAAATTTATCAGGTGAATCAATCGGCATTGTTCTTGAGAATGCAAAATGGATGTATGTTGGAGGAGAACAAGGTGTTGATTTTCGTGTGGAATTATCTCCTAATACAGATATTGCTGATGCAAGAAAGAATATTCAGATTGCCATGACGAAATATCTTGATTTCCGTTTTTGGGAAGCAGGAAAAGTTGTACAATGGGATGATTTGCTTCAAGTTGTTAAAACTGCAGAAGGTGTGAAGTATGTGCCGGATGAATATTTCTTCCCTTATTTTGATGAAGAGGTACCTTTGAATATGTTACCACGTATTAAAGGTTTTAGAATGAGAGATTTGGAAGGAAATATTTTATATGATTCAGGAAGTAATCTATCTAATATCTTCTATCCGGCTGGAGAAAGCGATATATATAAAGGTACGCAATCTGCAATTCTCTCTCAGAAATATCTTGTTTCGTTCACTGTAACTACATTGAAGAATGTTGCAGTTCCTGGTGCATTTATTACTATTGGAAACAAAGTTATTACGACAGATGAATCTGGTACTGCTAATGTATTACTTGAAAATGGTGAATATACATATACGTTGAATAAAGCGAATTGGATTCAACAGACTGGTGAATTTGTAGTATTGAATGGTCCGATTTTTATAACAATCAATAATTTTGAAGCAACTCCTTATAAAGTGACTTTCACGATATATGAAGGTGAAGCTCCTATGGAAGGTGCTCAGATTAAGGTTGGAGTTAATACTCTTGAAACTGATGATACAGGTATAGCTTCTGTAGATTTAGAACCTGGAACATATAGTTACACAGTATCAAAAGCTGGATTCAAGACAATTGAGAGTGTTTTGACTATCGAAAATAAACCAGTAGAGATTTTTGAAAGAATGTTTCTTGAATCTCTAACAGTTAATTTTGCTGTTATCGATAGAAGAAGGAGTATTTATGTACCTCAAGCAGATATTACAGTTACAAATACAACTCAAAGAACTGACAATGAAGGACAAGCTCAAATGGGACTTCAGGTAGGTCAATATGAGATGCGTGTAATGAAAGAAGGATATCAAGAGTACAATGAAACAATTGATATAGTAGGAGAAAAACCGAATTGTATTCTTGTTGAGCTTGATGCTATTCCCTATGAGGTTAAATTTACTGTTCTTGATTCAGAAAATGATATGGTGATTCCTAATGCAACAGTTTCAATTAACGAATCTACATATCTAACAGACGAACATGGTGTAGTTATTGTAAGCTTACCGAACGGCACATTTACTTATACAGTGTTTAGAAGCGGTTATATGTCGTATTCAGACTTTATTGTTGTGGATGATGCACCTATATCTAAGATTATTAAATTAAACAAGGCATTCTATACTTTAAAGCTGATTGTTCGTGATATTGAGAACGGTAATTATATTCAAGGAGCTGAGTTGAATATCAATGAAGAAACAAAAATTACAAATATAAATGGCGTAGCAACTGTAACTCTTGGTAATGGAACTTATGATTATGTAGTTACTCAAAGAAATTATAAAAGATATACTGGACAAATTGTAATTAAAGACCAAGACGTCGTAGAAACTATTTATCTCGAATTGAGAGACACGGTAATAACATACACCGCAACGGACGCGATAACGAAAGCTCCTATTTCCGGTGTATATATCGAATTGATAAACAAGGGGACTGGAATTAAGGTGGATTTTGGCTATACGAATGATATAGGCGTGTTACAGCTTGGAGCGGAAGCAGGGGAATACACTTGGAATGCGACACACAGATATTATGATGCGGTAGAAAACCAGTCGATAACGCTTGAAAAATTGAAGGATATAGACCTTCCCTTTACTATGACAAGAAGGGAAATCGAACCGGAAGTTGACGTAATAGAGAATATTCCTGGTGTGTCCGGTGACGCTACCACGGTAAGGTTCAGTGGTGAAAATACAGCCGAGACGTTATCCAATGATAGTTATTATTACATAGTTCATACACCGGAAAACTTCGTTGTTCCTAACAAAGGAGTGACGTTTGATTTGATGGAACATGTAAAGACTTTCAGACGTGCAGAAATTGGTGGTGAGGATGAGCCATACGATTTTACAAGTGGAGGTGCTGAATTGAAATTCAATATATCGAATGACGAAATAGCTTCTTTGGAAGGTACGATGTTGACAGTGCAGCCGAATGTGACACGTGATGCAGAGCCAAGGGCTTTCTATGTGGACGTGACGATAACGACCCCGGTAAGCCAGGTGACTGTAAAGATAACTGCTGAACAGAAAGCTGCTCTGAACTTCAATCCGGTTAAGGCCGGAATTGTCGTTTCGGTAAAAAATATGTACAATGATAATGTACGTGAATATACGACGAATGCAGCAGGAAAGATATTTCCAGAAGTGATGCCGGGAATTGATTATCAGTTGACAATAAAGGAGAAAGGTTTCTATGAGAATGAAGGTCTGCTAATCAAGAACTGGGGCTTCGGTGCGAGTGTACCTACATTGATGGAAATTACATGCTCGAAGAAGGCAGAATTACGGGTGAAGCAGCAGAACACGTTAAGACCGCTTGAAAATGCAACTATAACCGTGTCCGGAATGTCGTTACCCCAGACCGTAACATCCGGAAGTGACGGTGCTGCAAGCGTGTATATCTCACCTATTGTAATGAGCTATGAGTGTACAGTAACAGACCATACGAAAAAGACTGGAACATTCACACCCCCGTTGTCGGCTGATTATATGGATATAATCATGGGTTATGCTGCAATGATATTCAGTCTGACATTGACAGCAAGTAACCCCTATTCCAAGGCGGCAGAAAGTTGTCCGGTAACGGTTACGAGTGCATGGAGCGGAACATCTTCACAATCATATAGTTTTTCTGGAACAACGGATGCAAGCGGACAATTGACATCACAAGGAAATGGAAATTTCAATATACCGCCTGGAAATTATACGATAACCTATGGAGGTGGAAACAGTAATTTCGACGGTAAGACAGAAAATATCTATCTACCTACGGACAAGACGCATTCAGCAGTATTAACAAGAAAAACGAAATCAGTCACATTCACGGTAAAAGAAATAATACCCTCTATTTCGACTACAGTATCCAATCCGGTAAAAACAGGTCTCGTGCTTGCATGCTATTACAATGACAACGGTACATCTTCCGGTGCGAATGTAACGACGAATGCAAGCGGACAATTTACAAAAACAGTGTATGCAGGAATTGCAGAACGTTTCCAGGTGCAACCAATAGGATTTTATTCTGGAAACGGTGCAATAGCTACAGTCAATTATAAAGATGCAAACACAAAAGACCTTGTATATACATGTTCAAAGAGAATTCCGGTATATATCATATCCAATCTGTATGGTGAGTTAAGCGGTGCATCAGTAACATTCAGTGGGATGTCCGTCAATCAGACAGGAACGACGAATACAGATGGAATAGTGCAAATGTACATTTCTCCGGTAAATATGTCTTACAGTGTAAGCAAGCAGCATTACAATACCAAGACTGGGAATTTCAAGCCTACTGGAACAGAAACAAGAATGGATATTGAATTGGAGGCAAAGGAATATCCAGTTACTTTCCATGTGTCAACACAAGGAGTTTTGCCACCGGACGGAATTTTGGTACGTGTGACAAACAACACATTGCCGGACATTGTATTTGAGGGCGAGACGAATGCGGAAGGAACGATAGTCATGCCGAATGTTCCGGTAGGAGAATACACCTATGAGGTTCTTGCAGGTGAGGTTTCATCCGATACATTCTCACATCCTCAGAGCGAAAGCGGTACAGTGCTGGATGTTGAAGTACAATATGAATTGATTAACGCAGGTATTCAAGTTTCGGAGGTGTATGGTACGGCAGGAAGGGCGTATCTGTCAAATCAGACTATTACAATGACTTCCAAGGCAGGAACGATAAAGCTTACTTTGGATGAGAACGGTTATACCAATCAGTTATTGATAAAGGGACTGGAATACACGTTTACGACTGATTCATACCCGGCTTTTTATAGCAACCCGACACAATCCTATACATGGACCGAAGACGGTGTGATATGGCCGTTCGACTTGAATGTGACCTCAAAGATAACGGTCAATGTAAAGGATGTATATGTGAAAAACAATATCCAGGGAGTAACGGTAGCTTACAATGAACAGGTAGTAACAACGGATGCAAGCGGTAACGCTTCATTGTTCCGGTCAGCACTGACAAAGGACTATTCTTTGGATAAAGAGGATTATAGTACAGTAAATGGAACCATTGCACCTACCACGGCTTCACCGCTCAATGTCACGATGCTAAGAAATAAGCATGTGGTGACGATAAATCAGTACGAAGTAATACCAGGTGGAAGTAAATTAGGTATTAATTATACATTGACTTATACTTCGGCAGCAGGAAACGGAACGATACCGAATGATAGTCGAACATTTGAGGCGTATTTAGGTATTCCAATTACATTTATTCTAACGGCAGCGGACAGAAGACCGTTTTATACGAATTATCAGCAAACACATACATTTACATCAGCAGGCGAAGCATGGGATTTGAATCTCACTTGTGCAAAACAGATAACGGTCAATGTAAAGGATAATGTACCTGGAACGAATGTACAAGGAGCTACGATAAACTATTTTGCACAGACAAAAACAACAGATGCAAGCGGTAATGCAGTTTTCTATTGGAGTGGCGGTGGTAGAAGCATATCGGTAAGTGCATCAAATCTCGAATCTTATACCGGACAGATAGCTCACAATTCTGCGAATCCGTTCAATATTGTAATGACACGTGCAGCCAATCCAGTTACACTTGTAGTAAGAGAAGTAACGCCAGCACAAACAACCTATTATCAGAACTTACAGATAAAATACACGGCAGGAAGTGCAACCGGAACACTTACTACGGATGCGAACGGTGCAGTGACATTCAATGGATATATAGGTACGGAAATGTCGTTTACGGTAGTAGGACATCCAAACTTCTACAGCAACCCGACACAGAAACACACCTATACAGCCGCCAATCAGTCATGGACTATGGATTTGACGGTAACGGCAAAGATAACTATAAACGTCAAATCAAACGTGCCAAGCGGAACAAATTTGAGTGGTGCCACTGTATCATATTTTCATCAGACAGGAACGACGGACAGTAGCGGTAATGTATCATTATACAGAAGTTCTGTAACAAGAAATGTAGATATTACAGCGACATATCACGGTAATTATAGAGGTAGTATAACGTCAGACACCGCGTCTCCGTTCAACGCGGTAATGACGCGTTCAACCGCGACAGTAAGTCTTGGAGTGAGTGAAGAAGTATTATTCAAATCACAGTATGTTCTGGAAATAAAGACTTCTACTGGAGAGACAAGTCCGGGATTAGGCGGTTTTGCATTCGCTACATCAACGAGCGCTAACAAGGAATTTGTAGTGTTTTTCCATGCAAAAATTCCTACTGGATATAGTCTGGCGTTTCAAAGCAATGCAACCGGAACAGGTGGTAGTGCAACAAGAAAATGGCTTACAGACAATAAAGGAACAGATGTATGGACTTGGTATGCTCATTATATAAGATGTGGTTCTTCCGGTAATTTTTCATCAACCAATTTTTTTAATCTGAACGGAGGAAGTAAGCCCGTTACATGGCAGATAGATACAGCATCAGTATTTGATATTAGCGGAAGTAATTCGCAGAATAAATCGTATGCAGAAATAACCCAAATATGTACTGTAGACAAAATGGTTTCTGCAAATAAAGATTTCTTATTTAGTAATGGGAATAATGGCATTCAAGTATATAATAATAAAAGTAATGGTGTTGTTACAATAACAAGAAAAGCGTTTACATCTAATACGTTTGGATGGACTATAGCTCTTTATTCATCTATGAAGATGAATTTTAGTCCGGCAGCTTCTACAAGTCCTTTGACGCTTGATACAAACGGTAACGTGTCTTTCGTATGCTATTTAGGTACGCCAGTAACATTTACACCGACAACAAGAGCTAATTATTACAGTAATCCAAATACTGCATTGACTTATACGGCAGCAGGACAAGTACGGACAATACAATTGATTTGTAACCAAAAGATAGCGATTCATACGGTAGCTAATATTTACAATACATCCAATGCACTTTCGGGAACGATTACATATTTTGGTCAAACACTTCCGTCTGGAGGAAGCTTCTATAGAAGTGGATTAGACAGACAAATGACTGCCACGGCACAGTATTTCAACAACTATGTAGGAACAGTGACTGCCACACAGACATCACCCTATACAGTGACAATGAACAGAACAACAAGGACGGTGACATTGACGGTTGTTGAGAAAATTCCTAACATTACTACTACCTATGCTTTAAGGGGTGCGGTGATGGTTAGAAGCGTACCTACTGGTTCTAATGCCCCGGCAGGAGAAATAACGTTGGATGCAAGCGGAAAGAAAACAAATACGGTATATGCAGGTATAAACTACACCTATACACCGAAAAATTATGCAAGTTATTATAGTAATGCTTCGCAGGGTCACACATGGACTAATGAAAATGAGAAGTGGACTATGACATTGAATATAACTGCACGTCTGACATTTAACATAAAGAGTTCTAATTATGGGACGAATATAAGTGGTGTGGCTGCGGACTGTTTCTATCAGACCGGAACAACGGACAGTAGCGGTAACTTCACCATTTACAGAAGCGGTATAAACAGAGGTTATTCATTCTCGAAGACGAACTATAATACATTGACTGGTACATTGTCGGCAGGCCAAGCAAGCCCTCTTAATCTGAAAATGAGCGAGACAAGTTCTTCTATCACAATAACAATGAAGGACTATTATCAGAGTGCGGTAAAAGGGAATGCGAACGGATGTCCGGTAACGTTGACGAACAAGAGCCTTTCTTCTGTTACATTTTCCGGAACGACGAACAGCAGCGGTCAAGTGTCATTCGGTCCAATGATAGCAGGTTCATATACATTGTCATGGGGTGGTGGTACGAGTTATTGGGTAAATGGAAGCACGACGATAACAATGCCTACAGCAACGACTACACAGAATGCGGTAAGATTGACGAAGGGTATAACAACAGCTTTTAGATTAAGAGTGCCACTTTCTTCTCCAGTAATGGGCTGGTGGAGAGTTAATACACTGGTGAAGCCTATATTTACAACGGCAGGAACAGCAACGGCAGTTACGCTTACCTTAAACAGCGGTGTATATAGAGATGCAACATATACGTGGATTGCAGGTATTACAACAACAATAACGGTAAAATTGGCGAATTATTTTGTGACTGGTACAACAACAACCGAAACTCCATATTCTATTACCCCTACTTATAATTTTAATAATATAGGACATTACAATGACGCTACAGCATTTTATTCTACTGCAATAAAGAGTATAACAGTGACAGTGCAAAATAGTTATACGAATGCGGCTGTAAGTGGTGCAACGATGGAAGTACGTGGTATTAATGGAGATAGTAGTGCTTCTGATGGTAATGCCACGCAGACCGTAACTACAAACTCGTCCGGACAGGCAACTGTATACGTGTCCGGTACTACAATGAGATACATAGTAAGTGCGACAAGATACGTGACATTAAACACCACCAATACGAATACCTCTAATTTTACAATCAAGCTGGTACCAAGTGAGGTGACGATAACGATAACCGTAAAGGACGCGAGTACAGGAACAAGCGTAGGAAGTGGATGTATCGTAAAACTGTCAAGCAACAACACCAGCACAGCATATAGCGGCACTACAAATTCGAGTGGACAGGTGGTACTCACAATAAAGCCGGGTAACTATTGGTGGGAAGCAGGAGGTACGACAACATGGGGAGCGAGCGGAACAGGAACATGGAATTATCCGAACCGTTCCACCACCTCAATCTCTCTCGTCAAAGACCAGTCCATAACAATAGAGGCTCTAAAGGTAGGGGTGTGGGTGAATGATGTAGAATCAGCAAATATGAATCCATATTTCAGCCAAAGTCTACCATCTGGATATTACACAACCTTATTAATGCGAAATGTATCGCATGATGTTTTGGCTATCAGTAATTCATTTGCAATAGCATTTAAATCACCATCGGGTGTTTATTTTGGATTTTCTTGTGCAAATACACAGTCGTCAAGTCTTCGAGAAACTTCCTTAATAAAACTTACCCAAGAAAATTATATTCTTTGGGAGAACAAAGTGTATATAAATGATTTATCACCGTCTATCCCTATTTTAAATGGTGAAGCATCTATATATAATGATGATAACGGTAAATTATATATAATTAATTATGTATGTATATTCCAGTATTCTCTTTATATAGGTTCAGTGGATATGTTTACGACTGCACCTAACGCAGTAATCACTTATAAAAGAAGTAATAATGCTTATGTTTTAGGACTTTCGTCAAATAATTTATTAAAGTTGCTCAATAATTATTCTATATTAAAAGCAATTGCTACAATAACAGTTATTTCTACTGCCAAAAATAACTGGTATTACTACAGTGTATATGGTTATAATAATTATTATTTCATAGTAGGAAGAGTTCAAGTTAAAACGGGAGGTACTATATTATCAAATGAGCGAATTGATTATAGAGAGCTTACTAATTATCCATACCCAGATTCAATAAGTTGGAATCATATTGGTTTTATTAAAATAGGAGAAATTAATAAAAAAGCAATATTGTTGGGAAGATTATTTAATGAACAAGTGACAAATAAATTCGATTATTTGATTTATGTTGTAACTATGGGAAATACAACGGGTATAGAAATAATGGATATATCTAACTGGGCTTGTTATTATAATATTCCATCTGAAATTACGGAAGTTGTCGGAGGAGATTGCTGGATTTCACCCGATTCAAAATGGTGGTTCTTTATTTCTACTTCTTCTGCTTCAGTTTATACAAAAGGATTGTATTATATACGTACTGCGGACACTTCTGTATTATTTACAGAAACTGGATTCACGAACAAATCATATGTAATTTCTACCGATTCAGATTCTGTATATCAAGCCACAAAAGAATATTACATATTGAAAGTCAAATTCAATTCTAATTCTGATAAAATGATGGTTCTTGGGAATTCTTCTAAAGGATATTTCGGTGATGGTACTTTAACAGATACAACTTATGTCGAAGGAATTCAACCCGATATTATAATGTGCTTTATATTAGATAAATCAAAAAAGCAATGGAAACAACTGTCACATACTAACGTAGGATTGAGTTCATTATGGGACAAATATGCAGCTTCCGCTTCAAGTTCTGGTAATACTTACAAACCTTCCTTTAATTTCATAAATAATGAAATAATTAATTTCGTTTATCCAGGAGGACAACCTCCTTATACTTCCTACAGTTATAATTTAACTTGGGGGGAATGATAGATAAATTGGTAACTATATACCTAAACATTCTTGATGTAAATAGTATATAGTTACCTAATTTATTTATTCTCCGAAACTCAAATAATATCTATATGCGTTAAACGGTTCATTTCCTCCAGGATACATGAAGTTAATTTCTCCATTTACAAAATTGATTAAAGGTTTGTAAATATTACCTTTACCTCCAGATGTAGAGTTGCTATAATCATTCCAAAGTGTATCTCCTCCTATATAAGAACTGTTTAATTTGACAAATTTTTTTTGACCTTCCACCCAAATAAAATAAAGTATTATATCCGGTTGAATACCTTCTGTATAACTATAATCAGAATCGTTTGTAAACGCACCTTTAGAAGAATTTCCAAAAATCATTATTTTATTAGATTTGCTATTGAATTGAACATCTAATATATAATAATTCTGACAAGCATTCAAAATATCTGTACCTCCTCCTTCCATTTCGTAAGAAACTCCGGTCCAACCATTTTCTCCAAAAAGAGCTGACGACCCTTTTATAGTATGCAACCCTTTGGAAAACCCTTGATAATTAGCTCCGCTTAATGATATATAGAATAACCATTTCAAATCCGGAGATACCCAATAATCACCACCTATTACAGAAGTAATTGCAGAAGGGATGTTATAAAAACATTCCCATTCACTCGTTAATACTAAACTTTCTCCATTATTTTTTACATTTCCCGTCCACAATCCGTAATAAAATTTAGCATGAGTATCTCCATATGACCTATCTTGTGACTTTACCAAGATAATTACTTTTTTATCATTACTTCTTAATACTAACCATCCCATGTGTTCTACTCTACCTTCATTTGAATAAGGATAACCCTTAACATTCAAGTAATTAATTCTGTATTCTGTTGTATTCGTTCCTTCCATTATTATTATGTAAAAATCAGAATTACCTTCATTCCCAATAATGAAAAAACGTATACGGGTTGATGAAGCAGTTTTAATAACAGAAGCATATTTTCTTATAGAATAATTATTAAAATATTTATAATGGTCGCTTATTGCATTACTGGTGGTATAATGACCCGATGTATTTTTACTCCATTTATCACCTATTCTAAAAATAGTATTTATCATCCAATATATGCTATTCCCAATAATATAAAATATAAATGCAGTTGAACTACTTTCATTATTAATATAATATGTAGGGGAAGATATTGATATACCTACTTGTACTCTTCCTAAAGAAACCGGATAATCACTTGGAAGATGATTGGTAGTATCTGTTTTATATAATTCAGCAGCACCGTAAGGGGAACTGCTCCCTACAAAATTATATAAATAAACAGTCTTCCCAAATATATCCATATTTATTCCATAATATACCGGATATACAATGCCAAAAGAGTTGCTGATAGCATATAATTTATTTTCATCACTCGCTAAATTTATGACACCCGTATAAGCCCCTTTATATGGTTTGTAATAATCATTTATATACGAAGAATATTGTTCTACTCTTCTGTTCGTCACCCACACCCCTACCTTTAGAGCCTCTATTGTTATGGACTGGTCTTTGACGAGAGAGATTGAATAAAATTCATAGTATTTGTTTTAAAAAGGAAAAGTTGTATCTTTACGAAAAGAAATATCGATATTAATCAATATGAAAAGTAAAGAAGAAAAGAATCCATGTGGTGGATTGTTTTTACCACAAGCTTCATCTATATATAATAGTTTAATGTTCAGTCGTTTTTTTGAAGAAAACGATAAAGCTGTTATGGGTTGGGCTGAAAATGTATTGGCGAAATTAGAAGGAAGTCGAATTCTTCCTACATTTCTCAATAAGAAGAATAATCCTGATTTTCAAGCTTTTTGGGGAACTATAACTCATCTATTCGCATTGATAGTTTTATATGCACGTAAATATAAAGAAATAGATACAAACCAGATATTGTTTGAGATGTTTATTCAAAATAGAGGTCTTGTAACAAATATGGTAGATGACCAAGAACAAATGGAATATCTATTTTATAACTATTTGGAAGAATATTCAAAAAGAGGTCGTTTGGATATTATAAACAAAGAAGGTGAGATTCTTGGTGAACTTTTACGATTAATTCGATACAATTCATTAGATGAATTTATTTTTGCTTTACTTAAACCAGAAGCTACTGGATGGTCGATGGGATATAGTTCACCTACATGGAATAGAACTGATACTGTAATGAATGTTTCTAAAGGATATGAATTTACTTCAAGTGTAGAAGATTTGAATAATTATCCTTTATTGATACCTGAAAGTATCAATTTAACACAAGATGAAAATGGAAGTGATGAGATTTTTAATGCTATGACTTTTTTTGGTAATCAAGCTGTAGGTATTGATGGTAGAGTAGATTTAGATAAACTTATCATTATAGACCCTAATTTAAGTTATGAAATCTCATTACAAGTAAAAGTTTCTTCATTAGAAAATCAAAATTTAAAGTTTGGTGTTGCAGGATATGAAACGACAGATGGAGATGCATTACCGATGGGAGTGATTGAAAATGGAGCTATTACTGGAAATTCAATGTGGTTTCATACTGCTGATTATATAGAGTTTCAGAATGATAATATATATTATCATATAAAAGGACTTCTTCTTTCGAATAATGAAAAATTTATAGAAGCACCGAAATTGAACTTTTCAACAGGTAGAGCGTTGTCAATTTTACCTAATATGAAATATATAGCACCTATTTTTATTCAAGAGAGAGAAGTAGGTGTAAGTTCTCCTTATGTGTATGTATATGATTTTAAAGTAAAACCATTATATCTTCCGTTTTCCCAAGGATATTTAGGAGAAAGAGATATTATTGCAGCGTATTATAAGAACAATGCTTATCAAGAGAAATTTTCAATAGAAACCTTTCTTAAGAATTATTTGATAGGATATAAGAATATCTTTGGAAGTGAATTAATCAGACCTTATGAAGGAGAAGAAACTTATAGAATACTTTTTAAAGTGTTTTCTAATAGAAACAAATACATTCCTAATGCCATTATAACAATAAACGGTGAAGAGCTTAAAACAAATGTAAACGGTGAAACTTCGATTATTCTTCCAAGAGGTCATTGGTATTATAGTGTAGAGGCAGAAAACTTTGAAAATGTAGAAAATACTCTATTAGTAGAAAAGGATGCTATAGAATATATTCAATTGATTGGTGCAGCTTACGAGAGAGTTGTTACAATCTTTGTAAGAGATAAAGAGACTAAAGATTTTCTTTCAGGTGTAAAGGTTGTTTTTGCTGGTATTACAAAGTATACAGGAGCGAGTGGGATAGTCACATTTGAAGTTTTCCCAGGTATTTATCAATATTCGGCAGAGCTTGAAGATTATTATCCTATTAGAAGAAGTGCAGAAATTGTCGATTCTACTAATATTGAACTCGAAATGGAAGAAATTCCATATTATAATGTGACATTCAGAGTTCGTACTGGAGTTGACCCTGTTCCAGGAGCTTCTATATTAGTAACTGGAGATGAAATTGAAAATCAAACTGGTTCTACAAATACACAAGGTATTGCTACTGGGTTTGTATTAGCTGCAGGAACATATAGATATAAGGTAGTTAAAGAAGGTTATGTTACAAAAGAGGAAGAATTTACAATATATAGCAATGCGATAATCGATGTTCAGTTTAATCCTATACCTAAGTATACAGTAACATTCGTTGTAAGAAGTAATGCATTGCCAGTTGCTAAAGCTAATGTCACTTTTAATGGAGTAACGCTTCAAACAAATGCAAATGGTCTTGTTTCGTTTATTGATATTGCTGGTACATATAATTGGCAAGTAGAAAAAACTGAATTCTATACACAACAAGGTCAGATAACCATTGTAGATAAAGATATAACAAAAGAGATTGATTTTATTCAAAGAGGTTATTTAGTTGATTTTGAAGTTGTTGATTCGGAAACTAAACTTCCACTTGAAGGTGTTGATATTACAGTTGGTACTGAAGTTATCACTACAACTTCTTCAGGTCAAGCGCAATTTGTTAGAATTTCAGGTGGTTATAACTGGACAGCAAGAAAAGATGGTTATTATTTACAACAAGGTGTTGTAACAGTTAACGGTGCTGACGCAAAAGTGAAAGTCGAATTAAGACTTATTTCGTACAACATTGTATTTACTGTCAGAATAGATAATGTTCCGGTAAAGAATCAGCCTGTCGTATTAGGTGCAGGAGATTCTCTACAGACAATCAATACAGATGCGAATGGTAACGCTATCTTCAATAAGGTCCCAGGTAATTATCCGTGGAGTGTAACAAAATCAGGATACGAACCGAGAAATGGAACTGCCGTTGTGATAGATAAACCTATTGCAATTACTGTTGACCTTGTAAAACAGACTGGAACTTTGATAGTGACAGTAGTTGACGTTACAACAGAAGCTCCTATACAGAATGCAATAGTGACAATCAATGGTGAGACAAAGTATTCTAATGCTAATGGTATTGCAGGGAATTGGACGCTTGAGTTAGGTGTATGGGAATGGACTGCTTCTCAACCAGATTACAATAATGCAAAAGGAAATGTTAATATTGTAGCTGGAAATAATGAATATACTATAAAGATGGCAGAAAAAGCAGCAGTACCGTTTAATGTGACGTTTGCAGCTACTATAGGAAGTGCACAAGCTTCTGGAGCAACAATCGAGATTGTAGGACAAAGCGAAAAGTTGACGACGAACGAATTAGGTTTGGTATCTACGCAATTGTTTTCAGGTACATACGATTATGTGGCAAAATATCGTTATTGTTATGATGTAGTAAATTCATTCTCTATATACAATTCAGATGTACGTGTTCCTATCAATTTCACGATAAAGAGAGTTAATGTTACGATAAAGGTTGTTGACAGTTCGCAAAGAGCAGTAAGTGGAGCACAAGTATCGTTTCGAGGAATGACACAATATTCAGACAGTCAAGGATACACAACTTTCAATGTAGAGGCAGGTGATTCAGGTACGGCAACAGCAAGCAAATTACCTCAATACAATGAAAATAGTACATTTATATCGGTAGGGGAATATAATACGAGTGCAACGATAGTTCTTGGAGTCAACACTTATAAGGTCATTTTCGATGTAGTAGATGAGAAAGGAATTTCTATAAGAGATGTACGTATTACTCTTGGTAGTTATACGAAAAATACAGATGGTGCAGGACGAGCAGTATTTGGTCCATATGTACCTCCACAGAGTTTTAGTTGGCAAGCATCAAAAGCTGGATATCAAAGTCAGAATGGTTCGGCAAGTATAAGTAACGACGACGTCTATGTGAATGTCGTGATGGTAAGGAATAAGTGTCAAGTTACTTATAACGTACGAACAAAGACTGGTACACCTATTTCAGGAGTAACAGTAGAAGATAATATAAGTTCTGGTGTTACAAGTTCAAGTGGTACATTATCATGGTTGGTACCTTGTAACGATACATATGCGTGGGTAGCAACAAGTCAGAATTACTTTACAGAGAGTGGAAGCTATACGGTAGGGCCAGAAGAGTTCAGTAAGACGGTGAATATAATAATGGAAGATGGTGCAGTATTAGAAGTAAATGTATCAAGTGGTACAAATTTGACACTTCCAGTGCTGAATACATCTTCAATGGGATTGAATAATCTGCGTGTAAAATGGGGTGATGGAGACCAGACATTGGGAACGAGTTCACACACCTACAGTTCAGCAGGAACGAAGATAATATTATTCGATTTTAATGGAATGTCGGCTAATTTATCATGGAGTGCAGACGGGTTTTCAAGTTTCCAGAATTGTTTGACAAAAGTAATTAAATGGTTTACTGAAAATGTAAGAACATCATGGAATAAAGGAGCGTTTAAAAATTGTAGTAGTCTCCAATCTGTTGTAAGCTGGACTACAAGTCTTATGAGCGGTTCGGCAGATTCATTTTTTGAAGGATGTAGCAGTTTGAGAAGTGTCCCGGCAGGATTGTTTGAGTTTATAACAAGCGGCACATTTGTTAGCACATACAAAAATAGCGGACTGAGCGGTTCGGTGAACTTGTCGAGTGTGCTTGGAGGGAACTTGATAAATGATTACTCCTCTTGTTTCTACGGATGTGAGAATATATCTTCAGTAAATGGACAATTGAGGACTTCAAGTAATGGAACGTCTTTGAATTATATGTTTGCCGGATGTAGCAGTATGTCAAGTATAAGTAATGATATTGGAGCGACGAATATAAAAACATGTATATATATGTTTTCCAATTGTTCTAATTTACAATCACCATGCAGAATAACGTTCAGATATGTTTCGGGAGAGACAATAAACGCATACGGTTTTTGTAATGCTTCGGGTGTATCGTCGTTGCCGAGCAACATGTTTTCCGGGACCGTGGGTGAATTGTTTTTGGGACAGGCGTTTTATGAATGTACCAATCTGTCAAGCATAAGCTCTGGTGCATTCAATTACACGACGAATGGAGGTACACAATGTAACGAAATGTTCTACGGCTGTACAAGTTTGTTGAATGTAAGTGGTGTGACAATTCCCGATATTAGAAATGCGTCCGGTATGTTTCGGAATAGTGGTTTGACTACTATAACATCATCCTTGTTTTCTGATTCTTCGCAATGTAGTTCTTACACATATTGCTTCAGTGGTTGCAGGAATCTGAGGACGGCAGGTTCGCAGGGCAATCCTATCACACCGCCCGAACATTCGGTGACTGTGAACATTAACAGCATGTTCGAGAACTGTTCTAATTTGCTAACGGCAGAATATGCTTTCGGTGATGTAACCGTGAATAAACTTGGACCTACGGGAACTGATAATAGTTATATAGAATCGGGGGTACTGAAACATATAGACAGTTGCACGAGTACATTCAGCGGTTGTTCAAATATGACGTCTCAACCGAGATGGGATTGTATAGTAGCCGGAGTAAAATTGCCGTCAGCTTATATGCCTCTGTTTTATTATTTTAAGAGAATATTCCAACCATATCAATTCGGTTTCCCGGATGTTGACAGTATATCCAAAAGCGGATGTTTCAGAGGATGTACAAAGATGAATGGTTACGACCAATATATTAGTGCTTATCCAGAATGGTTCTAATTTTGTAAATAAAAATTTATAAATATATGGCGCAGATAAATGTTAACAGAAACACTTTCTTAGAAAAAGAAGAAGTGATGAATATGCAGTCTTTCCTACAGAACTCTTTGCTTGGAAAGATTCTTATTGCCGGAAGTTATACATTCGGCATAGTGACAAACAACCCTAAGAAATTTGACCCTGATTTTGTCACAAATGATGATTTTATTGATAATAAAGTTTTTGAAGTTGAAGTAGGAACTCAAGGTGGTACAATCAAGATTCTTCCAGGCATGGCTGTAAATGCGTTAGGTCAAGTTATTAATCTAACAAGTATTTACGATAATCTTACTGTACCATCTGATAGTGTTTATTATTGGTTAAAAGTAGGTTATTCTACTAAAAACTATGAAAATGGACTTGTGAGTATAAATCAAAAAGGAGTTGTAACTGGTACAGTTGATTTTTCTGGTAAAGTAAGAGGTCAATCGGGTAAGACTCCGGTAGCAATCAGATTTATGAAAGATGATGGTTCTCAACCATTGAATAATGGAGTATATGAAATTGTAAACGTGATTGATAATAAAAACTTGGTTTTGACATCTGAATCAGATTTTGTGGCAGAATCAAATCTTCAGGTGATTATTCTTGGTACAATTCCGTTAGGAAAAGTGTTTACAGATAAACAACTTGAAGGTCTCTATACATATGATTATTATACATTCAGTCTTGTTCAAGAAGTGACATTAGAGCAACCACCTACAAAATCTTCGAATGAGTTTTATCTTGCTCGAGTAAGAAACAATGGAGGAACAGTATCAGTTGATAATACAGTCAAATCAGAGTTTTGGTCACTTGCTAATTTTCCGAAATCTAAATCCTAAGAGTTATGCAATTGTTTTACACAGTAAGTTCAGAATATCTCGCAGCTCAATCTAAATCAATGAATTCATTGGGAGGTTATGTATCATCTACAAAAGTTCCTAATGATGTATTCGGTAATTTATTTGATGAATTGAGTCTGAGAACAGTTAAAGATGCTAAGACAGAGTATCGCGCAATTGTATTGAAAAATGAGAGTAATGAAGTTGCTCAGAATGTTCAATTATGGTTTGTTGTTCCTGAGGATGCATATTGTTCTTGTAAGATAGGTGCAACACTTTTAAATCAGAATGAAGATGGTTCTCAATACATGGAATCAATACCAAGTATATATAGTGCACCATTCAATACTCAATTGTATGATGCTACAGAAGAAGATAAGGTCACAATCGGTAATATGGAACCTGGTCAAATGATTGGTCTATGGATATCGAGAAGTGTTGACAAAGAGAAAGCTATTGAAGATTACAATAACGTTGCTGAACGAGATTTGACGACTCAATCTCGTTATAAGCCGGTAACACATAATAAAGAAGAGACACTAAGTCTTGAAATTTCGTGGGATTGATAATAAATGTTTTGTATCTTTAGGCACGAGAAAGGACGAGAATTCGTCCTTTCTTTTACATCAATAAGATACCAACTTTTTATGACAGAAGAATTTGTTGAAATATTTGAATATTTGATGCAGAAAGTTTATTCACCATATTATCATGTGAAGATGACTTCAAGAAATCTGAATGCGATAAAACGGTTTTTTGAAAATTCAAAAATTGATTCTGTAGATGAAATATGGAAATATTTATTGTTTCAACTTGTTTTATCTATGAATAGATATTCGAGTAGATATTCCGTAACGTTATTGAAATGTATAAGTATAAACGCTATAAAACGATGGAATGAAAGAACTGAAGAAAAGATGTTTCTTGTGTCAAAATTTCAGCGTGTAAGAAGACTTGAAAACCCTCTACAAAATAAAGTTCATCTCTATTCAGAGAGATATCTGAATGAGCAACGAAAAAAGTATTGGAATACACCGAGAGGTTTTATTCATTGTGGAGAATTCAACGGAATATTGTATCACAAGATAAGGTGTTCTGGATGTAGATATAAAGAATCATGTGAAAAGGTATTAGAATGACAATTATATAGGACTTGACACTTAAATGTTTACCTTTGTAGATGCAGCGAGTAGAACGACATATAGCAATAGGCAACAAGCGGTTGGATGAACTTTGCTTCCTATCCAAGAACTTGTACAACTGCGTAAACTATCTTATTAGACAAGAGTTTACGCAGAACAAGAAGTTTTTGTCCGAATATGAAGTTACCACCATGCTCGCTAAAGATAAACAAGCGGACTATATAGCCTTACCTTCACAGACGAGCCAACAGATTATAAAGATACTTTTCAAGAATTGGAAGGGATTCTTCAAACTCTGCAAGGTGAAGGACAAACTGAAAGCCCGTCCCAAACTTCCCAAGTACAAGCATAAAACGAGAGGACGCAACATTGTGGTATTTACCAACCAGCAGTGTAAATTGAAGGACGGATATATCCATTTCCCGAAACGTGCCGGGATAGAACCAATAAGAACCAAAGTAGATAACTTGTGCCAAGTGAGGATAATCCCACAGTGCAGTTGCCACATAATAGAAGTAGTTTATGAAAAAGAGAAAGAAGAAGCCACCGAACTGGACGATACGGCTTATTTAAGTATTGACTTAGGACTTGACAATCTCGCCACATCATTTGACCCACAACACAACCGTTGTTTTGTCATTAACGGCAGACCGCTAAAGTCCATGAACCAATTCTTTAATAAGCGTAGAGCTTTCCTTATGAGCTTGATAAGTGGTCGGGGAATGAGCATACGTATCGGGCGGTTAACTCTAAAGAGAAACTGTAAAGTACACGACTATATGCACAAAGCTTCAAGATTCATAGTCAACTATTGCAAGGATAACCACATTGGGAATATTGTGATAGGAAACAACAAGGATTGGAAGCAGAACTGTAATATGGGAAAGGTGAACAATCAGAACTTTGTGAGTATTCCCTTTGAGAAGTTAATCTCCATGATACAGTACAAGTGCGAGGAAGTCGGGATTAAGGTTATAGTCACGGAAGAGAGCTATACTTCCAAGACCGACCACTATTCCAACGAAGCCATGTGCCACCACGAGAATTATATGGGAAAGCGCATAAAGAGAGGTCTATTCCGTAGCGCATCGGGCAAACTGATAAACGCTGACCTAAACGGAGCGATAGGAATTTTAAGAAAAGTAGTCGGTGAACGCCTTTGGCAAATAGCCGATAGAGGTGTAGTGGGGACACCATCAAGAATACAATTTTTGTAGACTTGTAAATAAATGCCATGACATATTATAAAAAGATAAGAGAAGAAGTTAGACCGTGTGTTTCTTGTAATGAAAACCATCTGATATACGATAGAAACAAATGGTTGTGTAAAGATTGTTATAACAAGAAAAAACAGGAAAAATTAAACAGGAAAACACTCGAGACGAGAAAGAATGATTTGAATGATGTTTTTGAGAAGATATGGTCAAATCGTCCTCATTACTGTTTTCATTGTGGTAAATATCTTGGCTCAGAACCTAAAGCGATTTATTTCAGTCATATTCTTTCGAGAGGTGCACATCCAGCATTGAGATGTGATGAAGAAAATATTGTATTAGCATGTAAAGATTGTCATTATATCTATGATTTTGGTGATAAGAATAAGTTGCAAAGACAAATTCCTGAAGAGTTGATTGAAAAACTTTTAAAGAAAGAGAAAGATGAGTACAGATAAAGAAGTGATTGAATTATGTAAGATAGTTCTTGAGAATGTAGGTATAAAGAGAATGGCTAATAAGATTGGTGAATATCTTGAGAATCCTTCTTCAAATACAAAAATACAAGAACTCTATGATGAAGCGTTGAATTGGGATGGTTTCAATGAAAATTTCAAAAAGAGGAATATTGTACTCGGGAATAATCTAAGTATCTTGAAATTTTTTATAATTACATTTCAAAAAGATTTCAATGAAAATGGTGAACCTGTAATAATTATAAACAAACTTGAAGACGAGACAGCTTCATTCAAGGATAACCCTATAAAGAATCTCTATATCATATATAAGAATGAAGAAGATAGAGATATTGATTACGAAAGATTGTTATTAATGAGATGATATGGAAAAGAGGATTTTATTAGAAAATGTAAATGCAGGAGGAATACTTGTATGGTTGAATGAAAATTTTGAAAAGGAGAATGGAAAGAAATTCAATCGTAACGATGTAACCTTCTATATTATAAGAAGAAAATTACCTGCTTATCTTGGTGATATATCAATAGAATTAGTACCAAGAAAACATTGTACGATTAAAATGTACAATGTTGTAACTTCAGACCCTAATGTTATTAATATTGAATAATTATGAAAACTTCGTCGAATTACGTGATTGTATATGATTTCGAGACTGGTAATCTATGGAACAGTAAGTGTATTGCATTCGATAATGCACCATTGGTTGAACTTGCGATGGTTTGTGTCGATATGAACAAACTTGAAATAATTGATGAGGTGGATTTGATTTTTCCATATGGATACAAAGAAGACCTTGTATATTCACAACAAGCATTAGAAACTCATGGTATAACAAAAGAAATTCAGGATGAGAATTCTGTTCCATTGAAAGACATCTATAAGACATGTAAACAATGGTTTACTAAATATAAGAATCCAAGACAATTATGTACACTTGCAGGACATAATATCGTAGGGTTCGATAACCCTTTTATGAAGAATTTTTTTGCCTATATGAAGGATGATATAGACAATTATGTAAAGTATTATATTGATACAATGCAAATTGCTCATATGGCAGCTTTGGAACAAATGAATTATCAACTTGGGACATGTTGTCAATTAGCTGGCATTGACCTCGTAGATGCACATAGAGCATTGAATGATACAAAAGCAAATGCTCAATTGTTTATTTCGTATGTCAAGAAATTGAGAGGTGAAGGCCAGCAATCGAATGTTGAAAAGAAAGAAGAAAGATATAGAGAAAGTTTCCAATTATGCTAACATTAGACGGTAAAGATTTGTTGTCTGGCAATCAATTCAGTCATTTGTGTGAGAATGTTGACAAGATAATAGAAAATCTTCCAGGCAAAGCATTGAATCAGCTTCTTGAAGGATATGAGAATGATGTAGACAAAATGCTACGTGAAATGCTTGTCCAAGCAGAGAGGACGATGTATCTTGGAAGAACGCTTGATTCTGAAAATTTGAATTACGTTGAGAATGTCAAAGCCTCGATGGATACAACACTGAAGATTCTTTCATTTAATTACTTTAAATTGACTATGCTTCCTAAGTTTAGAATGGGATGGAGGAATGTTGAATGGGGCAATTTAACGCAGTTGTATCCGTGGAGCTGTTATTTGTGTGCTCGCGCAGGTGGCAAAACAGAAATTGCTGGTACTGAAGTTGTAATGTTCGATGGGTCTCTGAAAAAAATCGAAGATATAAAAGTAGGAGATAAAGTGATGGGTGTCGATTCGACACCTCGAACAGTTTTACAAACTCATGTATGCGAAGATGATTCTTATCATATTAAGCAAAAACATGGGTTAGATTATGTCGTGAATTCCAGACACATACTTCATCTACAAAAAGATAAGTTTGGATATATGGAATATGGACATGGAAATTATAGAATAAATGGACAAGAAATAGTTGAAATTTCAGCAAGGGATTTTTATGTTCTTCCAAAATCAAAACAAAAGAGATTGTATGGTTACAGAATTAATGGTTGGGAGCTTTCTGAACAATTACTTCCTATCGACCCATATATTTTTGGGACTTGGTTAGGAGACGGACATAGTAATTGTACAAAGTTGACTTCTACAGATATAGAAATTATAGATGCTTGGAAAGAATATGCAGAGTCGATTGGAATGAAATTATTTAAATTAAAAAACAAATACGAATACTCTTTAACCAATATTGAACAAAAACATGGAGAAATTAATCCAATTTTAAATATTCTTAGAGAGCTTAATGTATTAAACAATAAACATATTCCTGACATTTATATGAGAGGGTCCAGAGAACAGAGACTTCAATTATTAGCAGGAATACTTGATACAGATGGACATTTAAATTCAACAGGAACTATTTTTGAATTAACTTTAAAATCAGGAAGTTTTATTAAACAAGTTCAAGATTTAGCTTGGTCTTTAGGATTTAGAACTTCTTTAAGTTCACGAACTATAAAAGGATTCAGTAGAGATGAATTAAGAATTTCACTGGATTTACATACAATTCCAACAAGAGTCGAGAGAAAACGAGCTCATCAGATTCATTATAGACAAGACTATAGAAGAGGAAAGATTGAAGTTACTAAAGGTGAGAGAACAAAATTTTATGGGTTTTATCTTGATGGTGACCATTTATATCTTCACAAAGATGGAACAGTAGTTCACAATAGTTTCGAATGGTCTTATGCATTTGTACTTTGGAGATTATGGAGTTATTGTAAGCCAACTTTATGGAGACCTGATACGATAGATAATGCAAATAGAAAAGAAACTTGTTATATAACTTCAACGATGACATTAGCTAAAGTTCAGATAGCTAAAGTAAGAGAAGAAATCGAAACGAATGACCTTCTGAGAGAAAAACTAAATCCTAATAATAAAGCATCTATTGGTGAAACTGGTATAACGACAGAAACTGGTAGTATTCTTCATGTTCGTGGTAGGGATGGTTTTATTCGTGGATTACACGTAGGTGCAACAGTTTGTGATGATATGCCGGATGAAAGTTCTCTTTATTCTGATGAACAGAGAGAAAAATTAAAAGAACTGATTAAAGGTACTATAGAGCCGATTGTTGAACCTTATGGTTACTTTTTAGTTTGTGGAACTCCTTATTCTTCTGCACCTAATGAGTTATATCAAGTACTGAAAGCAGATAAGCGCTTCTATTGTTTTGAATATCCGATTATATTTCCTGACGGAAGACCACTTGCTCCAGACCGATATACATTTGACCAAATCTTGATGAAGAAAGAAGAACTTGGTACAATTGTATTCAATCGTGAGTACTTGGTAGTACCTATCAGTGATTCTTCGACAATATTCCCATATGAATATCTAATGAGAAGTATCGTCGGAATGGAGAATGTGAGATTTGCAACGTCAATAGATGACTATCCTTTCAAATTAGTGAGAGTTCATATTGGAGTTGATTTTGCTGTATCTGGTAATATTGGTGCTGACTATACTGTTTATAGTGTATGGGGTATCGATACAATGAAGAATTATTATCTACTTTATTATTATAGACAAAGAGGAATGTCTCATAATGAACAGATAGATAAGATTGTTCAACTCGATAGATTATTCAGACCGAATAAAATTAGGTGTGAAGCAAATGGATTCCAGTCCATACTTTCTGGATTAGCACAAGAAAGAGGGTTGAAAAACATAGAGCCTTTTACGACAACAGAAGGAAATAAGAAAGACCTTTACACTGGTTTACCAAGCCTTTCAGCAATGTTCGAAAGAGGACAAATAAAGTGTCCTTATGCACCTGGTGAAACAAAGCAAGCTGTTGATATAATGTTCGGAGAGTTTTCCTCTATTACATTTAAAAGTGATAATGGAAAACTTGAAGCTGCGTCGGGACACGACGATGTGGTACTCAGTAGCTTCCTGAGTATCAATAGTTTACGTGAAGACGAGAAAGAAATTAAAGTTAGTATAGATTTAGTATAAATATGGCGATGAAATTAAGTGCCAACTTTATGGCAGAATTGTTCAAGTTAATCTATCTTGACCCTACACTGACTCAGATAGCATGTACAAACTTGACATATCAATTGATACCTAAAGAGTGGCCAGGATATAAATATCTTCTGAGAGAAGCTATTGAAACATTTACTGATAAAGAAACAGTTCCATCTTTAGGAGCTGTTTCACAGAAGTATATTGACAATGATTTTGTTCAAGAAACAATTCATGAAATTCAAAGCGCTTCAAAAGTTGATAAAGAAATAATCATAGACCAACTCGAATCTTATATTAAGGATGTAGAATTTCAATTACTCTCTAAGAAAGTACATGACCTTTATGAAGAAGGAAAGAAGGAAGAAGCTATACGGGTAAACGCAGAAGAGAGTCAAAGGATACTTTCTCTATCATTAAGACACGACGGAGGTAGTTTTCAGCAAGTCTTCAATGGATTTGATTTACGAATGAGAAAAAGACGTGAATCAATTGATTCGAGTAATATCTCTGAGAAAATAACACTTGGGATTGATAGACTTGATGAATTGTCTTATGGAGGAGCTTCTATTGAAGATACTGTATTATGGATTATGAGGTCAGGTATCGGAAAATCAACTGTTCTTAGACATCACGGAATGCAAGCAGCTTTGGATGGAAATTCTGTTTTACATATACAGCTTGAAGGTGGAATTCAAGCATGCCTCGATAGATACGACCAATATTGGACAAATCAACCCTACAATGATATAAGACAAGGATATCTTAAGACTGAAGACCAGAATAAGATTCAACAGACATGGAAAGCTATGAAAGAGTTCGGTCAAGATATTGACGTCTATGGATTTGAAAAGTTCGGTGAAGCGACGATGGTAGATATAAGGAACTTGATTCTTGATTATCATAAAGAACATCAATATTTCCCAAGAGTACTTATTCTTGATTCATTAGACCTTGTTGCTACAGGAATAAACAAGACTATTGACAATAATCCTTCATTCAAGAAAGACAAGTTGCAAACTTGTGCCCAATTATTCAAGAATATATGTGTAGAATTCAAGATGGTAGGATTTACTGCGACTCAAGCAAGTAACATCCCTATAGAGATATGGGATAATACTGATAAAGTTATTGATAGAAGTTATACAGAAGGAGACAAGACTCTTGTAAAACCGTTTTCATTTGTATTTACTGGTAATCAAACAAGAGAAGAGAAGAGACAAGAATTGATGCGTATATATATTGATAAATTACGTGACTATAAAGAGTCTCATGAAATACTGCCTATTGCAACGAATTATGATAAAGGACGATTCTATAGCAGAAGCAGGACAATCGATTTATTTAACAATACACCTAAGAAAACTAAAAAATCAGAATCAAAGCCTGAAAAAGAAAAATTACATAAAGCAAGTAGAGCAAAAACAGTATAACGATGTTTAGAATTGATAAAGATGAATTAATATCAGAACTTTCATTGACTCCGAACGGTTCTGCAGGTTGGTTGACTAATAAGGATGAAGTATGTCCTTTTTGCGGTAAAGGTGGTAAAAAATGGGGAATTCATTTTAATGATGCAGGTAATAATGGGGTATTTTTTTGTTTTAAATGCGGTCATAAGACTAATCTGAAGAATTTCCTTGAAAAAATAAATAGATTAGATTTAGCGAAGATAAACTATGAAAATAGTGTAAAAATCTCGAAGTTGACTCCTCTTATAAAAGAAAAAGATGAGGGGAATGAAAATCCTATAGAATTAACTGAATGTAAACTTCCTCGAAAGTTAGAATATCTTAAAGAAGATGAATACTTGAACAATCGAGGATTCAACAAAAGATACTATAAAGAATTCAAGCCAGCAATCACAAACTTCTTTCTTGATAAGAAATTACGCGACAAAATCATATTTCAATTTACAATGAACGGAAAGACAACAGCTTGGTTGGCACGTTCAAAGAAAAGTAAAGAATGGCACGAAAAGAACCTTAAAGCATTCAAAGAAGGAAAAGAAAAACTCGTTCTCCGATATGAAAACTCTACAGATGGATTTTCAAGAGTGTTAGGAGGATATGATAATATTACAGATACAACTGACACTATTATAATAGTTGAAGGTCTATTTGATTATATATCTGTAGATGATAAACTTCATCTCTATGAATCAGATGAGATAAAATGTATTTTTACATTTGGTAATAATATGGGTACAGAGCAGATAAAGTTATTGAGATTGAAAGGAAGTGTCAGAAACATTATCTTACTCTATGACCCTGATAAACCTGAGATGATAAAATCCACAGCTTTGACTTTACAGAAGTATTTCAATGTCGGAATTGCTTGTTTGAAAGATAAAAAGAAAGACCCAGGTGATGCATCTCAAGAAGAATTACTTGAAGCGTTGGATGAAATTATAGAGCCTATAAATTTTTATACAAATAATTTAGTCTAATTGTTGGACCGCGTGGTCCAAAGGTGTATCTTTACAGTGTAAAACAAAAGGAGATATTAAACGATTAAAACAGAAAGATATGAAAACTATTACAATTAAAGAAATTAAATGGATTGATGTTCCTGTAATGAGAAATGGTAAACCGACCAAAAGAACAAAAAGAATTTACGAGTGGGTAAATAAAGAAGTTGAAATGGATTGCATAGAATATCAAGGACACAAGATATATTATGACCCTACAAGAGATAATACAACAGCTTATAAAGAAAATGGAGAAATTTTGACAGGCGATTTTCTTTTTGGTAGTTATGGAAAAGTAATTCGACCACATTGCTTGTGTGTGAATAAAAAGAGACAACTTAGCTGGAATGTAAATGGATATGAAGGAGCAACAGGTAAAGGTTGGGGAGCCAGATTAATTAAAATAAATTGGTGATGTTCAGAGCCAATACAAGACAAAAGGTTACGAATTATTAAGTATATGGAAAGAAGGGGTGAAAATCAAAGTAACCCCTATTTCCTTGACAATTAGTATAGATATTTTACAAAACTTAAAAATAAAAAGATTATGGACAAGGAAGAATTTCAGAAAAAGTATGACAACAGTATTTTGGTATGCTGTACAGAAGACAAAATCAAAAAAGTATTCAATATTTGCGATTTAATGGACTTAACAGCCTCTAAATCAAAACAAGCTACCGCTATATTGATAGGAGAACAGACAGCAAAAAGTCCATTGTTCCACGTGGAACAATTCTTGAATGACTTCTACAATGAGGTAGCAAAATCAGAGGAACTTGCCTTCAAGAAAGGAAACCGGATAATGTACACCATAGAAGACGAGAATGGAAACACCTATACAGTAACCAGACTGTCGGAAAGGGTATATGAATCGAAGGAGCACAAGACCCTATTCATAACAGATGATGAAGGAGTGGTGACTGGGATATATAAGGAGAAATAATAGGGTTACAATTAAGTAACCCTTTCTTTCCATATTGAAAGATAGTTTGTAGTTTTGCAAGTAAAAATTCGATATGGAAAAATCACGCAGTTTAACTAATGAAGAGTTTATAAAAATACTACAGTTAGAGTATTTAAGTTGTAAGTTAAGGTCAATTATTTACGATAGACCTGAATTCAAAAAGATGAATGAAGATATAGCAGAGAAAAAGAAATTCAAAATTTTAGACCTTTCAAAGAAATTCTTACTACCGAACATTTTTGAATTAGATGAAGCATTTGAATTTTTCTGGAAAAAAGAATTTATTCAAGAATATGGACTTCCAAATTTTCAGTATAATCCTAAATCAAAAGAATCAATATCTTATTGGGATAAATTTTATCTATTAAAACCAGGAGAAACTGTAATCTGGGAAGGAACTGAATATACCATCAAAGCTAATCATCCTAATGAAAATTCAGTGAGAATCTTGAAAAATGGAGTTTCTTCTTTTGTGCCATATATTTACTTTAAAATTAAATTGCTATATACCCTTCCACTCGAAAAACTGAAGTGAATGTAGTATCTTTAAACATTAATTCTAAGTCGAAGAATTAGTCGAATTTTTAAAACAAGAAATATATGGAAATTAGAAAATTATTTAATGTTGAAGCAGCTCAACATGTAGTTCGTAATGCAACAAGTCACAGATGTTCTCATTCTGTTCATAATCATGGTGCAATTGTAGAAGTATTTTTAACTTCAGACAAACTTGATAATGGAGGTATGATTGTGGATTTTGGAATTCTAAAAGGAACTATTAAACAATGGATTGATTCTTTCGACCATTGTATGTGTTTTTGGAATAAAGATAATGAGGAATATAAATCCGATATGAAAAAATGGAATGACCGTTGGATTGAACTTCCTATTAATCCTACTGCAGAAAATCTTGCTTTATATATGTGTTCTATAATCAATAGAATTATAAAAGCTACAAGATTTAATAACGGAGAAGGTAATGTGATTTGTTGTAAGGTTAGATATCATGAAACTTCAACTGGTTATGCTGAAGCTACGATAGATGACTTACATTTACTTCCTGATGATTTAACTACAGATTATTCTGTAGGAGTAACAAGTGATTGGAGTGTAGAATTATTCAATTGGTATCTCGATGGAAGACACCAGAAGAAAAATCCAGAAACAAAATGGTTTGAAAATCCTAAAGTAGAACAACAAGTTAAATAATGATGAGAAATATTGATTATGAAAAGAAAAGACCAATTATTGAGGTCTTTAATTCTATTGAAGGAGAAGGAAATACAGCAGGTGAGGCAACAATTTTTGTCCGTTTGTCTGGCTGTAATCTTCGTTGTTGTTTTGATAACAGTATATGCGATACTGCTTATTCCAGCTTTGCTCCTGAGAAAGGTAAATACAACTATCAATCAGTTGTCGATATCATTGAGAAATATCCGATGACAACTGCACTTTCTATAAGTGGTGGAGAACCATTCTTACATCCAGATGTTGTTACTGATTTGATTGAGATAGCTAACGATTATTGTATGGATGTTCTTATAGAGACGAACGGAACACTTCTTGTAGATGAGTCTATATTGAAAGAAATAGATTTGATTAATATCTCGCCGAAATTATCATCTTCAGAACCTACTGATGAGAAGCTCAAGAAACTTGGAATGAAATGGAGTCCAGCTTTGAAGAAACATGCTGTAGAAAGATTCAATATTGAAGCATTGTGGAATATGATTGAACATGCAAAGGATTTCAGTTTGAAATATGTAGTTAGCAGAAAAGAAGATTTTAAAGAAATCGAAAAACAAATCCATGATTTGATGTTATACGATATCCAAAAGAAATCTCGTAAGAGATATTCTCAAGAATTCAATGGAACTGAGATATGGTTTGACACAAGATTTATCAATCCTTGGAATATAACACTCATGCCCGCGGGAAGCCGAAATGACGAATTAGACCAGAACAGACAGATGGTCGCTGAATATTGTGCAGAGCATGGATATCGTTATTCAGATAGATTACAGATTATAATTTGGGGAACAAAACGAGGAGTTTAATATATGGAATTAAAAGAATATTATGATGAGAATTTTATTCCTACTCAGGAATATTTAGATTCAATGCCTGACCTCCAGAATGGAGAATTTTGTGGTGTAAATATTGAAAAAGTAGGAATTAGTGGTTTTAAATTACCTCTTAAAATTAAAACGCGAGATAAGAAAGAAATTGAAGTCGAAGCAACTATTGTTGGAACTGTTTCTTTAGAAGGAGAAAAGAAAGGTATTAACATGTCTCGAATTTTAAGAACTTTTTATAAAAACAGAGAATATGTTTTTGATATTGATAAATTAACAGATATATTAATGCAATATCAAAAAGACCTTGGTTCTTACGAAGCTCAAATTTTAATTAGCTTTAATTATCGATTGTGGTTAGAAAGTTTACGCTCAAGAGATAAAAATGGCAATAAAAACGGAGGATGGCAATACTACAAAACTTGTTTTGATGTTTCTATTAACGAACAAGGTTTTGTGAATAAAGTAATTCATTTTGATTTTGTATATTCATCAGCTTGTCCTTGTTCAACAGAACTTTCGAAGCATGCTGCAGAAAAAAGAAATATTTTTGCAATTCCACATTCTCAAAGAAGTGTAGCGAGAACTTCAATTTTGTTTGATGATATTGTTTGGATTGAAGATATTCATGATATTTGTAAAAATGTTTTGAAAACTGAAACTTTAGTTTTTTGTAAGAGAGAAGATGAACAGGCTTTTGCAGAAATGAACGGTGCAAATGTAAAATTCGTTGAAGATGCTGCGAGATTACTTCATTCAGAATTTTCCAAAGATAAAAGAATAATAGAATTTAAAATTCTACTTTCTCATAATGAATCTTTACATAATCATAATGCAATTTCATTGATTTTAAGTGGAAATAATAAATTTTTTGATTCGAAAGTTTCAGTTGCTGAATTACAATCGTTAGTATATTGATATGGAAATAGGAGATTGTTTTGGTAAATGGACCGTTGTTGAAATTTTAACAGGTGGAAGAGTTAAAGTTCAATGTGAATGCGGAAAGATTGATGTTAAGAGAATTTATGATTTAAAGAGAGGTTCTACTAAACAATGTTATGAATGTCGATATCATAAGAAGAAACCTATAAAGAAAAACAATCAATCAACTACAATTAAAACAAATATGCATTTTGGAGCTTGGACTATTGTAGATGAAAATGATTTTAAAATTATCGAAAGAAATGGAGAAAAACTTTATAGAGTACGATGTGATTGCGGAATAGAAAGTTATGTAAGAGTTACTTTTTTAACTTCAGGAAGAAGTTTAGGTTGTAAGTCTTGTAGAGATAAAAGAATTAAAAGAGAATCAAATCGGAAAAATTTTGTAGGCGATATTTCGAAATCAGTAATGACTACAATATTACAAAAAGCTAAAGAAAGAAATTTGGTAGTTGAAATAAATCAAGAGTATTTATGGAAATTATTCTGTAAACAATCTGGAGAATGTGCTTTTACTAAAATTCCATTAAGTTTTGGTCAAAAACACAACGATACTTCTGGTAGAACAGCATCATTAGATAGAATCGATTCTTCTAAAGGATATATTGAAGGAAATGTTCAATGGGTTCATAAAGAGATAAATAGAATGAAAGGGAATCTTTCAAATAAATCATTTATAGATTTATGTAGAAGTGTTTTTGAAGCTTCAGAAAGTTTAGATAAACAAAGAAATCATGTATTAAATAGTCATTTACGTTTCGATGAAAACGACAATGTAATAATTGAAAAACAGAAACATTAATTTAAGATAAAAGATTATGAATTACAAAGAGTATGAAAACAAGGCTATCACAACTAAAGCCTATCATGAGAAAGTAGCAATTCCTTATGTAGTATTAGGATTATGTGGTGAGTTGGGTGAAACTTATGAAAAACTTGACCAAGTCGATAGTGTAGAAGATGAAAAGAAATTACTTGGAGAAATCTCTAAAGAAATCGGAGACCAATTATGGTACTTGGCAAGTATTCGAGTTGAATTAGACCTTCAGCTTGAAGAAGGTTGGAATTGGACAGAGAAAGAACCAGAACTTTCTGCTGCTTCTATTGGAGTTAAACTCCCTTCAGAGATAGGAAAGATTGCTGAACAGGTGAAGAAGTGGTTGCGTGACGATTGGAAAGATGGTGAAGTGAATACTTTCCCTGAAAAGAGAAAAACTGCTGTTTTGAGCGCTTGGAAGAATATTTGGAAGTATCTCAATGGATTAGCTGATAGTCTCGGATTGGATATTGAAGAGATTGCTATTCAGAATAACGAGAAACTTGCATCAAGAAAACAAAGGAATGTCATTAATGGTGAAGGAGATAACCGATGATTAATCACAGAAGAATCAATTTTTGTGGTGCTCAAGGCACTGGTAAGACGACACTGTTTGAAGCTGTCAAGAAAGATGAGATGTTTAAAGGATGGAACTTCTATTCAGAAGTTGTACGTCAGATGTTAGAAAGAGAAGAAGTTATAATCAATGAAAATGGTAATTCTGAATCACAGAAGAAGATTTTTGATGCTTATAACGAAATTCTCGATAAGATGTTTGATAATCCTTCAGTAAGTGATAGATGTATTGTTGATGTTGCAGCTTATACTTCAAGATTGTTTGATACATGTAATCCTAAAGATGAAGATTACAATAAACTCAGTAATGAAGATTTCCGTGAAAGAAAAGAAGTTGTCCGTCGTAAGTATGAACTTTCATTGATTGTTTATTTCCCTATTGAATTTCCTCTTGTTGAAGATGGAGTAAGGTCAGTAGATGAACAGTTCCAGAAGGATGTTGACATGAAGATACAACAATTTTTGAAGAATTATGACATTCCTTATATTACAATTACTGGAAGTGTTGAAGAGAGACTCGAACAATTGAAAAAGGTAATCTTTTCTGAGAAATAAATTCGACCAAGTGTTGCTACATCTTTCAAAAGGTCGTATCTTCACAGTGTCAAAAGAACATTAATACAAAACATTTAAAATTAATCTATTATGGGAACAGTTAAAGAATCGTTACTGGTACTTCGTAAAAAAGCAAATGAGCTTGGTATTCCTAATTACGCAAAGTATTCAAAAGAAGAACTTGCAAAGTTGATTGAACAGAAAGAAGCTGGAATTTCAACTTATACAGACCCTGAAATGATTGCTTCTGATGAAGATGTTGCTGCTGAAGAGCAGATGGTTGCTGAGCATGCAGCAACAGTTGAAGAAGATGCTGAAGAACCTCGTCCTGAAGATGAGAAGAAGCGTAAAGAAGCTAAAAAGGAAGAAAAGAAAAATGCTAAAAAAGCTCCGAAAGCCAAGAAAGAACCTAAAGAAAAAGCTCCGAAAGCCAAGAAAGAACCTAAAGAAAAAGCTCCGAAAGCACCAAGAGAACCGAAAGTTAAATTGAATGTAAAACCGAAAGGTGAAAAACCTGAAAAGATGAGTGATATTTCTTCAAAGATTTATGATGAACTTTTGAAGAATGATGGTCGTTCTTTCTATCAGATTTCAAAGGAACTCTCAACATATTACACTGTAGTAAAACATGTATGTGAAAAGTTCTTTGATGTTGTTGAATAAGTAAACCCTTCTTTCTGAATATTTTTATGAAAAGGTTGAGGTACGAGAAATCTATCTCAGCCTTTTCTTTTTAACAGAATATCGTTATGAATGAACTATATGCAGATTTATTACAATATCTCGACGATAATTTTATTTCGTATGAAGAATTAGGTGATTTCGTCTTAAAAATCAATGATAGGACCTACGAGTTGTTTGAACCTATCAAATGGGATGACGATGAGAAAGGTATTCTTTTCGATGAAGAATTCCATTGGGCATGTGATTTGACAGATTGTAACTATTACATCTTCAGATTCGGTAGTATCTGGTATTCACTTGAGAAAGGAAAAGAAAAGAATGTCAAGCTTGAAAGAGTAAAATGGATTGGAAAAGCTCAATTAGATGATGAACTTTTCAGAATTTCAACTTATATAGGTATACATGGACCATTCGAATTGATGAATGGTGTAGGATTGTATGACGAATGGTGTAAGAAAGCGAAATTCCTTGGTATCACAAGTCTTGGTTTGTGTGAAAAAGGTACACTTGCTGCAGCCATGAAATTCCAGAATGCATGTCAGAAAGCTGGTCTTCGTGCAATACAAGGATTAGAAATTAAAATTCTAAATGAACAGAAGGACCTTAAATATACTGTAAAGGCATTTGTAAAGAATAGTGTTGGTTGGTCTAATTTGTTGAAGTTGAATGAAATTATGAATACTGAAGATTCATCATTCGTCTCTGAAGAAGAATTAGAGGAATATTGTGATGGATTGGTTTTCATTTGGGACCCAAAAACAATTGCTTATAAAGATATTCCAAAGAATCTCCAAGAATTAACTTCCTATTACCAGTTAGATACAGTTATATATGAGAAAAACAATCGTGATAGAGAATATCTCGATAATTTGAAGAAATTCTTTAAAAGCGATTTAAAACCAGTTGCAATGTGTGATGCTTATTATATTGAGAAGGAATGGAGTCCTATCAAAGACAAGTTGAATAAACTCGGTAAAGTACCGACGCACGAAAGTCGCAATCAATACTTTAAAAACTATCAAGAGTATTTCGAAGAATTGAGTTATCTTTTTTCTAATGACGAGAAATTTTTTGAGACATTTGAAAATGCAATAAGCAATCTTGAGGAAATCTCATTTGAATGTAACTTCGTTATTGAGACTCAAGTAAGACATATGCCTATTTATCGGATGACAGATGAAGAAGCTCAACAATACGACAGTAACGTAGAAATGTTCGAAGACCTTATTTTCAAAGGTTTAGAGGAGCATCCTGAGATATTTGAGAAGTACAGTAATGATGTCATAGGTGAGAGACTCGAAAGAGAGATGAAGATAATTGAAGATGGAGAAGTTGCTGATTACTTCTTGACTTTACGAGACATTGTCAATTGGTGTAGAAAGAACGATATACTTTTAGGCACAGGGCGTGGTTCATCAGCCGGGAGTTTAATAACTTACCTATTGGGTTTGACACATATCAATCCTCTTGATTATGATTTGTTGTTCGAAAGATTTTTAACAACAGGTCGTCTTATACGTCATGATAAAGTTGAAGAGGTTATCATAAATGAAAACGATGGTAAACCTATAACAATCAAGAGTTCAGATTTTGTGCGGATATTTAGAGGAGACAAGAAAATGATAGTCAAAGCTGGTGAATTGCAAGAAGGAGATAAATTAGTTGATTATGATAACGATTAAAACAATTAAGAAAGAAATCTGTGAAGAAACCAATCTCGGTTCGTTACCTGATATAGATACGGATTTTTGTGGTCGAGAACGGCCTCGTGTTAAGGAGTATATGGAACAAAGATTCGGAGCATCTCAAGTTGTATCTCTTGGAACGTATACTACAATGCAGCTCAAAGCAGCAATCACAGATTTAGCAAGATGTGAAGGTATACCTATTCAGATAGTGAGAAGAATCACAGCTAAACTTCGGGATGAAGAAGGTATGAAAAGTGTTGAAGATTTTTTCGTATCAATATGTAAGGATACTGAATTGAGAGAATTTGTAAAATCTCATACAGAACTTATAAATGATATGATGATTTGTCTCAATGCACCTAAAGCTGCTTCGATACATGCATGTGGTACTGTGATATTTCCTGATGAAAAGACGTCAGCTCAATGGGTACCAATCAAAGAACAGAAAGGACTTAGTGTAACAGAATGGGAAGGTAGTGAAATAGAGGAAACTGGCTTTCTTAAAGAAGATATTCTTGGAATTGCTCAACTTGATAAGTTAGCTGATATGCTAAAGCTGATAGAGCAGAATCATGGAATCAAGTTAGACCTCTATAAAGATATTCCGTTGGACGACCCTATGGTTTTTGAATATATCAAGAAGGGATTTTTGAATGACGTTTTTCATTTCGGTGCAAAAGGATTATCGTCTTATTGTGTACAGATGCAACCTGAGAGTCTTGATGAGATGGGTATCTGTGCAGCACTTTATCGTCCAGGACCGATTGAGAATAATATTCATAACGAGTTTGTTTTAGCTAAGAGAGGTGAAATTGAGCATGAAGCTCCTATAGGTGGTGAAAAGGTTTTATCTAAGTCAAAAAATTTTCTTGTGTACCAAGAAGATATTATGAGACTTTGTCAGGAACTTGCTGATTTTGACTTAGAAACCACTGATAGTGTACGAAAATGTATTGGTAAAAAATTATTACAAAAAATCAAAACATTCGGTGATAAGTTCGTTGAAGGATACGTAAAGAAGTTTGGTGATAAAGGTGTAACTGAAGAATATGCAAGAGACCTCTGGAAACAGATGGAAGAGTTTGGTAAATATTCGTTTAATAAATGTATTAGTGGAAGAGAAAGGTTTTATAGACATAGTAATAATACAACTTTCAAACCTACTATTGAAGAAATGTATTTAATCAAAACCGATAAGAGTTATGCTATTGCAACTGGACATAAAGAACTTCATTCTAAATATAAGAATAAAGGATATGGTTCAGTTTGGGTTCTTGATAAAGATAAGAGGATTAGACTTACAAGAATCAAAGATATAACTTTTGCAGGTACTCGTCAGACTTACAAGATAACATTAGAAAATGGTGCAACTATTTCTACTACTGACAATCACAAATTTCCTACACAAAGAGGAAAAGTTTTACTAAGAGATTTGATTGTAAATGAAGATTCTCTTTATTTTAAAGAAGGTTATATTCAAGAAGATTGTTTCTTTAATTTTACTGATAAAGGAAAAATAAATAATAGAGTTGAAGGTACTCGTTATCATTACGAATTAAATTCAGAAAAAGGTAAAGAAGGATTTCAAAAGAAAGAAACTTCCTATACTAAGTTTAGAGATAATCAAAATTATCTTCGTGAAAATATAACTAAATGTCAGATATGTGGAAAAGAATGTGATAGATTAGAAGTTCATCATCTTGACGGTGACCATGGGAATAATGAACTTGATAATTTAAGTTTAATTTGTCCTTCATGTCATAAGAAAGAACATTATAGAAATCACAATCGTAATAAAATAGGTGAAAAAGGATTATTTAGCTCATTGCAGAAAATTGTGTCTATTGAACCAGATTGCATTGAAAATGTTTATGATGTTGAAATAGACCATCCGGAACATAATTTTGTTACAGATAAAGGTATTGTTACTTGTAATTCTCATGCAATTGCTTATTCAAGAAACGGTTACAATTGTATATGGCTTAAAGTCCATTATCCTATTGAGTTTTGGTCTGTGACATTTAGTTATGCTGAATTGAAAGATTATCCATATTATATCAATGAAATTCAAGAGTCAGGAGAAATCGAAATCCGACCAGTAGATATAAATAAGTCTGGTATCAATATTGTTTCAGATATCAAGACAAACAGTATGTATTGGGCATTGAATTCAGTGAAACAATGTGGTGAGAAAGCTCAACAATTCATTGCAGAAGAAAGAGAGAAAAACGGCGAATTCTTCTCGTTGGATGAATTTATTGATAGATGTATAATAAAGAATTCACCAGTCAATAAATCTGTGATTGAAAATCTCATTTATAGTGGTGCATTTGATAAACTCGAAAGGATAGAACATCCTGCAGAGAGGTTGAGACTGATTGAATCCTATAGGGAAAACAAGAGGGTTAAAGTACTTGAAGATAAGGACTTATTGACAAGTATAATCAAAGCACGTAAAGAGAAAGAAGATTGGTGGTGGACATTACAACAGAAAAAGTTGTCAGGTTTTGCTACATTCGATTATGAAGAACTTATTAATAGATATCATGAACAATTCTATGAAGCTGTCTATTATGATGTGAGACAAGTCAAGTATCTCGAAGGTGACAATCACGATATCTGTGCAATTATTGGCGGTTACGTTCTTGATATTGTCGAGAGGAAATCGAAGAAAGGCAAATTCTGTATCATCACATTAGAGAGTAACTATGAGTTCATCAATGTGATTGTCTTTTCAGAATTGTATTCTGAATATGAAGAATTCCTACAGTCCAGTAAAGGTAATCTTCTTCTTGTTGATGGTTACATTCAATGGAATAAATGGAAAGAAGAGTATTGCCTTATGACTAATTTGAACACTTCATTTACTGTTTTATCATAGGTCCATTCTTTCATCTGATGAAGTTCACATTAAGAGTCTGTCTCTTATACACATCTCCGAGCCCACGAGACGGAGCTACATC